>VYLH01000137.1_pt1 | contig 24953 bp, 22 predicted proteins | sample 5114361 | NCBI WGS metagenome assembly VYLH01 (sample SAMN12291772, study PRJNA351875) | freshwater metagenome | isolation source: freshwater lake | place: USA: Michigan, Kent Lake | collected 2013-08-15
CACTGAGTCAAAGCGGTAGTTATTGGCTTCGCTGATAGGGAGTTGAATTAATTCAAAGAAGATAGAGGGGAATGATTGAAAGAGTTGATAAAAAATCGTGTCAGTTTTCATGCTCTTATTTTATAGCACTACGCGCTAAGATTAGGACGTTTTGCTCACCCCTAACGCCCCTTAATAAAGGGGGGAATAAGGACCGACTTTAACCCCTAAAATAGCTCAATCTTAATCATTACTGATTAATTTAAGATGTTTCCTTGGCGAACCCTTCCAGTCTCTCCCTGATGGGCTTTTTTCTGGATTCATCAATAAAAAACGGAGAATACTTGACAAATTCGGGGGGGGGTAGAATGAGGCTGCTTATTGCTGTTAAGCAATGATTTATGGGGTATAACGAGCAGTTTTTCCCCATTCTTAGCCATGAAATTAACTTGTCAATCAATCAAAAATGACTAATCAACTGCTAAAAGCCCTTTGCCTTCCTGGGGTGACTTGTGCCGTTTTCACTGCCATTCCCGCCCATGCCGCCATTTTTACCGCTACCTATACGGATACTGTTTTCTCTGCTGATGTCGATAACGTTATTGTCGGTGATACTGCGGTTATCACCTATCAGCTTGACAATGGGGGAACTTCCCTGTTCAACCAAACATGGAACGCCAGTGACATTGTGACTGTCACCTTCAACTTTGGTAATGGGGCCCACGTTACCACCTTTAATCCTAATGGGGGTGATGGGTTGAGTGTTATTAGCACAGGAAGCTTTGTCACCAATGCCTCAGGACAGTTAACGGCTGTTCCTTCTGAGTGGTATGATGATACTAATGTCAATGTCGTCTCAACCAATTCTACACAAACACCTATAGGATGGTACGTGAATGGGTTCAATGGCGTTTACTATACTGACCCAAATTATTATTACAAGGTCCGATTGACCAATGTATCAGGTAATATCGTTGCTGCTAACTGGACCATTCAACCTGCCCAGACACAGACAACCCCCGAACCAGGCACCCTTTTAGGCTTATTAGCGGTGGGTTCTCTGGGTGTATTGGCTTGCAAACGGCAATAAATGACCAATTCTATGGTAAGGAAGGTTTAAAAGCCTTCCTTTTTGGTTAGGGAAAAAGGCACTCTCGCCTATTGAATTTTGGGACATAATGGATAAGTAGCTAGACACAATTAATTACACATATCTAATACTAAGTAGGGTCTGCTGAAAAAGTACGGGCGAAGCATTCGGATAGAAAATCTACGGTTTCACCGATAGGTTATTGCCCGAATGCTTCGCCCCTACAGAACGCGGGCCGATGAAGACGCAAGGTTTTGAACGACGATTCTCTCAAAATCTTGCACCTGTTTCGGAAGAAAAGCCCCAAAACCCTTACTTTGCCTACATTTCACATTTATTCAGCAAACCCTAAGTAGGTAGGTATTAAAAACTTTCAGATCCCCCCGCCTATCGGCACCCCCCTTATCAAGGGGGGCAGGGGGGATCAAACCTAAAATCCATTTTTAATTTAATTATAACCAGCTACTTAACTAGGGTTTATAACTGGGAAAATCGATATAACCTTCCTTGTCAAAAGAATACCAATCTTTCATCTCAGCATCGGGATTAAGGGGCCAATTATTGGCGAATCTTTCCACCAAATCGGGATTACTGATATAGGGGCGACCGAAAGCAATTAAATCCGCATCTCCTAACTGAATAGCGGCTTCAGCAGTTTCTTTGGTATAACCACAATTGCCGATTAAAGCACTATTAAAAACAGCCCGAAACTCGGATAAAAGCATCGGTTTACCCTTTTCATGAAAACCAAAAGCCAAGCCATCTAGCAGATGCAAATAAGCTAAATTGTACTCATTTAATCTTTGGGCAATATAGAGAAAAGTTTCTCGAAAATCCTCGGAACCCATGTCATTATAAACCCCATTGGGAGACAGACGCACCCCCACCCGATGACTGGGAAAAACAGTTAAAATTGCCTCGACTATTTCCTGTAAAAAACGATAGCGATTCGCCAAACTGCCACCATACTTATCCTGACGCTGATTAGTAACAGATTGTAGAAAAGTATCGATTAAATAACCATTGGCCCCGTGAATTTCTATGCCATCAAACCCCGCTAATTTTGCCCTCTGAGCGGCTTTACGGTAATCGGCGACAATTGCGCTGATTTCCTCGGTTTCTAAGGCTCTAGGGGTCTCGTAGGGCTGTTTACCCATGGGTGTGTGCAACTCCCCCTTAATCTTAATTGCGGAAGGGGCAACTGGTGAAGCCCCATTTTCCTGAAAACTCGGATGAGAAGCGCGACCACAGTGCCACAATTGACAAAAAATTGGTGTTCCTTTTCTTTGGGCGATTTTAGTCACCATTTGCCATGCTTGCGCTTGTTCATCGGTGTAGATACCGGGGGTATTTTGCCAACCGTTAGCTTGAGGAGAAATTACCGTCGCTTCTGTAATCATTAATCCGGCGCTGGCCCTTTGCCGGTAATACTCGGCCATTATCTCATTAGCAAGACGTTTTTCTCCCGCTCGCGCTCGCGTCATGGGAGCAAGCACAAGACGATTTTCTAGGTTTAAATCTCCCAATTTAAATTGACTTAAAAGCGCTAGGGAAGTAGTGAAGGAAGTCATCAAATTTGCCGATAGAGAATTTAGGTTAATTTTACCGCAGTTAGTTAAAACCAGACAATCGCACCCAAGGATGATTGACTGTCTATCTGCGAGATTGTTCCTCTGCTAAGGGAGGAGAATTAATCGGGTCAATTAGCTGACTATAATTGCTCTTGGTCATAAATTTGACTATAATTACCAGTTATTTAATTTATTTATAGCGTTTCCTGTTCGCAAGAGGTACATTATCGATATTGAAAAGCTTTATTAGCAAAGGTTTAAGTGTGCCACACAGGTGTGAGAACCGCTATATCGCTCTTCTGGGACTCTGGCAAAAGTCTTACAGTATCTAAACTCTAGCTCTCTTATGGGGTAAGCCTTCAAGCTATCGCTAACTAACAGAAACCCGAAATTTGAGTTTTTATTAGAAAAAAAGTTAGCGATCACTTGTCAACCAAGGGTATTCAAAAGACAGAAACTATATTTTCTGGTAGTTGAGTCATGATGGTTCGGTATAAAATAGTGTAATTACGCTTATGTTTATCTGACCAGAAATAGTCATTGTCGAGATGTCTAGTAACTGGTGTTTTACCGATCAAATAGACTTCCTAGAGACTGAAACGAAACCCTTACTATTCGGTACTTGCTAATTTCAAGAGGGTTTTTCAGAATCAGCATTTTTTAGGAAACATACCCAAAAATACCCAAAAGAGGCAAACAGCCTCTAGATTGCGTTGATAAAAATGGGAAAACACGAGTTTTTAGCAAGCATCATTCATTTAATTGTGCTAATCTCCAAAAAATAGCTATTTTTTCACAATTTATTTAGGGTTTGCTGAATAATGGTAAAACCCTTTTAAAATAAAGCTTTTGACCTGTTAAAGTCCGATGTTAGTGCAAGAAAATAGGATTGGGACGTTCAAAAACCTTGCATTATAGAACTAATTTATTAGTAAAAAAAAGTCTTGATCGACTTGGGCTTTGTGGCTAGTATGTAAAGCATCTAGCTTCTTCATTGGAGACACCTGAATGAAAGCCCTATTACTGTGGCCGCTGATGCCCAACTCCTTTTGGTCCTATCAAGAGACTTTAGATCTAGCCGGTTTAAGATCAACCAATCCGCCCCTGGGTTTAATTACGGTGGCAGCCCTGTTACCATCGGATTGGGAAATCCGGTTTGTTGATCGCAATGTCCGATTAGAAACGGCTTCCGATTGGGAGTGGTGCGATTTGGTCATCATCTCCGCCATGATCATTCAGAAAAAGGACTTTCAAGAATTGATTGCCAAAGGGTTGCAGTTGGGTAAAAAAGTGGCGGTGGGCGGGCCTTACCCCACCTCCTATCCAGAAGTTGCCCAAAAAGCTGGAGCAGATTACCTGATTCTGGATGAAGGAGAACTGACAATCCCTCTGTTCCTGGCAGCCCTAGAGCGGGGTGAACCGAGTGGTGTCTTTAGAGCCAGCGAGAAACCCGATGTCACCATGACACCGATCGCCCGCTATGATCTACTAGATCTGGATGCCTATCTGGCGATTACCGTGCAGTTTTCTCGCGGTTGCCCCTTTCAATGCGAATTTTGTGACATCATCAACCTCTATGGCCGCAAACCGCGCACCAAAACCCCAGAACAAATGTTGGCTGAGTTGGAGACGTTATATCAACTGGGCTGGAGGCGCTACATTTTTGTTGTCGATGACAACTTCATTGGCAATAAGCGGAATGCCAAGGTGTTTCTGCGGGAGTTGATCCCCTGGATGGAACAACACCAGTATCCCTTTAAACTGATTACGGAAGCTTCCCTTAATCTGGCCGAAGACAGTGAACTGATCGAGTTAATGGTCAAGGCCGGCTTTATGCTGGTGTTTATGGGGATTGAGACACCAGATACCGATAGCTTAATGGGCATTAACAAGGTTCAAAACACCCGCCAATCCCTGATCGAATCCTGTCACAAAATTACCCGCATGGGGCTGCAGATTATGTCTGGCTTCATTATCGGTTTTGACAATGAGAAACCTGGCGCAGGGCAGCGGATCAAAGATTTTATTATGGAGGCGAGTATTCCCCAGGGGCAGTTTAGCCTGCTCCAGGCACTGCAAAATACCGCCCTGTGGAATCGCCTGCAACGGGAAGGTCGTCTGGTGGATGGCATGGGCACTTTCCATCAGGGAGCCATGATGAACTTTGAGCCAACTCGCCCGGTGGAAGAGATTACCGAAGAATACATCGACGCTTTCTGGGAAATCTACGATCCTGTTAACTACCTGAAACGAACCTTCAACCATTTCATGATGATGGGGGGATGGCGCGGCAAATCGAACCGTAAATTAGATGGGCAACAGTGGCAATTGTTCCGTTCCTTGCTCTGGCGGCAGGGGATTGTCCGACCGACGCGGTTCCGTTTCTGGTGGCAACTGGCGGTGATTGCCTGGGTCAAACCCCGTCTGCTAGAAGAGTATCTAGCGACCCTAGGGATAGGTGAGCATTTTTTTGCCTATCGCTATGAAGTAAGAGAACAATTACTAAAACAACTAGCCGATTTGAAGCAACAGAAAGCAAGGGTAGCCCAGCTGGAAAAAACGCTCAAAAACTAGACAATAGCGCCGACGAACAGTCATTTATCCCTAAACAGCGCTCTTGAATCCTACCCCAAAGTAGAGCAACAAAAAGCGAGTGGGGTTGTTTTACTGTCAAGTCAGTTGACATACTCCCACCGTCAAGCTAGGCTGTGACGGGGGATTCTTTCCACATTGCTGTTAGAAATTCCTTGCTTCGACGAGACGGCTTAGATTCTCAATGTCTCCATTAAGAACCCAGAGACCCGACTCTCCCCCCCCAAAGGCTTGGATTGAGTGATAAAATTGGAAGTAATACCCGATGTCTCAAGTTAATTGGGCGAGGATTTCGTGGGAATTTATCTCAGTCATAATCTTACCAAAAGTAGCGGTCGGGGTGAATAGTGGTTTGACGTTGTTGGGAATTATATTCTAGCAGGTATTTTCTGGCGATTACTTCCTGTTCTTCTAATAAGAGTAGCTCATTTTGTCCAATTTCTGTATCGGTAGAGAGGAGGATGACTTGAGAGGAAGCGGCGGGAAAATAACGTTCAACTAAATTATGGCGATGGGAAGAATCTAAACGTCCGAGGGGTGTATCGATAGCGATGGGTAAATCTCGTCCGGAGACTCGCGCTAATCCCCACAAAAAAGCGATCGCTAATAGTTGTTTTTCTCCGGCAGAAAGACGGTGTTTAGGCACATTTTGTCCATCGGGGCCAAAGAGAGATAGACCAAAAGTATCAGCATTGATCGCTATTTTCTGCACCAGATCGGACTTATGCAATAAATAACGAAAACATTCCGCCACTTCTCCCTCTAATCTATTTAATTTTTTTAAAGTTAAGCGTTCCTTAAATACTTTTAAAGTTTGCTGTGCTTTGACAATAGCATTAACGATATGTTCGTTATTTTGCGATTCTAAAGCTTTCTCACTATAGGCAAATAATTCTTTTTTATTTTTCTCAATTTTCTTTTTAATTTCCTCGTAATTTTTGTGGCTTTGCTCGTATTCTGCTTGAGCATTTAGATAGTTTTTCTGAGCGGTTTTTAAGTTATTACTCAGGGTTTCGTATTCTTCGGGAGAGGCTGCTACTGCTAATTCTCGCTCTAAATTATCTAAGTCAGCTTCCAGATTTCTTAATTGTTCTATTGCTTGATGAGCGAGGTTAATTTGTGCCGGTAGTTGATGGGTTAAGACTCGATTTAATAACTCGATCGCCTCCTCGTCTAAATCTAAGTAAGAAGTAACGAAAGAATCGTTATCCTCAGCTAAAAACTTATTTTCTTGCTCTAAAAACTCCCTAATATTCTCTAATTGTTCTAAAGTTAAACTTAGTTGTTCTAAATAAGCCAGTAACTTTTTATCTCTGGATTCTAAAACCGATTGAGCGACCTTAGCCGATTGAACTTTTAGCTCTTTTTCTCCCTGAATTTTAGCCGCTTCTAGGAGAGGGAAAATTAACTTTAATGGTAATAACTCTCCCGCCAATTGACCTAAATATTCTCTCTGTTTATCTAACTTTTTATCTACCTCCTTTTTTCTGCTCTCTAATTGACTTCTTTCGGCGGCAATTTTGCCGCCATCAATGCGAAATTTATCCGAGACTGCATCAAAATCATTTCTAACTAAATCTAAATTTTTTTGTTGAGTTTCCATCTCTTGCCGAGCCAATTCTAAATCTTCTTGGTACTGGGCTAATTTTTTCTCAATAGCTTCAATAGTTGCCAGTTCATTTTCTGCTGCTAATAACCGGCGCTTGCGACTAGCCAAAATATCAAGATCAACTGCTAATCTTTCCGCTAATTCTAACCCTAATAAAGTCTGCATCGAATCCTTAACGCTGTCAGGAGGTACATCCTGTTCTGCCAATTCTTTTACCTGTTCCCCATCAAATAAAAAGAGGTTAGAAATACCCAAAGGTAATAAAGTTTCAATATATTCATCCCAAGTATTAGCTAAGGCAGGATCGGGCCAATCCTCATCTAAAATACCGAGGGTATCCTTACCATCTTTGGGCTGTTTTGTCCAGTATCTAACGATACGATATTGTCGCCATTGTTCATTAACTAGATGTTCAAAAGCCAGTTCAATTCTAGCTTGATCGATGAGGGAAGCTTGATTATTAACTGCTTGACTGAGAAACTCGGCATAACTTAAATTATTGCGAGTAGAACACTTGGCCCGCGCACCGTACAAAGCCAAACGAATTGCATCCATTAAAGTAGTTTTACCGCCCCCATTCATGCCTCCCAAAAGGATAATCGGACAGGAATTGTTGTCTTTTTCGGGACGTAAATTAATCACTTGACGACCGGCGTATGGACCGAAATTTTGCAAAACTAATTCAGTAAAAATCATTAACAGTCAGCCTTATTTAAGTCGAAAGTTTTAGGGAATCTCCTGTAAAAATTATACCTGAAAAAGTGCCGCAGATATTTTTTTACACCCAAGAGAAAAACCCCAGATTTTATACTATAGCATTGATCACCAGCGCTAGATATAATTAGGGTCTGCGGAAAAAACTCTAAGATCCCCCCGCCTGTCGGCACCCCCCTTATTAAGGGGGGCAGGGGGGATCGAGTGCAAAACCTATCTTCTATTTAATTGCAAACAGCTACTTAATTAAAGTCTGCTGATTTTTACTTTCTAGTTCATTACTGGGCATGAGCCTATTTTTTGAAAAAATCGTTATGATCGGCGTGAAAGTGCCAACACAGGGGAGAAAATTGCTATGATCACGATCGGCGAATATTTATGCCAGCGTCTCCATAATTTAGGGGTTAATCATGTTTTCGGGGTGCCGGGGGATTATGTCCTCGATTTGATGGATGTTTTGGTGGAAAGTCCGATCGAATTAGTTTGTACCTGTAATGAGCTTAACGCGGGTTATGCCGCCGATGCCTACGCGCGAGTCAAAGGTATGGGCGCTGTCTGTGTCACCTACGGAGTCGGGGGATTTAGCCTAGTTAATGCTGTGGTCGGTGCTTACGCTGAAAGAGTTCCCCTGGTGGTAATTAGTGGGGCTTCCGATCGCTCGATTCGCCGGGATAATTTATTATTACACCACACCACGGGCGATTATAATCTGCAATTGTCCATCATGGAAAAAGTCACGGTTGCCTCGGTTATTCTCACTAATTCTGCCCAAGCAGCCAGTCAAATCGATCAAACTTTAGCCGCTTGTTTGCATCACAAACGTCCCGTGTATATCGAAATTCCCCGGGATCTAGTCTATCGTCCCTGTATCCCCTCAGAAAAGCCAATTTATTTAACCGATAATCTCACGGATGCTGCCGCTTTAGAAGAAGCCATTGAAGAAGCGGCTTTTTTATTAGAAAAAGCGGAAAAACCAATTATTTTAGCAGGGGTAGAATTCCATCGGTTTAAACTCCAGGATAAGTTGCTGAAACTTTTAGAGGTAACGGGTTATCCCTTAGCCACCACTATTTTAGGTAAGTCGTCAATTTCGGAAATGCAGCCGCAATTTATCGGCACTTATGTGGGGGCATTAAGTCGCGAATACGTTAGTCAACGGGTGGAAAATGCCGATTGTGTCCTCTGTTTAGGGGCGATCATGTCCGATATGAATTTAGGCGGATTTACGGCTAATTTAAATCCCAATAATTTGATTAATGCCAATTCCGAGAAGATCAAGATTAAACATCACTTCTATCAACCAGTATTCCTAGGGGATTTTATCGAGGGTTTAATTAATAAGCTAAGTCACAAAGAAGCGGCTACACTAGAGATTAAACCTGCGGCCGAATTGAAGAATTTAGAATTCATCGCCGTGGCAGAGCAAAAATTAACTAATGCTCGTTTTTATGAGCGAATGAATCATTTTATCGCTCAAGAATCTTTTGTTATTTCTGATACAGGGGACGCAATTATTGCCACAATTGATTTATTAATGCCCCAAAAAACCGACTTTATCGGTCAAGCATTTTATCTCTCTATTGGTTATTCAATTCCCGCCTGTTTAGGAGTAGCTTTTGCCGCACCAAATACTCGTCCTATCGTCTTTGTGGGGGATGGTGCTTTTCAAATGACCGCCCAAGAACTTTCGACAATTATCCGTCACCATCTCAATCCAATTATCTTTTTAATTAATAACGACGGTTACACGATCGAGCGGGTAATTCAGGATAATATTTATAATGATCTACAACCGTGGAAATATCACCAATTACCAGCAGTATTTAACGGGGAAAGTTGGAGTTGTCAAGTCAGGACAGAAGGGGAATTAGAAAAGGCTTTATCGATTGCCCAGGGTAACATCGATCGCCTATCATTTATTGAAGTACATCTCGATCGTTTTGACTGTTCCCAAGGCTTAACTCGTTTAGGTCAAGCTTTACGTTCACCCCATGCCTAGACTGGTTATACTATTAGGTTTTGACTGTGTGAAGCTGCCCTAAGACACCAGACTGAAACTCTTTTCGCTCCCAAGAGTCAACAATTAAGATACAATCGGTATCTTAATCAAAGTTTGCTGGTGACAACCGCAACTAAAAACCCTATGAATGCTTTTTGGAAACAAATCACCCTATTGAACTTTTCGCCCGCTTCTTGGTCAAAATATAGCTATCTGCATCGTTTCGTCGGCCTTTTTAGTCAATGGCGACAGGGTAGCCAGTTTGTGCAGTGGACAGAACTGATGGGTGCGCTGTTAATCTCTCTCCTTATCGCCACTGCGCCGTTTTTCTCCACCAGTCAAATCGGTTTTTTGCTGTTAGCAATAGCGGGTTATTGGCTACTCTTAACCCTTGTGGATGAAGGCAAAATTGGGGTGACACCCATACATCTTTTGGTACTTTTATATTGGGGAATTGCCACGGTTTCTACGGCTTTTTCTCCCGTTAAAACCGCAGCCTTGGAAGGATTAATTAAATTAACTCTCAATCTCATCTTTTTTGCCTTTACCGCCCGAATCATGCGCTCACCACGCCTAACAAATTGGATTCTGACTACTTTAGTTTTAACCGCCTTAGCAGTCAGCATCTACGGCATTCGTCAGCAAATTTTTGGTGCGGAACAGTTAGCAACTTGGAACGATCCCACTTCAGAATTAGCCGGAGATACTAGGGTTTATAGTTATCTCGGTAATCCTAATTTATTAGCTAGTTATTTATTCCCTGGTATTGCTTTTAGCGGTGCAGCCTTGTTTGTGTGGCAGGGATGGCTACCGAAAATTTTAGCGGCTTTATTAACTTTAGCCAATGCCGCTTGTTTATTTTTTACCGAGAGTCGTGGCGGTTGGATTGGTTTGATGGTCTTAGGAATTGTCTTCTTATTGCTATTATTTTATTGGTTCAAAAGTTATCTACCTTTATTTTGGCAAACATGGCTTTTACCCTTAGTTTTAGGGGGTTTAGCCGTGGTGGTTTTAGGGGCGATTTTATTGGTGGAACCGCTGCGAATTCGGGTGATGAGTATTTTCGCCGGCCGGGAAGATAGTAGTAATAACTTTCGGATTAATGTTTGGGATGCAGTTATCCGCATGATTCAAACTTATCCGCTTTTGGGCATCGGACCGGGTAATGATGCTTTTAAGAAAATTTACCCCCTATTCATGAAGCCAAAATACACGGCTTTAAGTGCCTATTCTGTGGTATTAGAAATCATGGTAGAAACGGGAATCATTGGTTTTACCTGTTTCCTCTGGTTATTAGTTACAACTATCGGCCAAGGCATCCATCAAATTAAACTTTTACGGGATAAAATGGATAGTCAAGGCTTTTGGTTAATCGGGGCAATTGCCGCTATGGCCGGAATTCTTGCCCACGGTTTCTTTGATACAGTTTGGTATCGTCCCCAGGTTAGTACCCTCTGGTGGTTAGTTTTGGGTTTAATTGCTAGTCGTTGTTATTCCCCGGCTAGAGGTTTTGAGCGCGGCAATTCTCTCCTCTAGGGGGGCGAAATGGGGGAGCATTGAGGAGTTATTTCAAATTACGGATAGGACTGCTCTGAAGGGGATTTGAAGCTCGTGTAGGCGTAGGCGAGGGGGATTATTAAGAAAAATCACAAACCCCCTATCCTACCATCTCTCGGTGGCCAAAGCAAGAGATAATTGAGTTAGATCGTTTCCCAGTTTGTTCCGCGCTTGGCGCGATTTCCCAACTGCAATAACGAGAGTAAATCCCTGTGGCCGTTATAGAGACGAGGGAGGAAAATAATGGATCGTTCTCTTAAGTGGGCCGTTGCGATTGTCATCGGAAATTTTGGGTCTGAAACCCCGCCGTTCTAGGTTGGCTTTACGTTAGAATTAAAAGGCCAGTCTCGAAAACCAAGTGGACGGCGCAGCACCTTGAAAACTCGGCTAAGACAGTACATGGTTTTTTAACTGTGGTATGCGACGGTGGTGGAAGCAGAAACTTAAATCGTGAGGTTTAGGAATCGCCGCACTTTTAGGGCGGCGAGGATGTCAAAACTCTAATCCTCGTGCTTTCCCCGGTCTTTTCCCAGGGCTGTGGGGCAACCAAGTGGAACCCGAAAGAAGGGAACGGTCAAGATACAATGCTAACCCTTACTCGCACTGACAACGGCAAATCCATCACCATGCAGGTCAACGACCTGCTGCTACTGTCCCTCGACGAGAATCCCACCACTGGCTTTCAGTGGGCGGTCGATGGTGTCGGGAGCGATTTAGTGGAGCTGCAGGCCTCTGAGTATGTACCTGCCGGGGAGTCGAAAGTCGGCGGGGGCGGTCAGAGAGTCCTGACCTTTAAAGCGCAACGGGCTGGGATAGACCAACTAAGGCTTAAGCTCTGGCGAGAGTGGCAGGGAGAGCCGTCAATTGTCGAACGATTTACCGTCACGCTCCAAGTCCGAGAGTAAAGGCTTCTCAGATAGCCAAGGGCTAGTGAGTAACGACTTAGGAGGAAAGGAAAAATGAGTGAAACATTTGTAATTCCCGCAATGGGATGGTTGCCTGACTATCCCGATATTCGTGATGTCACTTTTCAATCTGAACGCGTACCGTCCAAACTGCAAGCTTTGGGACAGCCATCTGTCAAGCAAATGCTGGCCAAAGTGGGAGCAACGACATCTGCCCCAGCAGCGCTGCCAGCCAGCGTGGACTTGAGGCCGTGGTGTTCCCCCATGGAGGATCAACAAACTATCGGTTCTTGTACGGCCCACGCCGGGGTCGGACTGGTGGAGTATTTTGAGCGGCGAGCTTTTGGCAAACACATAGATGCCTCGCGCCTCTTTCTTTACAAAGTGACGCGCAACTTGCTCAAATGGACGGGAGATACGGGGGCCTTCTTGCGCTCAACAATGTACGCCCTCACCTTGTTTGGCGTACCACCAGAAGAATACTATCCCTACAATATCGCTGATTTGGACAAAGAGCCGTCGGCATTCTGCTACGCTTTTGCCCAAAGCTATCAGGCGATTTCCTACTACCGCCTCGATCCGCCCGGGACGGCAAGAGACGCACTGTTAGCTCGGATTAAAACCGAATTGTCGAAAGGTCTGCCCTCGATGTTTGGCTTTACTGTTTACAGTTCTATCAGTCAGGGCAACACGACCGGCAAGATTCCTTACCCGACTCGGGGCGAACGGGTTGAAGGCGGTCACGCCATTGACGCAGTTGGTTACGACGACAACCTCAAGATTAAGAATACTAACCCCGGTGGCATTGAAACCACCGGTGCCTTGCTGATTCGCAACTCCTGGGGGACTGGCTGGGGAAGCGCTGGCTACGGCTGGCTGCCCTACAAGTACGTCCTCGATGGTCTGGCAACTGATTGGTGGTCGCTAATCAAGAGTGAGTGGGTCGATACGGGACAGTTCGGATAGGAGACCGATTCGATAAGGTGTGAGGGGCAAAATAAAGGCTTCTGGTGAGTTTTTTCAGAATAGGGGGGACGCTGGGAAAACTCACCGTTTGTTGAATTTTTTAGGGGAAGCTTTGTGACATACCCATCGCTAAAAGCGAGGGCTTCCTGCTTCCTCCGTTTTGATTACTGTTCTGGCATGGAAAGATGGTCAAAAAAAGTAAAAACAGAAGCACGTTCAAAATGTTTTTACTCCAGCCTTTAATGAGCTAAGGCGATACTAGCAATTAATGGATCGGCTCTACCAATTTGGCCGAATTTAGAAATACCCTGTAACTTACCATTCATCGATAACTGAAATTTAAGCATAGATGCGATCCTCGATCGCCACCGATTGCAGAAGTCTTTCCACGATCGCTTTAGCTTGACGACCGTGACTAGGAATCAGACGATGGCAGAAGACGTAGGGAGTAATAAACTTAACATCATCGGGGATAGCATAATCGCGACCTTCGAGGAAAGCGTAAGCTTGAACTGCTTTTTGCAAAACCACACAACCCCGGGGACTGACTCCTAAACTAATATCTTCGTGATCACGGGTAGCGCGGACTAAATCGACGATATATTGCTGTAAAGCAGGAGCTACCCGGACCAGACTAACTAATCTTTGCAATTCTCCCACCTGTTCTAGGGAAATACAAGCTTCTAGGGATTTAACCGTCTCTTGAGAATGCTGTCTTTGTAACATTTTTAGTTCTTCTGTGGCGCTGGGATAACCCAAACTCAGGCAAACGGCAAAACGGTCCATTTGCGCTTCTGGAAGCGGAAAAGTGCCTTGATATTCGATCGGATTTTGGGTGGCGATCACAAAGAAGGGTTGGGGGACCGGCCGCGCTTCTCCATCGACGGTAACTTGTTTTTCTTCCATGACTTCTAGAAGTGCCGATTGAGTGCGCGGGGTGGCCCGGTTGATTTCATCGGCCAACAGGACGTTAGCAAAAGCGGGGCCGGGGATAAATTCAAATTCGCGACTGTTGGGGTTCCAAATCGTGGTTCCCGTGATATCACTGGGGAGGAGGTCGGGGGTGCATTGTACCCGTTGGAAACGACCGTTAATTGAACGCGCTAAGGATTTAGCTAAGAGGGTTTTGCCGACTCCGGGGACATCTTCGAGGAGAGCGTGGCCACCACTGAGTAAAGCCACCAGCACAATGCGAATCGATTCGGTTTGGCCGACGATGCTCTGGCTCAAATTTTCCATCAAAATATCAATAGCGTCTCTCATAGCACAAATGGGGGATTTTGTCAAGAAGATTAATGTTAAGTTTTTTTGATCTTAACGATTCTTTTCCTAATTTGCCCAAACTAGCGAGAAAAGTTGACAGACAATGGCGGGAAATTTTCTGCTAGGGAGCTAATCGGGGTTAGGGTGGCGAGCAGGGAGAAAATTAGTTAAGAATTGTTGCCAGTGGGCGAAATCAAGATTTTCAGTCGGTTCAGTACGGTAAAATCGAGAAGAATTTCTCTTAATCAGTGAAGATGAAAGCCAGTTCACTCGTTTTTAGTCTTGTTTTAGGAATCGCTGCCAGTACATTAACCAATAGTTTACCCGAAAATTTGACTTTCAATTCTCGGAAAATATTGGCTCAAGATCAGGCTCCTTCCTGTCCCCTTCCTCCAGATCTTGCCATCACTTTTCGCAATAGTGAATGTCAGGCAATTACCCTAGAAAAACCCCAGACTTTCTTCCGTTATTATAGTGACGAAAATTACAAAAAAGGTCGTTTTCTGACCACGGATCAATATACCACCAATGTGGAGGTGATCAGAAATTTAGCCCTCGATCAAAAGTGGAATCCTCCCAATCAAGCGACCAAAGTGGTATCGGTGACTTTACCTGCGGGAACAACGGTTTATCAAGGAATTGTCGCCCCCCAGAATCCGGCTGATTGTTATCCCGGTGGTGGTCAGCAAACTTTTATTAAAGACTCGCGAGATGCCAATATACAATGGGGAGAGGGGCGAGCAATAACGGTTACATCTCTTTCCTGTCGCTAGAATATTATGGAAACGAACATGAGGGAATTAATTCAATCAATTGACCAAGCTATTACCGTGGCCGAACAGATGCGGAAAACAGAAAGATCGACTCGGATTGAGGGTTTAATTTCTGTCCTGAAAACCATCAAAAGTCAGGCTTTAGCTGGTCAATTACCACCGTCTCAAGGCATTGTTACCCTAGGATTAGCGCGAGAAGTAGCTGATTGGATCGATTCCCTTGATTCTCCTTTATTGAAAGCGGTGGGTAAAGTGGAAAGAGAATACCAAAAATATTAGGAGTTGTCGGTGACAGAAGTTAGAATTAACCGAGAGCGATCGCAGTCTATCTCGATCTGATTTTTTAATCGATCGAGAGAATTAAATTTCTGTTCTGGTCGCAGGAATTGCACTAAATCCATCGTTAAAATGCGATCATATACATGGCCCGACCAATCCAATAAATGGATTTCCACACTGATAGTTTTTCCCTCGATCGTGGGACGATAACCGATATTCATAACTGCCGGTAAGCGAGAACCATCAAGAGGCACCCAACCGCAATAAACCCCGAATCGCGGCAATAATTTATCGGGGGGAACCTGTAGATTAGCGGTATGAAAACCTAATGTTCTGCCCAGCTGTTGCCCGACGACCACGCGACCGGTTAAACTGTAGGGACGACCTAACATTTGCCCAGCTTGCTCAACGTTTCCTGCTGCCAAAGCTTGACGAATTAGGGAACTACTAATCCGACCCGCCCCACAGTTTTTTAAACCAACAATCTCGACTTTAATATTAAATTGAGAGGCGATCTGTAATAAATCTTCGGCTGTACCTTGACGACGATAACCGAAGTGAAAATCTTGACCAACACTGATCGATTTAGCCTGTAATTTTTCTACTAAAATCTGTTCGACAAAAGCCAAGGGAGTCAGGGAAGCTAATTCAGCCGAAAAAGGCAGTAAAACTAATTGTTTAACGCCTAAATTCTCTAAAACCTCCACCTTTTCCCCTAGAGGAGTTAATAATTGCCATTTTTCTCCCGTAAAAAATTCCCGCGGGTGGGGAGTAAAACTAACAACGGTGGGATAAGCGGGGTCATCCTGAAAAATTGGCTGTAGGACGGTTTGATGACCTAGGTGCAAACCATCAAAGTTACCAAGAGCGATCGCACTAGGGGCTAAAATACGGGTATTAGGGGAATCTACAATCCACACGCTGGCTCTAAGAACAGATACAAGAGAATAGTTCAAGCGATTAATCTTGAGTGTAGCCTTTTGATTCTATATCAATCGGGCGATCAAGCCAAAAAAACGCCCCCAATTACTTGGAGGCTTTTTCAGAAAAAATAACTGTATTAACCTTCTGCTAATTTCAGATCCCGCAGCGCGCTAATATCCACTTGAATCGATGGCCCCATGGAGGAAGAAACATAAACCGTGCGCCAGTAACGCCCCTTGGCCCCGGAAGGCCGGTTTCTGTCCACCGTTTCCTGTAAAGCTTTCAAATTGATTAACAAATCCTCGGCACTAAAAGAAGCTTTGCCAAATTGAACGTGAACGATCCCGGTGCGATCGGCCCGGAATTCCAATTTACCCGCTTTAAACTCAGAGATTGCTCCCGTTAAATCCGTGGTTACGGTTCCCCCTTTCGGTGAAGGCATTAAACCCCGCGGACCGAGTTGACGACCTAATTTAGCCACTTTCGGCATCATATCGGGGGTGGCGATTAACACCTCGAAATCCATCATCCCCTTGGCGATTTCTTCGATTAATTCTTCCGAACCAACGATATCGGCCCCGGCGTTGTTCGCTTCCTGTACCTTTTCCCCGCGAGTAATGACCGCTACTCGCACCGTGCGTCCGGTTCCTTTGGGTAAACTTACCGTTGTCCGCAGTTGTTGGTCGGTATATTTAGGATCGATACCTAAACGAATATGAGCTTCGGCGGTTTCGTCGAATTTCGCCGTCGCTAATTCCTTTAATAATGTCAGTGCCTCTAATGGCTCGTAGGCTTTATTTTCTACCTTAGCCTGGGCATCTCGCAAACGTCGTGAAACTTTTTTTACCATCTGATTTGTTGCTCCTTGGGTAATAACGAAGCTTAACTTCTCCCCGAAATAAGATTTAGTCTGAGATCTTGACACCCATATTTCTGGCCGTTCCCGCCACAATATTCATGGCCGCTTCGATGTCGTTAGCGTTAAGATCGGGCAGTTTAGTTTGGGCGATTTCCCGTAATTGGTCGCGGGTAATGGTGGCGACAAATTTCTTGTTGGGTTCGTTGGAACCTCTTTCCACACCGGCCGCTTTACGGATGAGAACGGAAGCGGGGGGAGTTTTGAGGACAAAGGTAAAACTCCGATCCTCAAAAACGGAGATTTCCACAGGGATGATCATGCCGGCCTGATCGGCGGTTTTAGCGTTGTAATCTTTACAGAACGCCATAATATTTACCCCGTGTTGACCCAAAGCAGGACCGACCGGAGGAGCAGGGTTAGCCTTACCAGCAGGTAAAGCTAGTTTAATAATTGCGACGACTTTTTTAGCCATGATTTAGTTTTGTTTTTCGACTTGATTAAATTCCAATTCGACCGGGGTATCCCGACCAAAAATGGAGAGCAGGGCCTTGAGTTTGCCGCGCTCGGGACTAACTTCGATCACTTCCCCTTCAAAGTCCTTAAATGGACCAGATAGAACCAAGATTTGATCGCCAACTTCCATATTGATTTTGACGACGGGTTCTTGAATCTGAGCTTGTTTGAAGATGCGATCGACTTCTGACATACTCAAGGGTAGCGGGGTGACGTGACCGCGGCCGCGTCCGTAGTGGCGCTTTTGTTCGGCCCCAACAAAGTTGATCACGTGGGGGGTGTTTTTGACCACCTGCCAAGCGTCATCATCCATGATCATTTTGATCAGGACATAACCGGGGAAGACTTTTTCCTCACCGTGTTGCCGTGAACCATCCTTGCGGACTTTGACGGTGGCCGCTTGAGGAATCTGAACTTGTAGAATGCGATCGGCCACATCGAGGGTGTGGATGCGCTGTTCCAAATTGGCTTTGACCCGTTTCTCACAACCGGAAGCCACTTGCACGGCATACCAACGGGGTTTTTTCGGTAGGCCGCTGAGATTGACTTCTTCGGGAAACTGCTCTTCTTCTAGATTCATGGGAACACCTTCCCCGCACCCCAGGCAAAGAATTTATCAATCAGATAGATGAGAGTGGCTACCAAAGTCACCATTAACATCACGGCCGCCGATTCACTCAAAAGTTGCTGACGGGAAGGCCAGACGACTTTGGCGAGTTCTTCTTTGCTTTCATTGACGAATTCCTTGACCTGAAAGGAGCTTCCCTCTTTCTTGTCGCTCGTGTCTTTTTCTAGGGTTTCTTTTTTGGCCACGATCGCTACTCCTTAAAATGATACTCAAGCTATCCTTAACTTATCATTTTCACCGGACAACCCACACTAACCCCCAGACATTTAGATTATGTCCTTTGCAGTTATCGGCTTGGTGATTACCAAACGCGCCCTGGAGGACTTGAACCCCCGACATCAGGTTTTGGAGACCTGCGTTCTACCAACTGAACTAAGAGCGCCCATTCGCTAAACTATTTGGCTTTTTTAAGGCCTTTATTTATTATAGCGTAGTTGTTGGCGATTGAGCAACTTTCTTGGTTAGGCTGTCGCCGGAAAATTTTTAGAGAGGGCGATCGAAACGTTCTTGTACCCTGGTGGCTTTGCCAACCCGATCGCGCAGATAGTAGAGTTTCGCCCGACGTACTTTACCACGACGGATGATCTTGATACTGGCAACCCGCGGCGAGTGGAGCAGGAAGACTCTTTCTACTCCCACACCCTGGAAGACTTTGCGTACTGTAATCGTTTCGTTGATACCGCCATGGCGTTTGGCGATGACAATGCCCTCGTAGGGCTGAATCCGCTCTTTATCTCCTTCAACGATTCGCACCCCTACCCGGATCGTGTCACCGACATGGATAATGGGCAGATCGCTCTTGAGATACTCGGCTTCGATTGATTTGATAATCTCTTCCGTTTTCATCGGCTTTCGTAAAACTGACAGTTTTCCATCATACCATATTTTTTGAGTAAAAAGCAATAGCTATTAGCTTTCCTAACACTGAGCGTTGCTGACTTGCCGATGCTGTCACCAGATGTTAGGCTGATTGTCCCGGATTACGGTCATTATCCACCGGGAAGGCTCTTGCCCTTAACTGCCACTCTAGAGACGGTAATAAGCACATCTCTAGAGAATTTCTCTAATCCCTAATTAACTTCTCGAACCGCGATAAATGCGATCAGCTTGGGAGGGGTCTAAATAATTATAGCCCGGTTTTTGGGTTGAGGAGCCATTCTTTTTCGCCACAGTATTAACCGCAGGAGTCGCTTTTTTTACGTCCGCATGAGTCCGGATATAATCCTCAGAAATCTTGAAGGGATGACTATTGGGAAGGTGACGACTAGAGGGTAAATTGTCTGCTGCTTCGGGATGGGTAATTTTACTATGGGGAGCGACAAAATCGTGTAGGATGGGATCATAGGCTAAAATTTCGCCAGTTTCAATCCGAAAAATCCAACCGTGTAGAGATAATTTACCCTGATGTAATCGGGAACGAATAATTGGATAGCTTTGCAAATTACTTAACTGGTTGAGAACATTTTCTGCTACTGTCACCTCGATCAGTTCTTCTCCTTCTAGTTCTTTGTAATTATCCTTAACTAAACGTCGAGTAGCTTCTGCTTGCTTTAACCAATCGTAAACTAAAGGCATTTCATCGGCCAGACTCTGCAATTTTAATAAACCTTTCATCGCTCCACAATGGGAGTGACCGCAGATAATCACTTGCTCGATGCCGAGAGCGTTGATAGCATATTCTATAGATGCACCTTCACCACCATTGGTTGCTCCGTAGGGAGGAATTATATTTCCCGCATTACGAATTACGAATAATTCCCCCACCTCCGCTTGGGTAATTAGGTTAGGATCGATACGGGAATCGGAACAGGTGATAAACAGTATTCTCGGTTTTTGTCCGTGGGAGAGTTGCTCAAATAATTGCCGATGTTCATCAAAATAACCACTCTGGAACTTTTCTAGTCCCTGTAGGAGTTTCTTCATAATAATTTTTCTGGTTTAGTTTGATCGCTATTGAGTCGATCCTTTCAGCATTATCGGGCATGAGATAACAGCAATGCAACTGGCCAGATTAGCGATCGCTATCGACGGCGAGATCGGTTATATTTTGTTAAGATAAGATACAGACTGTATCTAAGCAAATTTTATTTTATGGAAACTGCAACAATTTTGGGTGTTTCGATCGCTGCCGCTTTGGTGGGGATTACCGCTTTAGCTCTTTATACCGCTTTTGGACCGCCAGCAGCAGAATTAAGCGATCCTTTTGAAGATCACGAAGATTAATTCTTTAATAACCATGTGGCTATTTGCCAAGGAGAAATTTGCTCCATAGGATCGATCGCTCTTTCTAAACCGTCGATCGATTCTTTTATTGTTAATTGTAATTGATTTTGCCAATCAATAACAGCGTTTTCTCCCTGACATTCATAAACGCGCATTACCCAACCCCGAAAGGATGTTTCACTTTGTTTTAAACTCATTAAAATTAAGTTATCGGCCGAGAATTTTAACCATTGTGCCACGGGTGGCAACTGGTTTGATTGAGAAGAATTAGTAATAAAAACAACGGTGACAGGTGAGTTTAACTGCCAAGCGTGATGGACAGTTTTCGCCGTTTTCCAGTCCCCTTGGTGGGGATATATTGCATAGGTAAATTCTTGTTTCCCCAGATCCGCCTCGGAATCGGGCCAGCGGGGACTTCTCAACAGAGTTAATCGCAGTTGCTGGTTAGTAGCATCATAGCCATATTTATTATTATTTAAAAGACTAACCCCATAGTTTGCCTCTGTATCGGTTAAATCTGCCCATTTATGCGCGTAAACTTCCCATTTTGGTGATTCTGGTTCGTGGGAACGCTCGATCGCACCACAGGCAATTTCATAGGTGGTAAAATCGCTGTTTAGGGTGAGAGGAAAAGCGGTTTTTACTAAAGTATGTTCCTGCTGCCAATTAACAATAGTTTTAATCTGGAGAATAGGAGAATCTTTTTCTAAGATATAATCTTGACAAAATTCCGAATCAGCTAAACTTCTGATCACGCGAATCTGCCAGCGCAAGGCACCACATTCTAAGCATTCGATCGATTTTAATACTGTTTTAGGTAAGGGATATTGTTGATAATTAGGATCGATATTCCAAGCGTCCCAATATTGTCCTTGATCTTTAAATCCCTGTAATTGGTTCCCCGCAGCTTGCAGGATTTCTTTTTGATTAATTATATCAAATATACTATCTATATCCCCCGTTTCCGAGTTAATAGTAACTTTAAGCAAGCCATTATCTAAAATAAATTGGCAGTTAGTTAAATTTTTCTCGGTTGCTTGCTGATTGGGAACTAACCAAAATAACTTATAACCCACAGCAGGAATATTTTCAGCGATAAATAACAGTTGATTGTCGTGGGATAATTGCGAAGGACAGAGACAATTATTTAAGTCATAAACCGAGCAATTTACAGATTCTACAGCTAAAGAGATAACCTGGGATCTTTCCCAGTTAAGAGAATTAAAAACTAGAAAAGGTTTTGCTTGAGGATGGGGGGGATTAGGTAAATTAATTTGAGTGGCAATTGCTTGTAAAGCTTGATCTAAAATTGCTTCACCTGTGGTGATAACTTGCTGCCATAACTGATTGGCATCCCTAAACACTTCTGGGATAGAAGTACCAGGCAGTATATCATGAAACTGATTTAATAAAACCTTTTTCCAGGCGGATTCTATCTCGACTTTCGGATAGGGAATCTCTAGTAAAATATTAGCCAGAGAAGACCATAATTCTCCTTGATACAAGAGGATTTCACAGTAACGATTATAGGCCTTTTGGTCAGCGTGGGTAGTATAACAACCGCGATGGAATTCTAGATATAATTCATCATCCCAGATAGGGAGATTACTTGTCTCCAGACTGTTCAGATAAGTTGTTGCTTGGCTAAATTTTAACTGGGGGAAAAAAGGAGATTTTTGCCAACGTTGGGCTACCTCTAACATATCACGAGTCGGACCGCCGCCATGGTCGCCAACACCTGGCAGCCAAAAAATATCTTTTAAGCCGGTTTGCCGTTCCCAATTGAGAGCATGATCGGTCATAATAATTGGGTTAGTATCCATAACTCCGGCAACATTGGGAGGAGACATTAGGGAAAGAATTTTACTGCCATCGGGAGATTGCCACCAGAAAAAACCGTGGGGAAATTTAGTCGTATCATTCCAATGTAGTTTCCCAGTTACAAAATATTTGATGCCAAAGGATTGAAGAATTTGCGGCAATTGGTAGGGAAACCCAAAGGTATCCGGCAGCCAAGCAGTTTCAGTGATTTGTCCAAATTTTTCTTGAAAATATTTTTGTCCATAAAGTAGTTGTCGAAATAGGGATTCTCCGGAGATCAAATTGACTTCTGGTTCTACCCACATCGCGCCCAAAAGTTCCCAAGATTGCCCTTTATATGCCTCTAGAATTGCTTGAAACAGGTCAGGATGATGTTTTTCTGTCCAGTCGTAAATTAGGGGGCTAGAATGACCAAATATGAGGGCAGGGAAATCTTTTTGGAGGTTTAAAACCGAGATAAAAGTGTTTTGTGCCACTTGCCAAGTTTCTGCCAACGGCCACAACCAAGCCATATCCAAATGTGCATGACCGAGAAGATGAAAACTGCGTTCTTTGAGAGGTTGAGCGAGGGGTTGTAGGGATTGACGAATTGATTCTAGGGAGCGATTAAATTTATCTTTGTTGGTGACATTATCCCAGTCAATATTATCGAGAGTAGCGGTAAAAGCCGCTAATTTTTCAGGATAAAAAGTTTGCAGATAATTATGGAGAATGGTTAATTCATCAGCGACAAAACTAGGATCGATCGCTTGGCTATATTCATAGATTAACTGCGATTTCATCAAACCACCAATATCATGATTGGGACTGACTAAACGCAGAGTAACAAGGATTTCTTGACCAGTAGAGACCGAGTTGGAAAGTAAAATGCGGGTGGAAGAATCAAAGAGGTCTCCTGCTTGGATAAATTGATTATTAACATAAATTTTGACATCTTCCGCCCACCAAGTTAAGATTAATCTCAGTTCCATTCCCTCTAAAGGATAACCGGCTAAATGTTCGGGGACAATAATTTTTTGAGTTAGATATTGGATTTGTCTGCCGGCAGGCCAAATAATGTATTGTTTTTCATTGAGGGTGACGGGTTGAATTGGTTTTCCCGCTGCTGTAGCGATAAACCAATTTTTCTGAACATCTCTGCGGGTGAGGTGAGACAGTTTAGCGATGTTGTCGAGGGGAGACATGAGCCAACAAATAAGTTAATTTTGATTATTTTAAGCGATCGAGGACTAATTGCCCTAGGGGAGAACTTGTGTTAACGCAATAGTGCTGAAGACTTACTTAGGGTTTGCGGCAAAAAGTTTTTCGGTGGGGGTAGGGTGTGGGGTGTGGGGTGTAGGGTGTAGGGTTTTACCCATTTTCAGGGGGTCAATTACCTAATTTTCAGGGAAAAAGTCCCTAAATTTACCCCCCGATCCCTCCAATGGCCGGTACTTTTTGATTTCAAAAAAGCCTAAAAATATTATCCAACAAGGTTTTTAGATTTATTCAGCAAGCCCTACTCAATCTCATCCTTCAACGGTTTATTGAGAATGAGCAGGGAAGAGAAAGCCCGTGATGAGGATTGAACTCATGACCTCACCCTTACCAAGGGTGTGCTCTACCACTGAGCTACACGGGCATTGATCGTGGTGGGCCGGGCCGGATTCGAACCAGCGTAGGCGTAGCCAACGGATTTACAGTCCGCCCCCATTAACCACTCGGGCACCGACCCATTAATTCCACGATTAACAATCATAGCACCCTTAGCTAAAACACACAAGTGTTTAGGGAAAAAATTTTTGAGCCATAAAATAACTCCCGTTAAAGCCATGGCTTTAACGGGAATTTTCTGATAATCTTGAAGATTACTTCAAAGCGTCTTCTTCCTTGTGGGTGAGGATCACACAGTCAGAGGTAGGATAGGCGACGCAGGTGAGGACATAACCCGCTTCAATTTGATCGTCATCTAAGAAGGATTGATCGGATTGATCGACAGTACCAGATTCAATTTTACCTGCACAGGTGGAGCAAGCTCCTGCGCGGCAGGAATAAGGTAAGTCTAGTCCTTGCTCTTCAGCTACATCGAGAATGTACTCATCATCGGGAACCTCAATTGTAGTATTAAGTCCTTCAGATTCATTTTTCAGGGTGACTTTATAAGTTGCCATCGGTTGTTCCTCTTAATTAAATGCTAGTGAAAGCGGCAGTCTCTACAATTGCCTCTCGCTCGTAGTCAGATTGAACGATTGGAGCGAGTTTCATTTTTGATACTACGGGAAAATCTGCCTGACTCAGCCTTGCATTAGTAATGACAGTCTTAAATAAACTTAAAATAAAATTTACTTATAGATCTAACCAGGAATTCTTGACGCTCCTTGCTCGATCTCTAGATAATTTCATCGATCTACAATCTAGCTAAACTAACCAATACTAAGCATTTGGAGCTATAATGTTAATTGTTTTTTTAGCCTTAAGCCGATTTTTGTTAAATATTAATTTAACTTATGGTTAAGATAGATGTCGATGAATTGTCTTTAACCCAGCCAAGAAATTGCTTTTCGGCACTACTGCCGGTAACACATCTAGGGAAACTTTGACATCCTCGCCGCCGTAAACGGACGGTGATTCCCAAACCTCACGATTTAGGTTTCTGCTTCTTTCCCTTGCGGGGTTCCGCACCTGCCGCCCCAGATTTACTCTGTTCTG
>VYLH01000118.1_pt1 | contig 24892 bp, 19 predicted proteins | sample 5114361 | NCBI WGS metagenome assembly VYLH01 (sample SAMN12291772, study PRJNA351875) | freshwater metagenome | isolation source: freshwater lake | place: USA: Michigan, Kent Lake | collected 2013-08-15
TCGGGGTTTAGGTCTCTAATCAATCTCATTGTATTTTCCTGCTGCTTCGTTTTTTTATGTATTATACTTCTTAATTTTTTATTTGGGTAATTAATTTTGCATGACTACTTATATTACTTTGTAAATTATTATGGGAAAGCAATCAACCCTTCTTATGTAAGAGTTATTATTAGTAATAATTGTAACCTCAAATGTATTATGTGTCCCTATCATAGTTCTCTTTTAAAAAAGACCCACACCACTGATTTTTTTCAAAGAAAAAAAGAAATGTCTTGGGAAATGATAGAGAGACTAGCACAGGACTGTGGACAAGCCAAAATTCCTATTTTAATTGGTAGTGTTGAAGAACCATTACTTCATCCCAAACTCGTCGATTTTATCCAACTTTGCCGACAGCAAGGAGTACCCAAAGTTCATCTGACTACAAATGGTCAACTCCTTACTCAAGATTATTCTAAAGCCTTATTAAATGCAGGGTTAACCAGTATTGATATTAGCATTGATGCCGCCACTCCAGACACTTACTTAAAAATTAGAGGTGCTGATTTAAAACGAGTTGAATCTAATATTGTTGGGTTTCTTAAAATAAGAGATCAATTAGGAATTGACTGCGATGTGAGAACATCTTTTGTGAGAAATCAGAATATTACTTCAGAAGAAGAAGAAAACTTTTTGAGTCGTTGGTTAACAAAAGTTAATAGTGTGTTTATTTTAAATTTAGCAGAATATCAAGAAACAAATACGCGACTTAAAAACACAAATCAAGCATCATTACAGGATTCTCTAGAATATTATCAACAAAAATCCCAAGGAAGATGGCCTTGTTTATTTCCTTTTATTGAAATGGCAGTGTTACCCGATGGCAGAATATACTATTGTATTGAAACCTTATTTAGATTAGGTTTTGACCAAGATATTCAAAGTCTAGGAAATTATCATCAACAAACATTATCAGAAATTTGGTCTGGGGAATTATTTCAAAAACTTCGACAAGATTTAATTTTGAAGCAATTAGATGAGAGAAAAGCCTGTCAAAAATGCGATATGTGGAAGTCACAAATAATTCATAAAGAACAACAAAATAAATACCAAGTTATAACCACCACAGTAACAAAAATCTATTCTCAAGTTTAATCGTTGACTAACAATTATTATCCCCAAATAACTAGATATTAAGACTATGCCAGACTATCAAATTATTGAAAAAATACATGAAAGTTCTAATTCTTTGGTTTATCGAGCAATACTAAAACAAAACAATCAGTCAGTTATCCTTAAAATTCTCAAAGAAAACTATCCTAATCCTTTGCAAATCACTCGCTATCAACAGGAATATGAAATTACTCATTCTCTAAATGTAGATACTATTGTTAAAGCTTACGACTTACAGCGATATGAGAATAGTTTAGTCATCTTTTTAGAAGATTTTGACGGTAAATCTTTAAATTTATTAATATCTCAAAGTAAACTAAGCTTAGATAACTTTCTGAAGATCGCCATTAAGATAACTGAAAGTTTAGCTGAAATTCATAAAGCTAACATTATTCACAAAGACATTAACCCTTCTAATATTGTCTATAATCCTCCTAGGGAACAACTCAAAATTATTGACTTTGGTATTTCTACTCGCTTATCTCAAGAATTTTTGACAGTTTCCCCCCCTAATCAACTAGAAGGAACGTTAGCTTATATTGCCCCTGAACAAACAGGGAGAATGAACCGAGGATTAGATTATCGCTGTGATTTTTATTCTCTCGGCGTCACTTTCTACGAACTGTTAACTAATCAACTTCCCTTTCAAACCACTGACCCGATGGAGTTAGTTCATTGTCATATTGCCCAACCCCCTTTACCGATTCATGAACTAATGCCTGATCTTCCTCTAGCTGTCTCCAATATCATTAGCAAATTATTAGTGAAAATGCCAGAGGAAAGATATCAAAGTGCTTGGGGAATTAAAGCAGACTTAGAAAACTGTCTTAATCAATTAAAGACAAAGGGACAAATCTCTCAATTTCCTTTAGGAAGTCAAGATATATCTAAAATATTTCATATTCCCTCAAAACTCTATGGTCGAGAACAGGAAATTAATCAACTTCTCACCGCTTTTGAGAGGGTTAGTCAAGGAACAAAGGAAATATTTCTCATTTCTGGCTATTCAGGGATTGGGAAATCGGTTTTAGTTAGTGAAATTCATAAACCTCTTACAGGTAAACGAGGACAAGTTATCGGAGGAAAATTTGATCAATTACAACGACACATCCCTTATTTTGCTATTTCCAAAGCTTTTTGTATACTGATTAATCAAGTCCTAAGTGAAACAGAAAAAAATCTACAAACTTGGAGGGATAAAATTTTAGAAGTGTTAGATAATAATGGTCAAATTATTATTGATGTCATTCCCGAACTTGAAAAAATTATCGGCAAACAGCCTCCCATTGAACAACTAGGTAAAACTGAAAGTCAAAATAGATTTAACTTATTTTTTAAAAGATTTCTGAGAATTTTTAGTCAAGAAGAACATCCGTTAGTAATTTTTATCGATGATTTACAGTGGGCAGACCCATCATCTTTGAACTTAATTGAGCAATTAATATCCGATCCGGAGCTTCAATATTTTCTTATGATTGGGGCATATCGAGATAATGAAGTCAGTCCAACTCATCCTCTAATGTATACTCTAGAGAAAGTTAAACAAGCACAAGTTCCCATATCAGAGATTACTCTTTCCCCTTTACAACTTAAGCACATTAATCAATTAATTGCTGATACACTCCGTTGTGAAGAAAAACTTTCAAAACCATTGGCTAAATTAGTTGCTAAAAAAACAGGTGGCAATCCTTTTTTTCTGGCTCAACTTCTCTATTTTCTTTACCAAGATAACTTATTAGTATTGAAGACAGAACAATCTCCTCTTAATTCACAAGATAATAAACATGGTTATTGGCAATGGGATATAGAGCAAATTGAACAGGTATCTATCACTGATAATGTCGTTGACTTGATGGTAAGTAAAATTCAAAAATTAGATCAGAAAACTCAAAAACTTCTTAAACTAGCCGCTTGTGTTGGCAATCAATTTAATCTAGAGATGCTTTCTCTTATCAACAATAAGGAGCAAAAAATAACCGCTAGAGAACTACAGACCGCTATTGAGGAAGGCTTAGTAATCCCTTTAGATAGTAATTATAAAGTTTCTCTGCTTTGGAATTCAAAAGAATTATCAAATAAACTATCAGAAACATTTCTTGACTGTTCGATACATATTTCCTACAAATTTTTACATGATCGGGTACAACAAGCGGCTTATTCTGTCATTTCGGATGAACAAAAAAAGCAGATTCATCTACAAATCGGTCACCTACTACTAAACAATACTACAGAAGAAGAGTTGCCGAATAAGATTTTTGATATTGTTAATCAACTTAATGAAGGTTCTGACTTAATTACTGATCAATTAGAAAAAAATGAGTTAGCTAAACTAAATCTTGAAGCAGGTAAAAAAGCTAAAGCATCAACCGCTTATGAAGTAGCATTAAAATATTTAAAATTTGCCATTGAACTCTTAGAGATGTCCCAATGGAATTACCAAAACTCATTAATATTTGAAGTCTATTTAGACTATTTAGAAATTATTTATTTAACAACTAATTTCAAAGAAGTTGAATATTTGTCTAATTTTTTACTGAAAAAAAAATATAATACGCTTGATAAAGTAAAAATATATGAAATCAAAACTTTGTCTGATTTTGCTGAACTTAAACAAGAAAAAGCTATAGAAAACGCATTGATGGCCTTATCCTTACCCGAAATTAACATTAATGTCCCTCAAAATTCTGACGAAATAACCCACCAAATAGAACAAGAGTATTATTGTCTAAAATCTCTTTTGAAAGATAAACAGATTCAAGATTTAGCTAATATTCCACAGCTTACAGATCCTTATAAAATTTCAGCCCTACTAATTTTACAAAAATTAGTTCCTTCTCTAAATACTATCAATTCCCCATTACTAGCTTGGTGCATACTAAAGCAAATTAATCTCTGCATTCAATTTGGTAATCCTCCCCAAGCCTCTGTGAGCTATAGTTTTTATCCTTTATTATACTCTAATGTTATTAGCGATAACGATATTGATTTAGCATATCAGTTTGGTCAACTATCTCTTGAATTACAAGAAAAATATAAAAGTCCGTCACTAGACGCATTGGTAATTCATATGTATTATGGTTTTGCATGGCATTGGAAAGAGTCTTTAAGAACAATTAAGGTACGGGAACAAAATATTAAAGGTGTTCAAAAAGGTAGAAATGTAGGAGACTATTTGTTTGCTTCTTTATGCTTTGTTAATTATTATCTCATTGGTTTATTCGGTGGGTATAATCTAGAAGAACTTTCAGCGGATGGAAAAAAATATCTTCAGTTAATCAATAATTTTCTCATAGATTATTGTATCAAATATGCCAATATATGTCATCAACTGGTCAATAATTTTATTGACCATGAACAATCTGAAATAGTTATTGGTAATTCTTTTTTAGAAGAAGAATATCAGTTAAAAGAATGGTCTGAAAATCAAAATATTTGGTTGTTATTTATTGCTTATTTTGCCAAAACATTTTATTGTTACTTTTTCAAAGAATATGAGCAAGCAATTAATTATGCAATTAAAGTAAAAAAAAGCATTGATACCAACAACAAGTATTTATCAACCCCCCAAGAGAACTTCTACTCTTCTCTGACTTTTCTAGCTAATTATAATTTTTTAGAATCAATTAAACAAAAAGAAATTATCAAAAAAGTTGAAAAGAATCAAGATAGTATGAAAATATGGTCTAGTCATTGTCCAGCAAATTTTCAACATAAATATGATTTAGTCGAAGCAGAAAAAGCGAGAGTTTTAGGTCAAAACTGGAAAGCTCAAGAATTTTATGAAAAAGCCATTCAAGGAGCAAAGAAATATGAATTTATTCATGAAGAAGCCTTAGCTTATGAAAGAGCATCTGAATTTTATTTGGCTTTGGGTAGAGAAGAATTTGGAAAATTGTATCTTAGAAATGCTCATCATTGTTATACTCGTTGGGGTGCAAAGGCCAAAGTTAAACAATTAGAAGAAGAATACCCTCAATATTTATTAGGCATCAGCAATCAAAACAAATCTAAAGGACTTAGTACCACTATTTCAACCACTGGTAATGATGGAGCAGTTCTTGATTTAACCACTATTCTTAAAGCCTCGCAAGCAATTTCTGGAGAAATTAAACTGGAAAATCTCCTAACAAATTTAATGAAAATTGTCATTGAAAATGCAGGAGCTCAGAAAGGTTGTCTGATTTTAGAACAGGAAGGAAATTGGGTCATTGAAGCTCAAGGAACAATTGCTCAAGAAACGGTTAATATCTTACAGCCAATTCCCATAGAATCTATCGACCATGACACTTCAATTCCCATTCTACCCACTAGCATTATTAATTATGTCGCTCGTACAAAAGAAACTATCGTTTTAAATGATGCCACTTCATCAGGTCAATTTACCAACGATTCTTACATTATTGCTAAAAAAACTAAATCCATTCTTTGTACTCCTTTACTCAATCAAGGTCAATTAAAAGGAATTGTTTATTTAGAAAATAATTTAACAACAGGCGCATTTACCTCAGAAAGGGTTGAACTATTAAATATTCTAGCAGCTCAAGCCGCTATCTCTATTGATAACTCCAGACTCTATCAAACCTTAGAACAAAGAGTAGAAGAACGGACAAAAGAACTCACAAACACTTTAGAGGTACTGAAAGCAACCCAAGCAGAACTTATCTTTGAAAATGACCTGCTTAAAAGTGCTGAACAACCTCCCAAATTTGTCTATCAAGTGGGGGGCAGTTTACCGATGGATGCACCGAATTATGTGGTTCGACAAGCTGATCGCAATCTTTATAAAGCTCTCAGACAAGGTCTATTTTGCTATGTTTTAAATGCACGTCAAATGGGAAAATCTAGCTTAATGGTGCGGATGATGAGCCAATTACAAAAGGAGGGAATTAGATGTGCAGTAATTGACTTAACTCGGCTAGGAACAGACAATATTACCCCCGAACAATGGTATAAAGGATTAGCCGTTGATCTGCTCCGCAGTTTTGGATTAATCAAAGAATTGAAAACTTTTAAAGCTTGGTGGAGTGAACAATTAGACCTGCCTCCTGTACAACGATTAGGAGAATTTATAGAAAATTTTCTTCTAGTTAATGACGATTTTAATCAGCGGCAATCTGGAAAATCGACTGTTATATTTATTGATGAAATTGATAGCATTTTAGGGTTAAAATTTGATGTCTCTGACTTTTTTGCTTTGATTCGTTCTTTTTATAACCAGAGAGCGATTCAACCTCAATTTCAAGAGCTAACTTTTGCCTTTTTTGGTGCTACCACACCTTCAGCTTTAATTACTGACCCCCAGAAAACACCTTTTAATATTGGTAACGCTATTGAATTAGCAAGTTTTAAGGAACACGAAGCCCAACCTTTATTATATGGGTTAACAGAAAAAGTCAGCAATCTTCAGACCATGCTCAAACAAGTCTTAAGCTGGACGGGAGGGCAACCTTTCTTAACTCAAAAACTCTGTCAACTGATGCGGGATAGTGAGCAACCAATCCCCTCTAATCAAGAAGAACAATGGTTGGCCAACTTAGTAGCAGAAAAAATTATTCAAGATTGGGAGATGCAGGATCAACCCGAACATTTAAAAACTATTCAAGATCGCCTTCTTCAAAGTCCAAACCGACCCCATTTATTAACCTTGTATCGACAAATTCTCCATCAAGAAGCAATACAGATTGATAACAATCCCTATTTACCTGAGTTGTTTTTATCTGGATTAGTGGTAAAACGCCATGGTAAAATGGACGTTCATAATCGAATTTATCAGACGATATTTAATCATGATTGGCTTGAGCGATCGCTGTCTTAATACCATGGTTCAAAAATTTATTTATACTGAACCAGTATATTGACTTATAAAGTACTTTTGATACAACTGACAACTGACAATTGCTTTATTTTCTCTGAGTTTAATTAAACCCATACTATTAAGTTTATAAGCAATAATTGGATTAACTATCATTGGTTGATTCCCTTGACAAATCTGTTGAAAAACATCGGCAAGTTCTGGTTGTTTTTGTAAAGTGACCCAGTGCAGCTGTAAATGAGAGGAATAAATCCCCGTTGATGTAGTTGCTGATTTGATTAAATCTGGCATCGTGATTCGCTCTTGGCTAAGATGATAAATCGCTAAATGAATCAAGGCAGGATGTCCCCCCACTAAGTCGATCAATTGTTGAATTTCGTTGGTTGCTAATTCATTTAATTGATATTTTTTGGCTAATTCTGCCACTTGTTCTTGATCAAAACCCTGTAACTCTATGGGTAATCCCACATTAAAAGGAGACTGTTCTAATCGCAGAGAAACATAAGATTCTGTGGATTGAACAATAATTAAACGTAATTTCTGCCACAGGGGAGATCGCTTAGATTCTTCATAACAAGCTCGGATTAAAGGTAAAAAATCTTCCGCTACTTTCGGATGTTCAAAGACTCGATGCACTCCATCTAAAGCCAATACTAGTGGCTGTTTGATTTCTCGTAAAATATACTCTTCAAAATAAATTGTCCAACTCATTTTAATTCCTATATCTTCATCCCAATAATCATCTAATTTGGCTTCTAAATTCAACTGCCGAGCGCAATTACGGCAAATCCAGCGTAAGAACTTGTTAAAATTTGCTATAATATCTTGGTCTGCTTTTTGTAAATCTAAACTAACAATTTGATAACCGAATCGTTGTTGACAAGCCTCTAAAATTGTTAATAATAAAGAGGTTTTTCCCCATTTGTTGGGAGCTTTAATGCGTACTAACGCCCCAGATTGTCCGATTTCCTCGATAATTTTTGCTTCAAGTTTTGTTCGTTTTAGATAATAATAAGAATTATAGGGAACAGGAGCATCTGGGTATTCTGGACGCTCATTTTGGAGATATTCATTACCGCAATACTGAAGCGATGTGGAGTTGGTAAAATGAGATTGTAGTCTAGATAAAAAATTTTTCTTATTGATCGGTTCTCCGATCAGTTGCGAGAGTCTATCATAGAGTCCTGGGGCAACTACATTGGCAAGATAGCTGCTACTATAACCATTTTCTTGGGCAATTTCTTGATAGTTCTTTTTCTGCCAAAGTCCTCGCAATAATAATTGTTCTGTGTCATTGAGACAGCGATTCTCAAGCTTGAGCAGTTGCCCATTAAGAATCTCTTGGATTTCCTCGAATTTCATTATTTTTGTCCAAGGTAAGAAGATTTGAAGAAATAGATTGTTTGATTTTCCAGTTCCGTTGCAGCCAGAAATCTTGAATCTTGACATAACGGCAGCGATTCAAACTGGAATTGGTATATTTGACAAACAAGCTGACGAGAACCAGTAACCGACAAAATTGTGCGACGGCAACACCGAGAGGGATTAATTTCCCCCCTTGCTAGGAAATTATAGCATTTCTTGTCAAGGTCAATTACACGGCGAGCAATTATCTCTTGATGATTTCTATCAAAACCCCTAAGTCTTCAGCGTCTAACTCCTCGATAATCCTATTAAGAATTAATTCGGAAAAATCCTCACAGGAGTTGACTAGACAGGGTTTTAGCAATCAGGTGTACTGCATTTCAACTGCCTATTGAGAATTTTAGTACAGTGGCGGCTCCCAATCTTCGCGACAACGGTGAACAGTTACTGTTCAGAGTTCAATACACTTGCTCCCAGAGCTTCTAGGGTTTCTTGCAGCATTTCAGCGCGAGAGACATTACCCTGATCTTTCAATAATTGTAGGCCTTTTTGCCAAATCTCGATCGCCTCATTATAACTACCGAAAACTATATAAGCAACCCCTAGATTTTGGTAAATAGTGGGATTATCCTGGTTTAACTTGAGAGCTTTTTTATAAGCTTTAATCGATTCTGGTAGCCGATGCAGTTGTTTGAGAACCAGTCCTAAATTATAGTAACCATCGGCATAGCTAGGATCAATTTCTACGGTTTTCTCAAAGACAGATAAGGCAGTTTCGTATTTTTCTGCTTCGTATAATAACCCACCGAAATTATTATAAGCACCCAGTTTTAATTTATCTAAAATTGGCTGCTTAATCGCTTTAACAAAATGATCGCCTGATTGCTTAAATTCCTCCACTGAATAATAATAATTAGCGAGATGATAATACAACTCGTATAAAATATGCGGATTAGAGCCATGGCATTTTAAACCGTGTTTGAGCAGCTTAAAACCCTCTTTATCCCTGCCAATCTTCAGATATAACCCTCCCAATTTACTACACACATAGGGATCGTGGGGATGTTGCTGATAAAAACCCTCCATCGCTTTTCTTGCCCGTTCAAACTTATCTAAGCTGGCTATTTTATCGACGGTGTAACCGTAGTGAAAGATAGCAATTTCTGGCAGTTCAACTATTTTCCAACCAGGTTCTTTTTTTAATAAAATAGCCACATGATCATCAATAATTGAGTGATAGGGTCGGGTAAAAGTGACCTGAGGATGTCGGCGAAATAGCCGCGAAATTAGAGAATAAGGTGATTGTACGGCTCCGATTTCATGGCGGATTAAATTAATCACTAAATTTTCCTCTTTTTCCATTGCCCGACGCATTTTCGGTACGATAGCGGCATTTAATTCCTCATCAGCATCAAGGACTAAAATCCAATCGCCAGTAACATATTTTAAAGCCTCATTTCTGGCATCGGAAAAATTACCCCGCCAATCGTAGCTAGGAACTATGGCACCGTAACTTTGAGCAATAGCAATCGTATCATCGGTCGAACCCGTATCCATAACGATCATCTCATCCACCACCCCTTTAACGCTATCCAAACAGCGCCGGAGATTTTCGGCTTCATTTTTGACAATCATGCAGAGACTAAGTTTAGGCATAACTTTACTCACTCTAGCGGTCAATCTTGAGGGATAGCGGCTAATCAATAACCCACTGATTAGCGCTCACCGATTATCGATCATCCTCTGAGTCTACCTTAAACCGTTCTACCGAAGAAAGCAGCTCCCGGGAGATACTCACCAATTTTTGCAGAGAACCCGCCACCCGTTGGGATTCTTGGGAAGTTTCCTGAGCAGTCAACTCCACCGACTGCATAACTTGGGCGACATTGAGGGAATTTTCCCGTTGTTTGACCGTATCGGCGGTAATCGATCGCACCAGCGTATCGATACGATTAGAAACTTGGATAATATCTTCTAGGGACTTCTTCGCCTGTTCCGAGCGCTCGGTGACATCGATAACCTGTTGAATCCCTTCCTCCATCGCCGTCATTACCGAACCCGTTTCCGATTGGATATGTAAAACGATCTGTTCAATTTCCTTAAGCGATTTAGCAGCTCTATCGGCCAACTGACGCACCTCATCGGCCACAACCGCAAAACCGCGGCCCGCCTCTCCTGCTCGCGCCGCTTGAATCGAGGCATTAAGAGCCAATAAATTGGTCCGCGAGGCAATCTGAGAGACTACCGCGACAATTTTCGAGATTTCCTGGGAAGCTTCCGCCAAACGCTTGACTTTTCGCGCCGTTTCTGATACGGTCTCGCGGATTTGTAGAATTCCCGCCACGGTTCTTTCCACGGAATCGCCCCCCTTCAGGGCGGTAATCGAGGAAGTGCGAGCGACTTCTTCGGCTTCTCTGGCGTTTTCTGCCACCCGTTGAATTGAGTCGGTCATCATCTGTACCGAATTAAGGGTGACGGCCAATTCCTCCGCCATCCGCAGGGCATCGCTAGACTGATTGCGGGCGAAAGATTCACTATTGGTACTGCCTTGATTCACCTGTTTTGCCGCTTTTTTCACCTGTCGGACAATTTCGCGCAGGTTTTGGATAGTCAAATTAAAAGCATCGGCCACCGCCCCTAAAACATCGGCGCTTACCTCCGCTTCCACGGTCAGATCCCCCCGAGCCGCTCCTTCCACATCATCGAGAAGTCGAATCACTTGCCGTTGTAAGTCTTCCCGTTCCCGTTCCGTTTCGGCGGCGCGGCGTTGGGCTTCCGTGGTGGTAGTTACCACCACCCGAGCCATCTGATTGAAACGATTGGCCAGTTGACCGAATTCATCTTCCGAGTAGATCGTCGCTTTAGCGTTAAAATTACCTTCCGAGAGATGATCGAATTGGCTTTGCAGATCGTTGAGACTGCGCTTAATCTGACTAATTAGCAACTGTAAACCTAGCCAAGTCAGGGCCATGGTTCCCAGTCCGGTTAATAACATCGTGGTTAGTACCGGTTGACTGAAGGGGGAAAGACTGGCTGAGGCTGGCGGTTTCGGGGCCGGTTTGGGGGCAACATTTTCGGTTTTTGCCTGGCTATTCGGGGCTGGTTTGGCAGCCAAGAGCGTAGAAAGCCAAGAGGTGGTACTAACGGCAAAAATTATGATCACAGGGGTAATACCCGCTAAGGCCGCTAGGATTAGTTGTTTTTTGCCTAAAGAAGCGTTGACAAAAAAGCCTAATTTGCCCGGATTGACTTCCACCACTGGCTTGAGCAAGAGTTCGGAGGCATGGGTAAGATGACTATCTCTTTTGTCATTGGGGGTTTTTAGACGAGAAGGATTAAAACTAGGCTCTCCCACACCAGAACTGGCATTAAGGCGCGCACCGGGTTCGGGGAGAAAACCACCACTTAAAGCTTCCCCCCCCGAAGGGGTAAATAGCTCCCAGTCCCCCAGTCCTTGAACCGTATCCGTCAGAGCCAGTGGGGAAAAACCGTCTAAATCCTCATCATTGAGTTCTGGTTCCCCAAAATCTCCGGTTTCGTCTTCCTCGTATCTTTTTTGAGTGACTCTGCCCTGATTAAGGCCAGTTTTTGCCCCTTGTGGGTGGGTCGATTCCAGGTCAATGGCAAAAGTGCTTTCTTCTAGGGTATCCCTATAGGATAACTCCTGATCTCTACCGGTCAGGGGATTTCCCCCCAGATCAGAGGAAACCATAAAAGTGGCTTCTCCCGTTGACCCTAACTCACCGTCCCACCCTTCCTCCAGCGAGTCAATCTCCGCCGCTTCTAAAAAGGGGAAAGGGGCTTCCCCCTCCGCCGAATCGCTAGACCACTGGGAACCGTGAGAGCCAGGGCCCGGCAGGGTAAGGGAACTAAAGGCGGTTTCCTCCGATTCCTCAAAATCATCGTCATAGGAATGGACTTTACTTACCGTAGGCTCGCTGGGATCCTCCTCATTGAAAAGACTACTATTCCAATCCAGCCCTTTATTTTGTCCATCGGGGTCAGCCCCTTGCGACTTCCTGGGGCGAGAATGGTTAAAACCTTGACCTAGATCGAACGCTGCCTCGCTGTAGGCAATGCTTTCCGTAGCAGCGATCGTAAAATCTCCCTCCTCGGCTTCAAAACGCAATTGCCGAATCTGATCGAGACCACGCTGGGCATAATCGGCTAGATCGGAACTATTGGGAGAATTTTTAGCCAATTGCAGCACTTTTTCGTAACGCTCCTCCGCCAATCTGTATTGTTGTAGTCCTAGATGAATGTGACCCTGTAAAAGCATGACATTGGCATCCTCGGGATACTTGCTGATCATCTCTTTGACAATGACGGCGGCATCCTCAAGGTTGCCCTGGCAATAGGCGGTGTTAGCCTTTCTATAGAGTTTTGCGTATTCTGTCCCTGACGGCATTTGCCCCTCCCCTAGTAAAGTTAAATGAAGTAGTTATAGCGTTTCCTGTTCGCACTAGGTACATTATCGATGTTGAAAAGCTTAATTAGCAAAGGTTTAAGTGTGCCACACAGGTGTGAGAACCGCTATAGTAGTTTCAAGAAAGAATTCCTATAAATCCTATTCTGCTATTTTTTTCAGGTTTTAAGCCGCCCAACGGGCAGAACGGAGTATGGCCAGATGATCGAGTAGTCCTAAGGTTTTTTTTGATTCTTGGCCCAGAATCCACTCCCCCTGCACATAGGGGGCGATCTGAGCGGGAATACTGGCGGCACTACCTAGTTTATCTGGGTCGAGCCATTCCATATCTCCCAAACGTTCCACCGCTAAACCGAGGATCGTTTCCTCTTCTTTGAGCGCAATTATGGGAATTTCGGCTCGATCGGTGTTTAAGCGGCTGCTATCCCCCAAAAATTGCCCGAGATCCGCCACCCAGATCACTTGACCCCGGAGATTGATCGTGCCGAGGAGCAAGGGTGAAGCATTGGGAATCGGGGTAATGCGATCGAGTGGTTGCTGTATTACCTCGCCAATGCCCACGGCACTAAGGGCAAACTCCTCCTGAGAGGGTAGATAAAATCGCAAGTACAGTTCACCGACGGGAGTTTCTAATTCCTGATTGTCGGGGGCGATATCTTGAGCGTTACCAGTAAAAAAATCGGCGTTGTTAAGCATGAGTTTAGTTCTCTTGCAACTAATAATTCGGGCGGCGTTTTTAGCTGTCTTGACCTATACCATAGATACACTGTCTCTGGTGAGGGCGATTTTATCGGCGCAACAGTTGTTTAATGGTATAAATGAACTCAATCGGTTCAAAGGGCTTGACAATGTAGGCATCGGCTCCGATTTTCATGGCCCAATAGCGATCAAAGACTTCCCCTTTCAAGGAACAAATGACCACCGGGACATTTTTGGTTTTTGGATCCGACTTGAGACGACGACACACCTCATAACCATTCATGCGGGGCATGACGATATCGAGGACGACGAGATCGGGATTGAGTCTCTGAATATGTTCGAGGGCTTCTACCCCATCCGTGGCGATCGTGACCTTGATGCCGCTATTGCGGAGTAGATCACAGATCAGTTCCCGTTGCGTTTGGCTGTCTTCTACCAGCAATATTTCGCTCATAACTCCCTACCTAGCTCGGCTGCCAAGAACAACAATGGCAAAAGATGCCCGATAATAGTCCCCTTTGACCGGATGCTCGGAAATTGCTCTCATTTTTGCCTCCAACGCAATCTGAAATTTATCAGGGGTTTCCCTCTAAACAAGGACTTGATTCACCCTTTCGGGTTTCATCTCTATCGTTCCCAATTCTACCAGTGAACTACTCTCAAGGTCGTTGAGAGCTTCCTATTTCACGGGGGATTGCCTCAAGACGGACTTACGCCCAGCTTTTGGTCTTACATCCCCTCTATGGGCAGTATCGCGCTTTTCCTAACGATAATATCTGTAAGGCTTCATTTCTGATATTTATCGCCGCATTTATGTCCCGGTCATGGGTTGTTTTACAATGCACACAAGTCCAATTTCTAACCTCAAGCGGCAAACTACCCACTTGATTTAGACAGACATTACAAGTTTTAGAACTAGGAAAAAACCTATCAACTTCGGTATAAGTTTTTCCTTCCCATTCTGCCTTGTATTTAAGCATTGTACAAAACATTCCCCAACCACAATCACTAATAGCATTGGCTAAATTATGATTGCGTACCATGCCTTTGATATTGAGATTTTCTAACGCAATAACTTGGTTTTCGTTAACTATCTTACGGGATAGTTTGTGCAGAAAATCCTCACGACATCTTGAGATTTTAGAGTTAACTTTAGCTACTTTACCTCTAGCTTTTTGACGGTTGTTACTTCCTTTCTTTTTACGCAATAGCTTTTGTTGTTTCCTTTTTAGGTTACGTTGATGTTTGGCTAAATGTCTAGGATTATCATATTTACTGCCATTGCTGGTAATAGCAAAATGAGTTAATCCTAAATCAATTCCTATGGCTTTACCTTCTATCCCCCCGTCTTCGTCACCACCCTTATCAAGGGTAGAACCCCCCGCCTTCGGCACCCCCTTATCAAGGGGGGCAGGAGGGATTGTCCATCATCAACTAAAATAGAAGCGTAGTATTTTGAGATAGTAACAGTTTTAATTGTTCCTGCAAATTCCCAGTGACGAACACAATAAACCAATCCAATTTGAGGAAGCTTTAGATAATCTCCCTCAAATTTAATATTAGCTGGATAGCTAATTGATTGTTTACCATGTTTAGATTTGAATCTTGGTAGTCTAGCTCGTTTCTCAAAGAAATTTTGATAAGCTTGCGATAAGTTCAAAGCAACAACCTGTAAGCACTGGGAATAAGCATCTGTCAACCACTCATAAGCTTTTTTGAGACTAGGCAATAGTCCTTGAATATAGTTTCGTGTCAGTCCTTTTCCTGTGGTTTTATAGGTTTCTTGGCATAAATTCAGGGAAAATTCCCAAACCAACGACAACAGCCAAAGCTTTTAGCTAAGGCTATTTCTTGCTCGGTATTAGGCTTAAGTCTGAATTTGTACGCTTTGTACATAAGAATTATCAAGAAACTATAACTATGATATAGCGTTTCCCAATCTCATGAGGTACACCAAAATCTTAACTCCTGACTCCTGACTCCTGACTCCTGACTCCTCAAAACCTAAGACTCTGTACCTCACAACTATAGAAGTTGCAGTTTTTGAGGAATTGTCTATATGCTGGTCAGCATTCATGAGGTGAACCCTTGGGCGAATTGCTTCGCCCCTTTAAAAGCCCCGTCCCATTGTGCTAAGCGCGAGGGATGAATGCTGACATTCAGTTAAATCCTGTTTAATAAGGTATGGGGGTACTGCGGAGCGCTGGAGCTGCGGAGCGCCAGAGAAACAATCCATCGCTGGTGATCTAGAGATGATGCCCAATCCCGTCCCACTCCCTCTTGATGAGAAACGCTCTCTTCCCTCCTCTTGTCACTAATAATAAATCTGATAAGCTAATTATGTAACATATTTTTCAGTAAGCTTTACGGTTCTTCTGGTTTCTGTGTGGAAACGAGGTCTATACTGATAGTTTCTTCTTTCAAAATAGTCCTAAAAGTCTTGCCCAGTAAACATTTAACCTTACATAAGCAAAAATTATCACACAAAGTCGAGAAGAGCGGCTTTACTGCATTTAAGAGATTGACTACCGAATTTTTTGAGATCAAGATAGTACATCGGCACTGAAAAATCATCAAAAATTTTCCAGTCGGTAAGGAGAAGAATTGAGAACAAATGTATGGATAAAAAAGAAAAACTCGAATGATAGAAATTAAAAAATTTTTGGGATCGGATGGTTACACACCAAACCATAGACCGGCCGCTCCTAGCCTTGATTGCCAACGCTCTCTAAAATCGATGACAAAGACTTTTATTATAGAGGACGACTACTCGTGCTATACCTTGCAGAAGTAAAAAAACAGACTAGAGGTTTTATCGGCGGTTACAAAACCGAATTGAAACTATTGGCCTGTCAGCATAAGGATCAGACGTGGAGTGCCATACCAGGGGAAGATATCCTAACCTACGACGAAACTAACTCCCTGGGTGAAGGTGCGCTTCTCTTGGTAAATTTGAGCAATAATCGTCAACTACAAGGAAACCCGGAATTAGCGGGAGCGGAGATGGTGCGGCAACTGCAAAAGATTTCCCGTTTGATGGAGCGCAGCAAGAAAGATCAAGAGAAAATCGAGCAGTGGAAACAATCCCTCACCTATCAAAGCGAGATTCTCAACCGCCAGAAAATGGAAATGGAGACAAGAATCGAGCAAATTGAACAAATAGAGGCAGAATTAGAGTATTTAGAGCGCAAAAGACAAGAACTGGAAACCCTAAAACAACAATTAAACGAGCAACAGCGACACCTGGAAGAAGGACAAATAAATTGTCACTCCTACCCCAATCTTTCCCCAGAACAACAACAATTTATTCGCTCTCTAGCGGAGCGTTTAGCTGCTCATCATGATCGGGGCAATTCTCCCTCACAAATTCTCCATTCCACTCTTGAATCTGTGCAGGAACAACAGACAATTTTAAATAGTTGTTGGCAGAGTTTAGAGGGGCAGAAAAAAGCTGTAGAAAATCGTCAGGTCGCCAACGATGAAATGCTCGATTATCTAGAAAAAAGAGCTAGGGAATTACAGACGAGTCGCAGGGCTTTGGAAACAGCTAAAATAGAATTACAAATACAAGAAACTGTTCTGAGTCAAAAACAGAAATTATTCGAGCACCTTAACCTCACCCTACAAACCACTGATTCTACTCGACAAATGCTCCTTCGTCTCCTCGGAGGGGAAGAACTAGGTTTTGATGGTAAAATCGATCTAGAAGCTCTTGAACAAATGCCTTTAGAAGAATTGGAGAGCTTAGTTAAGAACTTACAAACAGACCTCAAGCGCTGGGAAATTTTTGTCAACGACCAAGAGGAAGAATTAACTCTCCAATGCCAAACCGTGGAAGAATTAGAAGCAAGAATGGCTACAATAGATCAATCTGAGCGAGCTAATTTAGAAGAAGAATTAGCCGAGGAACAGGAAAAAAAAGGAATGCTGGCGGCAACTTTAGTCGGACAAAGACGTAATCTCCAAGAAAGGCAAGCTATTAGCTCTCAACATCTGAAAATTCTGCAACGGAGACAGGGGATTTCATCCTCAGAAAATACTCAAAAATCTGGCTTTGAACCATTGTTAATGCTGTTGGCCGATAATTATCAAAATAATCTTCAAGAAAGTCAACGTTTAGCAGCAGAAATCAAGGGACTACAAGAGGATTTACAAAAAAGCAGCGATAGTATTGACGGTCAATGGTCGGATTTAGAGCAAAAAACTCGTGAATTTGAAGAACAGGAGCGACAATGGCGCGATACTAATCTGGCATTATTGCGTTTAAAAACTCAGGTACAACAGTACGAAACTTTCCTGCAACCTGTGCAGGATCAACTCGATCAAATCCGTCAAAAACTAGAAACTATCTCCCAGTGGTTGATGCCTATGGAATCTAATGGTAGTGCCTATCATTACGCTATTAACAGTTAGGCTTAATTAGGGTTTGCGGCAAAAAGTTTTTCGTGGGGGTAGGGTGTGGGGTGTAGGGTGTAGGGTGTGGGGCTTTACCGATTTTGAGGGGGTCAATTACCTAGGGTTTGCGGCAAAAAGCTTTTCCTAGGGGCAGGGTGTGGGGTGTGGGGTTTTACCGATTTTCAGGTGGTCAATTACCTAATTTTCAGGGAAAAATTCCCGGAATTTTCCCCCCAATCACTCCAATGGTCGGCACTTTTTGATTTCAAACAAGCTTAAAGATATTATCCAACAAGGTTTTTAGATTTATTCAGGAAGCCCTAATTAGGGCTTCCTGAATAAATAATACAGGGCAATCTGGACATAGATTTCGCCGTTTTTGCCGAGCAATGATAACTTTTATAGCTTTTTATCTATGGATAAAATAATTTAGAGCAATTCAACTCTAGGTTAGATGTGGTATAGACTAGGATTAGTAATTTATACTCAGATAGCCATGAGACAATCCGATCGAGAAATAATGATTTTAGCGGCTTTGGCCTCCCTCTTAGGGGTGGTGGCGGAAGTGGCGATCGCTTTTTAGATAAAAAAAACTGATTTATGAGGTTAAAGTCGGGCAAAATTGGCAATCAATGCCGAGGAAAGATATCGATAGAATGCTTGTGACAGGGGCAGCAATTGCGATCGCCTCAATCAGCGAAATTAAAGCATGAGTATTAGTGTAACGGGTCAGGTAAAAAGAATCGAAATAGGCACGGGAACTTGGGCATTAATTGCCGATAACGGTCAAACCTACGAATTAATAGACCCTCCCGCCGAATTAACCCAAAAAAAGGCAAAAGTGACAGTTATAGGTCAAATTCGCTCAGATGTGATGACCCTGGCCATGATCGGGCCAGTTTTACAAGTGATCTCCTTTCAATCCCTGCCATGAAGCCAAAAAATACTGCTTAAAAAAGGGTAAAATCGTTTTTTTAAGCCTGTAATCTCGAAAAATTGCCGTAATTGTCCCTCAGCTATCCCAGAAAGAAAAATTGTCAAGAATACCCTAGAGGTTGATTTTTTCGAGAATAATCTCGAAATTTTGGATAATAATACTACAATAGACAGCAACTTTGTCTTAGGAACATCGGAATAACCTAAACCGATCTGTCTGATTGGTTTAACTCGTAGTTACCTAAGTTGGCGTGAGGAGAGGACTGAATGAATTTGCGCGATAATGCTTTAACGATTCTGCAAGAAACGAGTCGAACTTTTTATATTCCCATAAGTCGTTTACCAGATCGTCTGCTCGAGGCAGTAGCCTCAGCTTATCTCTGTATGAGGGCGATCGATGAAGTAGAAGACCATCCCGACCTAGATAACTTCAGTAAAGCCCAGATATTAAGACAAATTAGCCTGAATTTACAAGCAGGTACTGAAAATTCTACCAAAGAGGATTTTACTTTTGGCTTAGTCCATCGGGAGATTTTGCCAGAAGTAACCCTGAGAATTGGCGAATGGGCCCTGTTAGCACCGGATTCGATCGCCCCCCGGGTTTGGGATGCCACGGCGGCCATGGCCGATCGCATGGCCTACTGGGCCGGGAATAACTGGGATATTCGCACAGAAATAGAATTAGATCAATATACCTTTAGTGTGGCCGGTGCGGTGGGTTTATTGCTGTCTGACCTCTGGAATTGGTACGACGGCACTCAAACTAATCGGAGTTATGCCATCGGTTTTGGCCGGGGTTTACAAGCGGTTAATATCGCCCGCAACCATGGCGAGGATCTGCGCCGGGGGGTAAGTTTTCTGCCCCAGGGTTGGACAATTAGTGATATTCATAATTATGCCCGTCGTAATCTGAAATTAGCCGATTATTACACTCAATCGCTGCCGAAAGGGCCGGCCCTTGATTTTTGTAAGATTCCCCTCGCTTTAGCCCATGGCACTCTCGAAGTTCTAGCTTTAGGTAAGGAAAAACTCAGCCGCAGCGATGTCATCGCTTTGGTACAACAAATTACCCGTTAGAGGAAATCACAATTAGGGTTGGCTGAATAAATCTAAAAACCTTGTTGGGTAAGACTTTTAGACTTTTTGTCAATCAAAAAGTACCGGACTGGGAGTGATCAGGGGGAAAATCCCTGGACTTTTTCCCTGAAAATTAGGTAGTTGACCACCTGAAAATCGGTAAAACCCCACACCCCACACCCCACATTCCACACCCTGCCCCCAAGAAAAACTTTTTGCCGCAAACCCCAATTAAAATTGCCCACGATCGCTCTTCCAAAGTCAGGAATCACAAGCGTGGGCAAAAAACCGGTGAAGTTCAGTAACTTAGAACAAACCGAGAGTTAAAGATATATCGATGGGGAAAGTGGCACCAATACCTAACCAAATCGTGACCACAGTACCAAATAGGAAGATAGCGGTAGCGACGGGACGACGGAAGGGATTTTGGAATTTATTGACGCTTTCAATAAAAGGAACTAACATCAAGCCTAGGGGAACGCCGGCCATGCAAGCGATACCTAAGAGTTTGTTAGGAAGAATACGGAGAATTTGGAAAACGGGATAAAGATACCACTCTGGCAGAATTTCTAGGGGAGTAGCGAAAGGATCGGCAGGTTCACCGATCATGGTGGGATCCATAATCGCTAAACCGGTGCAGAGTCCGATCGTACCAAAGATAACTACCGGGAAGACATAGAGTAGATCGTTAGGCCAAGCGGGTTCACCGTAGTAGTTGTGACCCATCCCTTTAGCCAACTTAGCGCGCAGAGCGGGATCGCTGAGATCGGGCTTTTTTAATGTGGACATGGATAATGTCTCCTAAAAATGATTTCGGATCGACAGAGATATTTTTCTGAATTATAGAGGCCCAGAAATGCCTTGTTTACGGATCATCAAGAAATGTAGCAACATGAAGACCGCGATCGACCAGGGTAGTACAAAGGTATGCAAGCTGTAGAAACGGGTTAAAGTTGCTTGACCGACGCTTTCGCTACCGCGCATCAGGGTGACGAGTTGATCACCGACGACGGGAATAGCAGCAGGTACACCGGAAACAATTTTAACCGCCCAGTAACCCACCTGATCCCAGGGTAAGGAGTAACCAGTGACACCGAAGCTAACGGTGATTACGGCCAGGACAACCCCAGTTACCCAGGTTAATTCCCGAGGTTTTTTGAATCCACCGGTCAGATAGACGCGGAAAACGTGCAGGATCATCATTAACACCATCATACTGGCGGACCAGCGATGGATAGAACGAATTAACCAGCCAAAGTTAACTTCGTTCATGATGTACTGTACGGAGGAGAGGGCCTCTGCTACGGTGGGTTTGTAGTAGAAGGTCATGGCGAAACCAGTGGCAAACTGGATCACGAAGCACACAAGGGTGATACCACCCAGACAGTAGAAGATATTGACGTGGGGGGGAACGTATTTGGTGCTGATATCATCAGCGATCCCTTGAATTTCTAAGCGTTCCTCAAACCATTGATAGGCTTTAGAATCCGTTACTTGTTTGGTAAACATCGCGTAACCAGTAAGAAAAATGAAAGATTTAAGGTGTGACCTTTAAAAAATGTAACACAGTTTTCAGGGCTAATTCTCGCTCCGGTCAGGTTTCTCCACTGGTGGGGATCAATCTGTGATCGCCAGTCCCGAAAAACGTAACTTCCTAAAATTTCCCTTAAAATGTCTCCTAGACTACAAAAAATCGGGCTAATTGTCCGACACTGGGAATAGGTAAGGTTGACAGCTAGTTACTGATTTGCTCACATTGACCTACATACGCCACTATTTAGGCGAACGTTTGTGACCCTAAGAAAAGCCGTTGAGCTATGGGGATTACATCCCAATACATTAAGAGAATATGCCGATGAAGGGAAAATCAAAAGTATCAAAAACGAAGCAGGGCAACGATTGTACGATGTCCAGTCTTACGTCAATGGTGCAGCTAGAGCTTCCCTTGTTTGCTACTGCCGAGTCAGTTCAATCAAGCAACGAGATGACCTTGAGAGACAAGTCAGCTTTATGCGCGGATTCTATCCAGAGGAAGAAATCATCAAAGACATCGATAGTGGGCTTAACTTCCAAAGAAAAGGACTTAGAGCCATACTGGACAGATGATTGTGGGGAAATAAACTCACAATTGTTATGTCCACACTGGACAGATTATGCCGATTTAGATTCGAGCTTATACAGTATATGGTCGAACAAAACGGTGGCAAAATCTTGGTTCTCGACCAAACTGTTCACAGTCCCGAATCAGAACTTACAGCAGACTTGTTATAAATACTTCACATCTTCTCTTGCCGAATGCCCAGACTCAGGAAGTACGCTCAAAAAATCAAAGAAAGTGCGGATTTATCCAACAACAGAACAGAAGAAACTGATGAAACACTGGTGGGGAGTATCTCGGTTTGTCTTCAACCAAACCATTAAATATCTACAGGAACCAGGTAGAAAAGCTAATTGGAAGGCTATCAAGACGGGAATCATTAATGATTTACCAGAATGGGCTAAAGAAGTCCCCTACCAGATTAAATCAATAGCAGTCAAAGACGCTTGTGAAGCCGTTAAAAATGCTCAAAGAAAATATCAAAAAACTGGGGAAATCCAGAAAGTAAAATTCCCTTCCCGTAAAGATAAACAGCAATCCTGTTATATTCCTAAGTCAGCCATTTCAGCAAAAGGAATATATCACACAAAATTAGGGCAAATACGCTTCACCGAATCACTGCCCGACAATTTTGGGGATAGCCGATTAGTATCCAGAAATGGACAATACTATTTAGCTATTCCCCATGAGGTGCAACGATGGGAATCCGATAACCAAGGACGCATTGTCGCCCTAGACCCCGGTGTTAGAGATTTTCTGGCACTATTCTCGCCTAATAGTTTTGGCTCAATCGGGAGTCAGGATATAGGTAAAATCCAACGATTATGCTATCACCTTGATGATTTAATTTCTCGTTCTACCAAAGTTAATGCTAAAACCAGAAACCGTTATCGAAAAGCAGCTAATCGACTAAGAAATAAAATCAGGAATTTAGTAGATGAACTTCATCATCAAGTTGCTAGATTCCTAGTTGATAACTTTGATGTGATTCTTTTGCCTACTTTTGAAGTGTCAGAAATGGTTCTAAAAAATAGCAGGAAGATTCGCTCAAAATCTGTTAGACAGATGCTTAACTGGTCTCATTACCGATTTAAGCAATTTCTCAAGCATAAGGCTTTTGAGATGGGTAAATTAGTAATAGACTGCTGTGAAGCCTATACGTCGAAAACAGTTAGCTGGACTGGTGAATTAATACATAACTTAGGGGGAAAAAAAGTCATTAAATCCAAGATTGATGGCAAGAAGATGGATAGAGATATTAATGGCGCACGAGGAATTTTTCTTCGTGCTTTGGGAGATACCCCCTCTTTAAGAGACTCTCTTAGAGTGCATTGTTAATGTATGTTAGCAAAAAAGTATCGGTATGAAATGAGGTCAGTGTGCTATTAAATACCTACGATCCCGAAGGCTTCTACGACGAACTATTCTTAGATGATGGTCAACCTCGTCCCCACTCCTCCCCTTTAATCAAATGGTTGCAGAATCTGCCACCCCGAGAACTTCAACAACACCGGGAAACCGCTCAGTCGGCCCTGTTTGAATTGGGGGTGACTTTCAATGTCTATAGCGACAATCAAGGGGTAGAAAAAATCTTTCCTTTTGATATTATTCCCCGAATTGTCGCGGCTGAGGACTGGGATTATTTGGAAAGAGGACTGAAACAACGCATCAAAGCTCTCAATCTTTTTCTCTCCGATATCTACAATGACCAGTTAATCATTAAAGATGGCATTATTCCCTCCGAATTAATCGCCTCGGCGACGGGATTTCTGAAACCCTGTCTGGGACTGAAACCCGCCGGAGGTATCTGGTGTCACATCACGGGAACCGATTTAGTCCGCGATAAAGATGGTCAATGGTACGTTTTAGAGGATAATTTGCGGGTTCCTTCCGGTATTTCTTATGTCCTCGAAAATCGTCGGGTAATGAAAAGCACCTTCCCCGATATTTTCCAGACAATGAATGTTAAACCGGTGGATGATTATCCTTCCCATCTGTTGGAAACTCTCCTTAATTTAGCCCCACTCCAATTACCTAATCCCACCGTAGTGGTTTTGACCCCCGGAACCTATAATTCTGCCTACTTTGAACATTCTTTTATCGCCCAACAAATGGGGGTAGAATTAGTGGAAGGGCGTGATTTGGTCGTCTTTGATGGTTATCTACAAATGAAAACCACCAAGGGATTAAGACGGGTAGATGTGGTATATCGTCGCCTCGATGATGACTTTTTAGATCCGGCGGTTTTTCGTCCCGATTCGATGTTAGGTGTACCCGGATTATTAAAAGTTTTTCAGGAAGGCCGCGTCGCTTTAGCTAATGCTCCTGGTACGGGAGTCGCTGATGATAAGGTTATTTATGCTTTTGTCCCCGATATGATTCGTTATTATCTGGGAGAAGAAGCGATTTTAAATAACGTTCCTACCTATCTTTGTTGGCGAGAAAAGGACTTAGATTATGTCTTAAATAATCTCGATAAGTTAGTTGTGAAAGCTGCCAATGAATCGGGAGGTTATGGGATGTTAGTCGGTTCTCAAGCTACCTCGAAAGAACGAGAAGAATTTGCCCCACGCATTGCCGCTAATCCCCGCAATTACATCGCTCAACCAGTGTTAAGTCTTTCTAGGGTTCCAACTTTAATTGACACGGAAATTGAAGGTCGTCATGTGGATTTACGGCCCTATATTCTCCATCGGGGCGATGAAATTTATGTGCATCCCGGGGGGTTAACTCGCGTGGCTTTGAAAAAGGGTTCTTTAGTGGTTAATTCTTCTCAAGGTGGCGGCAGTAAAGACACTTGGGTTCTCACCAAGTAATAAGGACAATCCTCAAAATTTTGGTGGGTTACGGCGAAAATTAAATCATCAGTCAACTGCGTAAATTATTGTCGCCTAACCCACCCTACCCTTTTCACTTTTTCCTGGTTAATTAT
>VYLH01000063.1_pt1 | contig 23989 bp, 16 predicted proteins | sample 5114361 | NCBI WGS metagenome assembly VYLH01 (sample SAMN12291772, study PRJNA351875) | freshwater metagenome | isolation source: freshwater lake | place: USA: Michigan, Kent Lake | collected 2013-08-15
CCCCGGCATGACCCCCGAGGCGCTGGCCAAGACCGTGGCCCGCCATCCCCGTCCCGCCGGCGGCGATCCCCTCCGCCGCGTCGATGCGCCCCTGGTCAGCCTCAGCAACCTCATCCTCAACAACAACGAGGGCAAGGAACACCTCCTCGTCAAGCGCAAGCCTTCCTGGCTCAAGGCCAAAGTCCCCGGCGGCCCCGGCTACAACCGCCTCCGCAACATCATGGACAGCCACAAGTTGCACACCGTCTGCGAAGAGGCCGGCTGCCCCAACATGGGCGAGTGCTGGGCCCGCGGCGTCGCCACCATCATGATCCTGGGCGACACCTGCACCCGCGCCTGCGGCTTCTGCAACGTCAAGACCGGCCGCCCCAACACCCTCGACAAAGACGAACCCCGCCGCGTCGCCGAGAGCCTCGCCCTGATGGGCCTCAAGCACGTCGTCATCACCAGCGTCAACCGCGACGAACTCTCCGACGGCGGAGCCGGCATCTGGGCCGAGACCATCATCCGCACCCGCGAGGCCTGCCCCAACATGTCCGTCGAGGTCCTCATCCCCGACTTTGAGGGCAACTGGCCCGCGCTGCAGATGGTGATCGACGCCAAGCCGCACATCATCAATCACAACCTCGAGACCGTCCGCCGCATGTACCCCGCCGTGCGTCCGAGCGCCAAGTTCGACCGCTCGCTGGAACTGCTCCGCCGCGTGAAGGAGCAAGGTGGTGTCGCCAAAACCGGCATCATGGTCGGCATCGGCGAACGCGACGAGGAAGTGCTGGAGTTGATGGATGAGGTGATCGCGAAGACGAGGGGTGCAGGGGAGCAGGGGAGCAGCGGGGCAGGGAAGGAAAGTTCCGAAGCTTCCTCCCCTTCCTCCACGGACATCCTCACCATCGGCCAATACCTCCAGCCGACGCGGAATCACCTCCCAATGGACCGCTGGGTCACGCCCGAGACCTTCGCGATGTACAAGGAAGAAGGTCTCAAACGCGGCTTCAAAGTCGTCGAGAGCGGCCCGCTGGTGCGCAGCAGCTATCACGCCGATCATCAGGCCGACGTCCTCACCGACATCCTGCACACCCGCGCGTAACTCGCACCGAACCGCGCTCCCGCGCCTCCCCGCCCAGCGAAGCGGGGAGGGGTGGTCGAGCGCAGCGAGACCGGGGAGGGGTAATGGGCGCACGGCACTTCACACGCCGAGCAGCTCGTAGTTCCCTCAAGAAGTTCCGCGACACCCCGCACGCGCACAACGCTTCCAAAAAGCGAGCCGGGGCGTCCCCGCCCCGCGCGGCGTTGCATCCAACCACGCCGAGCAACCTCATCCCCGATCCACCGCACCCGGCGCGTCGAGCCCTTGCGTGGTACCCTCGCTGCGTGCCGCGGCACTCCGCCAACTCTCCCCGCAGCGACGCCCTCATGTACCTGGGCGTGTTCTTCATCTTCGGGTCGCTGGCGATCCTGGTCGGCTTCATGCAGCCTCGGCCAATGGCGTGGCTTGGGGCGCTCGCCCTGGTTGTCTTTGGCGGCACGATCTCGGTGGGCTGGGCCCACGCCTTCACCGCACGCCGGTATTGGCTCTTGATCCCGTTGTTCATCTTTCCGTTCTACAGCGAACCGACCATCTTCCGACCTCTAGCCCGTCTGGGCCTTTTCGAGGTCGGCATGAGCGCGTCGGAGATCAGCCGGAAGGTCACGCTCGCGGTGATGATGGCGGTGTTGACGTCCATCGGTTTCGTGCTGTTCGTTCAGTTCGTCCGCGGCAAGGAACGCCGCGCCGAGCGCGCCCAGGCCGAACTCGACGTCGCCCGCGTCATCCACGAATCCATCGTTCCGCCGATCGCGCTCTCGACGCCCTTCGCTCAGGTCCTCGCCCGCTCCGTTCCCTCCACCGAAATGGGCGGCGATCTGGTCGACGCGATTCAGCGCGACCGCGAGATCGACGTCTTTCTCGCCGACGTCTCCGGCCACGGCGTCGGCGCTGGCATCGTCATGGGCATGCTCAAGGCCTCGATCCGCACCCGCCTGCTCGCCGCGGGCGATGACCTCGGTCACGTGCTCCGCGACGTCAACCGCATCGCCACCGAGCTCACCCGTCCCGAGATGTTCGCGACGCTGGCCTGCGCCCGCGTGCGCGCCGATCGCTCGGTCTCCTACGCGCTCGCGGGTCACCTGCCGATCTTCCACTTCGTCGCCGCGGCACAACGCTGGAACCGCCTTGAGAACGAGCACCTCCCGCTCGGTATCGACGCCGATCTCGACTTCACCTCCGGCACGCTCGCCGCCGGTCCCGGCGATCTCTTGGTCTTCCTCACCGACGGCCTCGTCGAGGTCATGAACGCCAAAGGCGACCAACTCGGCCTCGAAGCCATTGCGCGGGTGCTGGAGTCCGCGACAGAGCGCACGCCGCAATCCATCACCGACGCCCTGCTCCACGCCGCCCGATCCCACGGCACGCAGACCGACGACCAATCCGTCCTCGTCGTCCGTGTGGCGTAGAAGGCTCCACCACAAAGACGCAGAGACACAGAGAGGGAAGTAGATCCTCAACTCAATGGGCTCGAAGTTCTCAAAGATTGAGTCACAAGGCTTGGAACCGATCTGCGCAACGCGCTCATACTGCTCGAACTCGTTCTGTCTTGACCCCTTCGAGCCCTTTGGGCCCTTTGAGCCCTTTGAGTTGGAAGTCCTCCTCTCTGTGTCTCGGTGCCTCCGTGGTGAATCCCGTTCTACGATTCCAAGCTTGCTCGCCCCCGAAGTCATCGAAGCCCTGGTCGGCCTGCTTGAGGCCAAGGACACGAGCACCGCCGCCCACACCTGGCGGGTGGTGCTCTACACCCGTGCGCTGGCCGAGAAGGCCGGAGTTTCTCACGACGATCTCGAGCGACTCACCGCCGCCGCCGCGCTCCACGACATCGGCAAGATCGAGATTCCCTCGGCCATCCTGCAAAAACCCGGCAAGCTCACCGACGCCGAGTTCGAGGTGATGAAGTCCCACGCCGCCCTTGGCCACGAGCGTCTGCTCCGGATGGGCGAGGACGACCCCGTGATCCTCGATCTTGTCCGTCATCACCACGAGCGTTTCGACGGCAAGGGCTATCCCGACGGCTTGGCCGGCGACGAGATCCCCGTCGCCGCCCGTTATTTCGCTGTCATCGATTCCTTCGACGCCATGACCAGCATCCGTCCCTACCGCCGCGAGACGGGCGTGCACGCCGCGGAAAAGGCGATCGCCGAGCTCGAGTCGGGCATTCGGACGCGGTATTGCCCCGGGACCGTGGAGATGTTCGTCTCCATGTACCGCACCGGCGAGATCGCCTGGATTCTCGAGTACTTTAACGACGGTGCGGACGTGCCCAAGTTCACCGGACGGGCGGACACCGGGGTTCGCAGCAGCGTGCGGTCGTAACGCGTCACAACCCACGGGCGTTCGGCCGTTGGAGGACGCCCGGGGCGCGCCATATACTTCGCCCCGCGGTTTTCCGCGTGATGGTGGCCATAGCTCAGTTGGTTAGAGCACGAGGTTGTGATCCTCGGGGTCGCGGGTTCGAGTCCCGTTGGCCACCCTTTTTGGAGTCGGAAGGTTGAAGGGTTGCGGTGGGGGGGATGAGGTCTTGGGGCCGAAGTCGTAGGACTGATGCCCGATGCCTTCTCCTAGTGCCTAGTGCCTAGTGCCTAGTGCCCAGTGACTTCCCCTCACACCCCCGCCAGCTTCCGCAGCACCTTCTCCAGCTCCGGCGGCACCACCATCGCGCTCAACCGCGACTGCTTCACCAACGCAAACGACGCAAACCGCTTGTCGGCCTTGATCGCCTCCAGCGTCACCGGTGTCGGTGCTCGCTTCACAAAGACCAGATCCACCACCGGCGTCTTGGTTTCGCCCGCCGCGGTCACACCCGGGTTCTTCGGGTCCGCATAGGCGTCGGCGGTGATGCGGGCGAGGCCCACGATCGCTCGCTCGTCACCGGTGTGATACACAAACGCCTCGTCGCCCGCCCGCGCTTCGCGCAGCGCCTTGAGCGCCGCGGCATTGGTGATGCCATCCCAGCGCACCGGCTTCTTCTTCGATTCACGCTCGAGATCGTCGATCGAAAACTCATCCGGCTCGGTCTTCAAGAGAAACGTGGCCATGCCGCAGCGTACGCCGCGCACGAGCGTGGAAGCAGCGTCTACGACGCGATCCGCAGACCCGGATCCTCGCCCTTGCACAACAGCCGCGAGCACGTGCCCACGAACACGTCTCGCTCGATCGGCTTGGTGAGATACTCGTCGCAACCCGCCTCCAGGCACTTCTCCCGGTCGCCCGCCAACGCGTTGCCGGTCAGGGCGACGATGACGCCCTTGTAGCCGCGCTCACGAAGCTCGCGCGTTGCCGCATACCCATCGAGCGACGGCATCTGCATGTCCATCAGGATCATGTCGAACGGATTCCCGGCGCCCACCGCGGCGAGCGCGTTGTTCACCGCCTGCCTCCCATCGGGCACGATGACCGATTCGAGGCCCATCTTGCGGAGATAGAACGCGATCAGCCGCTGGCTGTCCGGGCTGTCCTCGGCCACCAGCACGTTTCCCACCAGCCATGGATACACGCCAACGTCGGTCCCACGGGTCTGCCCGGCGAGCGGACTCGCCTTGGCCTTCGCCAGGGAAACTCGAACCGTCGTCCCCTGCCCCGGGGTGCTCTCGGCCGTCAGCAGTCCGCCCATCAGCAGCACAAGCGAACGCGACAGCGACAGCCCGACGGTCGGTGTCGCGCCCAGCTTGGACGACGCCGTCTCGGGCGTCAACCCGTGCTGCTCAAGCTGCTTCCCGGACATCCCGCGACCGCTGTCTCGGACTTCGATCAACACCCGCTCGGCGTCGTTGGGATCACCCTTGGCCCGCACGACAATCTCGCCCTTGGGACTGAACTTGATCGCGTTGCCGATCAGCTGCAGCAGCACCTGCCGCAGCCGAATCGGATCCCCGATGACCGCGTGCGGCAGCGATGCGTCGATCTGTTCCGAAATCGCCAGTTTCCGCGTCGTGGCCAGCGGCCGCAGCATCGTCACCACTTCGTGGACGGCCTGCTCCGGAGAGCACGCCACGCGACCCACGGCCAGCCGCCCAGCTCCCGCGGCGGCCTGATCGATCACCTCGTGCACCAACGCCAGCAGGTGTTTGGTGCTCCGCCGGATGTTCTGCGCGATCTCGGCCCGCTCGGCGGTTCCCAGCGACGGTTCGAGCAGCATGTCCGAGTAGCCCAGCACCGACATCATCGGCGAGCGAATCCCGTGGCTGACGCGTTCCAGCATCACTTCTTTCTGTCGTGCCGCCTGCAGCGCCTGCTCGCCCTCCAGTCGGACGCGGAGCAGCTCCGCGCTCATCCGACGCAGCGACGGCATCACCACGATCGCCCCGAGTCCGACGAGCACGCCTGTGAACAGCACGCCCGCACCGATCACGATCCACATCGCCGCGCTCGCATGCGACTGCGCCGACTGGCTCAGCCGCTCCGCGACTGCCTCGGCGTCGCGCGCGAAACGGCCCTGGGCCGCAGCCAAGTGCATCAGTGCCGCGTCGCGCTTCGAATCAGCCGCGTCCGGATGCATCGAACTGCACGCGCTCTGCGCCGCCTGTGCAAATGAAGCGCTCGACTGCTCCAGAGCCGCCAGCTCATCTCCCGAGAGCACGCGACGCACCACGCTCTTGCCCGCGGCGATCATCTCCCGGTGCACCAGATCGAACGCATCCGACGCCGCTTCCAGTTCGCTCCGGAAAGGCTCGCCTGCGGATTTCCCTTCCGTGTGATTCGCATGCCCCAGCATCGCCGCGGCCTTCACGATCTGCTGGCTCGCCAGATGATGCTTCGTCGCGAGATTCACCGCTTCGCTCTCGCGCGTCGAACGCCGGATCAGGCTCGACTGCAGGAGTTCGAACCCGAACACGCTCGCAACCACCGCGATCAGGATCGCGATCAGCCGCCGCCGCAGCGAGCTGAGCTCCGGAGTCGCTTCAACATGTCCAGCGGAGTTCATGCCGCCCTCGCCCGTTCACACGCGACGATCACGTCGCGCAGCACCGAGGCCGATTCCTTGGGACTCTTGGTCCATGCCAGCATCTGCAACGCCCGGTCCGCGGTCGTCGCCATCCCGGCAAAGCCCATCGACGGCGCCGAGCCCTTCAGCGTCATGCACAGCGACTCGCACTCCCGCGTGTTGTCGCTGTCCACCGCCTTGCGCAGCTCGCCAGCGATCCGCTTCAACTCGTCCAGGAACCAGGGCAGCATGCTCATCGACGGGTCGTCGGCCCGGAGCGCTGACCTGCTCTCGTCACCCGCGCCCTCCGCCGCGCTCCCGAGGAACTCCGCGATCGCCCGCACCACCCGGTCGTACGTCAGCGGCTTGCTCAACAGCCCGTCGCACCGAACCGCGCTCAGTTCCATGCGGGTCTGGGGCGACGCGTCGGGCGTCAGCATCACGATCGGAGCGTGCAACCCCGCGGCACGCACCTGCGTCATCAGTTCCAGCCCCGTCCCGTCGGGGAGCTGGAAGTTGGCGACGATCACGTCCGCCGGCTCCTTCAGGCTCGCCATCGCTTCCTTGATCGAGGCCACGCTCCGCAGCCGCACCCGCGTCCGCCGCATGAAGTGCTCGAACAACTTCTGATCGTTCTTCTCCGGCTCGACCAGCAGCAGCAAGCCCGCGATCTTCTCCGCGTCCACCTTCTCGAGACTGAAGAACTCGGTCTCGCCTCCCGCCGACACGAACTGCTTCGCGTCGATCGGTGCGTCGAACTTCACGCCGATCTCGTGCACCACCCCGCCCCGGTGCTTGCACCGCACGATCGTTCCCTGCACGTCCAGCGCACCGTGTGTCGGGTGCGGCAGCCGCAGCATGCACTTCGATCCCTCGTGCACAAACGAATTGTGGAACAGCGACATGCCCCCGCGCGAGATGTTGCGGCAGCACAGCCGCAGCGCCAAGTGCGTCCCCCCCGGCTGCTCGATCAGCACCGGGATCCGGTCGCGATGGAACGGCCAACGCACGAACTCACGCTTGAGGTCGTTGGAACCTCCAGCTCCCGACATGGCTTCGAGTTTCTCCGCCAAGGCCCGAACACCCTTGACGTCCAGCCCCAGCGTGTTCCGCCGCGCTGACGATGAGTCGTCCGCCCACGCCCCGTCACTCGGCCAATCCGCCATGCCCCGCTTGCCGGCCATGTGCACTCCCCGGTAGATCCCCTGGTGCCGCATCAGCGGCTCGCTTGGATCATCGAACCGCAATCTTGCCGAGTTGAACACTTGCGGCACCCAGAGCGCTCGCCAATCCGCACGCGCCCCCCACGTTGCCCATCTTCATGAGAACTGTTCCTGAGCAGGATTCCTCGGGGGGAGAACGCCTCAGCCAGCCTTCTTCTGCAACTGCGCACTCTCGCACGCCACGATCAGCCGCTGGATCGCCGAGCGCGAAGACTCCGCCGACTGCGTCTGCGCCAGCGACTTGCTCGCCTGCTCTGCGAGCAGCCCCACGCCCGAGAACCCCATCCCCGGCGCCGCCTTTGCGATCTGGGCGCACATCGCTCGCAGCGAGTCCGTGTCGCGCCGCTCCAAGAGGCCGCGCATGTCCGTGGCCGAATCGTTCAGGCTCCGCACGAACGCGGGCAACAGCGACGCCCGCTCGTCCTGGCTCATCATCGAGCTCACCGTCGCCGCACCGCTGCGGCCGACGATCAGAAACTCCGCCACCGCACGAAGGAACAGAGCCTTCGTCAACGGCTTCGCCACGATCGCCGCCGGCTCAAACTCCCGCAGCCAGCGCTGGCGATCGTCCTTGCTTCGCGCTGTCGCAACCACCACCGGCGTGGCCACGCCACCGTCGTTCAGCGCCGCGAAGAAGCCGTCGAGATCCAGCTTGCCCTGATCCGGGTCGGCGATCACCAGATCCGCCCCGTCCGCGGCGTACGCGATGCCCGTTTTCTCATCGTCGGCGCACCGCAGCCTCACATCCGTGCCCTGCAGATAGTTCTGAATCAACCGCTGTTCGATCTCGCTCGTCCCGACCACCACCAGACATCCACGCAGCTCCTCCGGCGGCACCGACTCGAGCGAGAACCAATCCTCCAGCTGGTCGAGCTTGATGTAATCGCTGGGCTTGATCGGCTGGTCGAACTTGATGCCCACCTGATGCACCACGCCCTTGAGGTGCTGGCTGTGCGTCACCTTCGCCGCCAGCACGGTCGGCCCGCGAGAAACATGCTTCAGCGTCACGTGAACATGCGTCCCCGGATGCAGGAACGAGTTGTGCAACGCCGCGATCCCGCCGCTCGACAAGTTGCGGCACACCATCGTGACCGCCGTCGCCGCACCGCCCGGCGCGATCAGATCCACCGCCAGGCACGCGATCCGATACGAACGCCGCTTGAACTTCCGCGGAGCCTTGCGACCCTTCGCCTCGCTCTCGCGATCCGACTCGTCAAGCTTGTTCATCAACGCGGCAACTTCCTGCACGGTCATCCCGAGCGAGTGCAGCTTCGCGGTCGCAGAAGTTGGGGCAGCGTTGGGGCGAGCGGTCATCGAGTGTTCCAGAAGAGCACAGACTCTTCTGGATCGACCGCGGAAATCCCGCACTGCAAGCCCATCGACGCATGCGCTCGTATCCGACGTTCCCCAGCCTCGCTACGCCGCACCAGCGTCACACACTTCCGAAGCGTCATACCCGATCACACGTCCAGGTTCTTCACCTCAAGCGCGTGCTCCTCGATGAACTTGCGGCGGGGCTCCACCTCCTCGCCCATCAGGACCGAGAACATCGCGTCCGCGTTGCTCGCCATGTCCCAGTTCACCCGCAAGAGCACCCGCTTGCTCGCGTCCATCGTGGTTTCCCACAACTGCTCCGCGTCCATCTCGCCCAGACCCTTGAACCGCTTGATCTCCAGCCCGCGACGACCCAGATCCTGCAGCGAATCCAGGATCGCCGGCAGGCTCGCCGCCTCGATCACCTTCACGTTCTTGGTCGTCACCGTCTTCTGCACCGTCGCCCGCACGCCCGTCTCAGCGCTCTCGTCGTCGGCGGCCTCGTCCTCGGTCTTCTCCTCCACCTTCGCCAGATCGCCCGTCAGCACCCACGCGAACTTCGACGGCAGCTTCTCGCCCGTCACCGACTCTTCCTGGATCAGCGTGTAGTCGTCGATCGACAACCCGATCGCCGCCAGATCCTGGAACAGCCGCTCCATCTCGCGGTTCTCGTGCAACTCGCGGATCGTCGCGTGATCGGCCGTAAGCGCGTTCCCGGTCTCGCTCCCGCCTCCGCTCGCGCCGTTTGCGGTATCCGCCAGCCGGAGCTGCTTCTGTGACACAATCTCGAACGCCTGCTCCTCGGTCCACGCGTACGCGTCCCCGCCGCGCCACGAGACCCGCCGCGTCGGCAGCCGCCCCTTGCCCGAGGGGTCCTGCGACCGCACGCCGAGCAGATCCGCGAACTTCGCCCCGCGGCGTTCCGCGATCGTCACCAATTCCTGCAGCCGCGCCAGCAGGAAGATCGCCCGCTTCAGCGTGTCGCCCTCCAGCCGCGTGATCTCCTTGGGCTCGCGCGAGGCATGCAGCGGATCGACATTCAGGATGTCGCGCACCGACAGCACCGCGTTCTCCAGCCCCAGGTTCACCAGCGAGTCTTCCAGCGTCTTCTCGTTGAGCACGTACCACGCACGCTTCGCCTTGCCGTGGCCCTTCGCCACCTGATACAGCGGCGGCTGCGCAATGAAGATGTGCCCCTTGCGGATCAAATCCGGCATCTGCCGGAAGAAGAACGTGAGCAGGAGCGTCCGGATGTGGCTGCCGTCCACGTCGGCGTCGGTCATGATGATGATCTTGCCGTAACGCAGCTTCGCGATGTCCAGCTCGTTGCCGATGCCCACCCGCAGCGCCGCGATCAGCGTGCGGATTTCCTCAAAGCCCAGGATCTTGTCGATGCGGGCCTTCTCGACGTTCAGGATCTTGCCCTTGAGCGGCAGAATCGCCTGCGTCTCGACGTTGCGACCCTGCGTCGCGCTGCCGCCTGCCGAGTCACCCTCGACGATGAAGATCTCGGCCTCGTCCACGTTCCGGGTCTTGCAATCCCGCAGCTTGTGCGGCATCGAGCCGCTGTCCAGCGCCGTCTTGCGGCGCGTCAACTCGCGGGCCTTGCGGGCCGCCTCGCGGGCCTGGGCCGCCAGGATGCCCTTCATGCAGATCCGCTTGGCTTCCTGCGGGTGCTCCTCCATCCAGTTCTCGAGCGCTTCGCCCACCGCCTGGCTGACGAAGGTTTCGATCTCCGGGTTGAGGAGTTTCTCTTTGGGCTGATTGTTGAAGGTCGGGTTCGGCAGCTTCACCGAGATGATCGAGACCAGCCCTTCGCGCAGGTCCTCGCCGCTCGGCACCGGGTCCTTGTCCTTAATGATGCCCGACTTCTTGGCGTAGGCGTTCATCGCTCGCGTCAGCGACACCTTGAACCCCTGCGCGTGCGTGCCGCCGTCGACGTTGTTGATGTTGTTGGCGAACGTCAGCAGCGTCTCGTTGTACCCGTCGTGGTACTGCAGCGCCACCTCGCAGATGAGGCTCTCCGCCGCGTTCTCGCGCTTGATGTATACCGGCGCCGCCACCGCGTTCTTGCCGGTCATGAGGTACGTCACGTACTCCAAGAGCCCGTTCTCGGCCTTGAACGTCTCGCCCCGCGTCTTGCCGTCGGGCCCGACCCGCTCATCAGTGAACTTGATCGTCACGCCCGGGTTCAGATACGCCAGCTCGCGCAGACGCGTCGCCAGCGTGTCGTAGTTGAACGTCGTGTCCGGGAAGATCGTCGGATCGGGGCGGAACGTGACCGTCGTCCCCTTCGTGCGGTTGGAGTTCGCAGGGATCGCGCCCACCGCGTGCAGCTGCGTGGTCACCCGCCCGCGCTCAAACCCGATCGCCATCACCTTGCCGTTGCGATACACCTCGCAGTCGAGGTACTCCGACAGCGCGTTCACGCACGACACGCCCACTCCGTGCAGGCCGCCGGAGACCTTGTACGCGGAGCCCTCCTGCTGGAACTTGCCGCCGGCGTGCAACTTCGTCAGCACGATCTCGATCGCGGGCTTGCCGTTGAGGTTCGGGTCCTCGTGCTTCATCGCGTCGGTGGGGATGCCGCGCCCGTCGTCGATCACACAGCACGAGCCGTCTGGCTGAATCGTCACCTGCACAAACGTCGCGTGCCCCGCCATCGCCTCGTCGATCGAGTTGTCCACGACCTCGTACACCAGGTGGTGCAACGCGTTGATGCCGGTGCCGCCGATGTACATGCCCGGCCGCTTGCGCACCGCGTCCAGCCCTTCGAGCACCTGGATCTGCTCGGCGTTGTAGTTGTCCCCGCCTTTCGTGATGGAGGCGCTGACGTTGGCGGCGTTGGTGTTCTCAGAAGTCGACAAAGGCTTCACCTCGATGTGCGATGCCGCGGCGTCGGTCGGCGCGGTGCTTGTGGATTGTGCGGCGGAACGCGTCATCCGTTTCCCCGTTCGTCTGCAATGCGGGAGACCCGATCGCTCATTCACACCACCCTCGCCGCCGGCTCCCACACGCCGCCGACGCCGAAAATGGCATACCGAAAAAAAACCGACTCCGACGCCGTTCTCGGCGATCGGAATGATAGGTTCTCATCGACCAAAACGCACGAAAAACCGTCGAAACGGCACCGCCAAAAACCCCTGCAAATCAAGCACTTCCGCCGCCCCGCGGCCGCCGCGTCTCCCCCTCCCAGAGGGAGGGGGCCGGGGGGTGGGTTTGCAAACCTTCACGGAGGTAGAAGACATGCACCACAGAGACCACCGAGATCACCAAGAAGACACTCTCCGCCCTCCTGAATTCTCTCCGTGTTCTCCGTGATCTCCGTGGTGAAATGCCTTTTCGAAGGCCCCCTCGGCGACCGACTTCTTCACTTCACCCGGAACGCCCCGCGCAGCGCACTCTCTTCAAACCCACCCGGCACCTCGCCCGTCGCCGCGTACCGATAGAGCGCCGCCACCAGGATCGAGCTCACCGCGCTCGTCACCAGCCCGATGCCGACCATCAGCATCACCGTGATCCCGCCGCCGATCGCGATCGGCGCCCAGTGGTTCATTTGCGCCGTGAACACGATCCCGAAGATCGCCGGGATCGTCGCGGCCGCGTAGAGCAGAAACCCAATGAACCCAAGCCCGACGTTTGAAATCAGTGCCGTGCCCCACGTCCTGCTCAGCATCTTGCCCGACCGCTGCACCGCTTCGATCGGCCCCAAACGCTCGACTACCAGCACCGGCACGACGAAGTACGTCGCGATCGTCCACGCGAAGCCAATCAGCCCGGTCACCAGCTTCCCGACAAAGCCCACGCGATCCTCGATTGCCTTCAGCACTGTGCCCACTGTCGCGCTCACCGCCACCCATCCCACGATCTGCGGCATCAACCCCATCGCGTGGCTCAAACCGCCGCCGACCGTCGGCTCCCGACCCGCAAACCGCTCCATCGCGCACGCCACCAGCGCCGTGTTGAAAAACACGATCACGAAGTAACTCGCGAAGTAGTACACAAACGTCAGCAGCGTCCCGATCTCGCGGACGTACGGATGAATCTCCGTCTTGCCGCCCGCCCCGTGGGTTGCGGTGATTTCCTCCAGCACCCCGGTCAGCACCAGTGGCACCACGAACGACGCGAAGACCGCCAAGCAGGCGATCGACGACAGCAACGGGAAGATCACCAGCCGCTTGTCGTGACGCAGAACGTCAAAGCTCTGCTTCAGAAGCGCCGCCGAACGCGCAAAAAGGGCCATGCGTACCTCCGCTGACTCTTGGGATTTCGGGACCCTGGATTGTGGCAGATTGCACCCGAATGCGGCCTCCCCGGAAAAACGTCCGATCGAGTTGTCCACACGCCGGAAAATGGTCGCAAGTCCATTGTCAGCCTTTTCTTAGGACGGATCCGCCGCCGCGCGTATTCCGCGCCCCTCGTGATTCAAGGGATCGACCCCCGAGGCTCGATAAACTGCCCGTCGCCGACGGACATCGTCCGCCGACCGGCAGAGAGAGAGCCGCGAGGAGTTGAGAGAGCTCGCGAGCGACAATTCGTGAGAGACGAGGCACGAGCCGCACGACAGTGCGGCTCGTTGCTCTTTTGGAAGTGGAGCAGTGGGGGATTCGCATCGCACGGACGAACACACCCTTCAGACCCGAAAGCACCAACCCAAACGAGAGCACCACCAATCTCTGCCTTGAAGCACCTGTCTCCCTCCGTGCTCTCCGTGATCTCCGTGGTGAACTGCCTTCTCTGCTTCTCTCGGCGTCCTCCGCGCCCTCCGCGATGAAGTGTCTTTCCCAAACACCCTGAGTCACGCGTTCACATACAACCGAGCCAGATCGCGCCAGAACGTGGGGTACGTCTTCGCCACGCACTGCGGGTCCTTGATGAACACGTTCGGCCGGCGCAGCCCGATCAACGCCAGACTCATCGCCATGCGGTGATCGTCGTACGTGTCGAACTCCACGCGTGAGCTCGCCAGCGCCATGTCGCCCGCAGGCGGCGTGATCCCCATCACATCGTGATCGCCCATCACCGGGCAGTCGATCTTGACACCAATCTTCGTCAGCTCGTTCCGCATCGCCTCGATGCGGTCCGTCTCCTTCACCCGCAGCGTTCGCAGCCCCCGCAGGATCGACATCCCCGGCGCGAAGCACGCCACGCTCGCCAGCGTCATCGCCGTGTCGGGCATCTTCGACAGGTCCGCCATGATCGGCTCCAGCCGTCCCGGCCCGCCGACGCGGATGAAGTGCGTGCGTGCGTCGGACGCCTCCGATTGCGGTGCCGCCGCGAAGCCCACGCCCTGCCCCGCCCCATGCGGCGTGGTGGGGGTCGCCGGATGCTGCTCGATCACTGCACCCATCCGAGCCAAGAGCGACGGAAAATCCGCATCCCCCTGCAGAGACCGATGTGAAAGCCCCGTCACCCGCGCCATCGAGCCCGGGTTGATCGCCGCCGCAGCCCAGAAATACGTCGCCCCGCTCGCGTCCGGCTCCACGTCGTAGTCAAACGCCTGCAAGCCCACCGTCTGCGCCGTCGGCGGCCCCACCCGGATCACCCGCAAATCCTCCGACGTCTTCACCATCGCGCCGACCTGTTGCAACAGCCCGATCGTCATCTCGATGTACGTCGGGCTGGTGATTTCGCCCGTCAGCCGGATCGTCAACCCACCCGCCAGCCACGGCGCCACCATCAGGATCGCCGAGATGAACTGGCTGCTCTGCGTGGTTGGGATGTCCAGGACGCGTCCCGGGCCCTTGCGCTCGGCCAGCGGATGAATCCGCAGCGGCGGATACCCCTCGCGCCCGACGTACTCAACCTTCGCCCCCAACTGCGTCAATACCTCAGCGAGTTCCCCGATCGGCCGCTCCCGCATCCTCGCATTGCCGTCGATCACAATCGGAGCGGACCCCAACAGCGCCGCCGCCGCCAGAAACCGCGTCGCGGTGCCCGCGTTGTTCAGATTGACCGTCACCTCGCCCGACGGTTTCCACGCCCCGCCCACGCCCCGGACCCGCAGGATCTCGTCCTCACAATCGCGCTCCAGCGACAACCCAACCCCAAGCTGCTCGAGCGCCGCCCGCATCCGCCGCGCATCATCCGCCTCCAGCAGCGGCGAGCGCAGCGTCGACTCTCCCTCGGCCAACGCGGCAAGCAACAGCGCCCGATTTGTCAGCGACTTCGACCCCGGCGTCCGCAGCGAAACATCGAACAACCCACGCTTGCCCCGCGGCAGCGGCGGGATCGCCAGCACCGACGGCAAATCCTCCAGCGGCCGCAGAAACACGGCGGCGGGGTGGTCGGGTGAAATGGCTGACGGGTGAGATTGGCTCAAGCGGCGCGTCCAGTCGGTCTTCACCGAAGTATCTGGGTTGATCGTACTCCGCCGAGGTCCCTTTGAAGCACTCGCATACGCCAGCCCGTGCCCCTCACGCGGCGTATGGCCAGGAACTGCTGTTGATCAAGCGTGCACGGGTGATCAGAGCAAACATCGAAGGAGTCATGAGCCCTACGACTCCGTCCTCGCCGCCGTGAAGCCAATACAGGCGATCTTCGACCTTCGCCTCAGAGAACCGGTCATTCATGATCTGCAAACAAGTTTCCGCGGCACGGATCCACCGCTCGTCTCCTGAGTCGGTGGATTGGTGCACAACATAGACCCGGCTCCCGACGTGAACGACATAGCGATCGTCGTCCTCGGTCTGCCGCACATCCGGCATCGTCAAACCCCGTCGCGCGAGCAGGACTGCGCCCTCGTTCGTCAGCCAGTCGATGAACCCGCCTTCTGACAAGTGCTCGACATCAGCGAATGCAGTCCGCCCCACAGCGTCATCAAACATCCAACGCGCTTCCAGACACCGCCCCATTGTTTCGTCGACCTGTTCTGCAGGAACTTGATCGAAGAAGCCCAGATCGCGCAGTTGTGTCAGGAGGGATCGCCACTTCCGTTCGTCCTGGTTGTCAGGAACGGCTCCGGGAGGGAGAGATCTTCGAATCGTCTCGATCGGGTTCGGGATCGGCCGTCTTGGGAATACGCCCAACACGCGGAGCGCGGCCATCACCAGCACCAGGAGCGCTGCCGCGGCGATCGGAGCCCAGTTCGTCATGCGGGTTTCCTCCTCATCATGGCTCTTGATGAACCCGCTCGACCAAGGTCACTCCGCCTCCTCCGCCTTCCGGAAGATCGCCACCACATCCTCGATCGGGATCACGAACAGCCGATTGTCCCCCTCAAACTCCACCGGGATCGCGTGCTTGGGGTTGAACAGCACCCGGTCGTACTGCTTGATTGAATAGTCCTCGTCCCGCTCCACCTGCACGCTGATCGCCACGACGCGACCGGCCAAGGTCGGGATCTCGATCTTGTCGGGTAGGTGGATCCCGGTCTTGGTCTGCTTCTTGTCCTCGTCCTTGCGAATGAGCACCCGCTTTCCGACCGGCTCCACAATCTCCAAAGCAGGCTTGCGAACAGGCTTCGACGTCATGCCACAGCGTAGGTATCGCGCCGCCCACGTCGGCTCCAACGCCGCCCGCAAGTCGGCAGTAGTATGTCCCAGTTCACCCGTTCTTCTCTTTCCTTCCCCTGCTCCCCTGCCCCCCTCCTCCCCTGCTCCCCTTCCCCCCCATGCACCTCCACTCCCTCATTCGCGACGTCCCCGACTTCCCCAAGCCCGGCATCCTCTTCAAGGACTTCACGCCGCTCCTCGCCGACCCCCGCGGCCTCGCCCTCGCCGTCGAACTCATGGCCAACCCCTACCGCGGCAAGGGCGTCGAGCTCGTCGTCGGGGCCGAGTCCCGCGGCTTCATCTTCGGCACCGCCATCGCCCAGTCACTCTCCGCTGGCTTCGTCCCCATCCGAAAGCCCGGCAAACTCCCCCGCAGCGTCCACGGCGTCGACTACGCCCTCGAATACGGCACCGACCGCCTCGAGATCCACTCCGACGCCATCGGCCAAGGCCGCAAGGTCGTCGTCGTCGACGACCTCCTCGCCACCGGCGGCACGCTCGAAGCCTGCTGCGAACTCGTCAAGAAGTGTGGTGCCGAAATCGTCGGCATCGCCGTCCTCATCGAACTCCCCAAACTCAAAGGCCGCGACAAGGTCGTCAAGTACGGCGAGGTCCACTCCGTGCTTCAGTACTGACGTTCCTTCCAACCCATCGCCGCCGCCGCGCCTCCCCGCCCCGCGCAGCGGGGAGGGGTGTTGGACGTCCGGACGCTGATCCGTCGAGGTACCCGCAATCCCCTCACCTGCTTCGCCGATGGCGAAGCGGTCCTCTCCCCGCAAGCGGGGAGAGGAAGCGCAGAACCACCGCACGAAGCAAGCCTCGCACAGAAGTCACACAACACAGAGTCCACCAAGAACACAAGACGCCCGTCGCGCCAGCCCATCCCCCGCGTCTCCCTCCGTGCTCTCCGTGATCTCCGTGGTAAATCGCCTTCCCGCCTTCCTCCGCGCTCTCCGCGTCCTCTGCGGTGAACCGCATTCTCCCCGTACACTGCCCCCGTGCTCCGACTGCTCGCAGCATTCCTGATCATCGTCCTCGGCCTCGCCGCCACGCTCGCCGTTTCTTCCCCCGCGCCCCGCGCCGACTTCACCATCATCAACGGCGGCGATCCCACCACGCTCGACCCCATCGTCGCCTCCTGGCTCCGCGATATCCGCCTCATGCGCTGCCTCCACGAAGGCCTCGTCCGCAGCGACGTGACCAAGGAAGACCTGCCCATCGAGCCCGCGCTCGCTGAACGCTGGGAAGTCTCGCCCGACGCCCGCACCTACACCTTCCACCTGCGCGCCGCCGCCTGGAGCGACGGCACGCCGCTGCGCTCCACCGATTTCGTCTACGCCTGGCTTCGCGGCACGCTCCCCGACTCCGCCGCCGACTACACCTCGTTCTTCTTTCACATCGCCGGCGCCAAAGACTTCTTCGACTGGCGCACCGCCGCCCTCGCCGCCTTCGCCAAACAGCCGCAATCCCCCGGCGCTTCCGAACAACTCTGGCAGGAAACCAAATCCAAGTTCCGCGCCATGGTCGCGCTCCAGACCCCCGACGAACGCACGCTCGTCGTCACCCTCACCCGCCCCGCGCCCTACTTCCTTGACATCTGCACCTCGATCGCGTTCGTGCCCGTCTGTGAGAGCGTCGTCTCCCGCTATGAAGTCATCGATCCTGGCACCGCTCGCGTGAAGTGGGACACCGGCTGGACCCGTGCCATGCCTTCCATCGGCGCGATGCGGCTCGACTCCTGGCAGTTCAAACGCGAGATGCGGCTCGCCAAAAACCCCGCGTACTGGGACGCCGCGAATGTCCGCCTGAACTCCATCGCGATCCTCAGCATCGACGACCCGGTCTCGCAGGTCATGGCCTTCCAGACCGGCGGCGTCGACTGGGTCAGCGACGTCGTCGCCCCCTTCCGCGCCGAGATGGTCACCGCTAAAAACGCCTTCCGCGCCGAGCACGCCGCCGCCGTCGACGCCATGCGAGCCGAGGGCCTCAGCCCCGTCGACATCGACCGCGCTCTTCCCGCCGACCCACGCAAGAGCACGCACATCTTCCCCGCCTTCGGCACGTTCTTCTGGAACCTCAACTGCTCGCCCAACCTGCCCGACGGCCGCGTCAACCCGCTCGCCGACGCCCGTGTCCGCCGCGCACTCGCGCTGGCGATCGATAAGCGAGCCGTCGCCGAAGGCGTCCGTCGCCTCGGTGAGTCCACCGCCGGCGCGCTCATCCCTCCCGGCTCGATCCGCAACTACATCACGCCCGCCGGCCTCTCCCGCGACCCCGACGCCGCCCGCCGCCTCCTTGCCGACGCCGGCTTCCCCGACGGCAAGAACTTTCCGACCATCGAACTGCTCATCAACAAAGAACAGAACACCGACCTCGTCGCGCAGGCGATCGCCAAAGACTGGGAACGCGAACTCGGCATCACCACCGCGATCATCGTCCGTGAGACCAAGGTCTTCCGCGAGCAGGTAAAGAACGCCAACTACATCACCAGCAGCGCGAGCTGGTTCGGCGACTATCCCGATCCGACCACCTTCCTCGAGATCAACCGCACCGACGACGGCAACAACGACCGCCGCTACTCATCCAAAGCGTTCGACGCCCTGCTCGCCAAAGCCGAAACCGAAACCAACCCCGCCGCCCGCGCCGCGATCCTCGCCGACGCCGAACGCGTCATCGTCGAGCAGGACCTTCCGCTGATCCCGATCTTCCACTACGTGAACCTGAACTTGTTCAACCCCGACCGCCTCGAAGGCATCAGCAGCAACCGCCGCAGCGAGCAGCAGCTGTTCCGCGTCCGCATGCGGACCGGCGACAACTCCCGTTCCCAGAGGGAGGGAGCTGGGGGGTTGGTTTCGAGCACGTCTCAAAGGCAAAGGCATTCACCACGGAGATCACGGAGAACACAGAGAAAGGCAAAGGGCTTGCGTTCTTCTTCTGCTTCTTCTTCTCTTCCTGTCTCTCTCCGTGCTCTCCGTGCTCTCCGTGGTAAATTGCCTTCTCTCCGCGCACTCCGCGTCCTCCGCGGTGAATGGCCCTTCCCCGAGGCCAAGCCATGATCGGCCTCATCCTCCGCCGCCTGATCCAGCTCCCGCTGATCCTCGCGATCATCTACACCGCCACGCTCGTTCTCGCGTGGAAGGTCCCCGGCAACCCGCTCGAGAACCCCGAGGGCCGCCGCCCCGCGCCCGAGGTCGTCGCCGCGATGAAGGCCCAGTACAACCTCGACAACTTCTGGTCCTTCTACGTCTCCTACCTCGACAGCGCCACCGGCGTCCGCTATCTCCGCCACGAACTCAGCGGCGAATCCCGCCAGCAGCGCGAAGCCGCCCTCGCTGCCGGACGTCTCCCGCCCGAACAACCCATCTTCGACCTCGGCCCATCGCTCTCGTATCGCGAGCAGCGGGTCAACGAAATCATCGGCTCCGCGCTCCCCGTCTCGATGGCGCTCGGCGCCCTCGCCATCTTCTTCGCCCTCATCCTCGGCGTGAGCGCCGGCGTCATCGGCGCGATGAAGCCCAACTCGTTCGCCGACGTCGCCACGCTCACGCTCTCGATGATCGGCATCAGCCTTCCCAGCTTCGTCATCGGCGCCGCGCTCTTGCTCATCTTCCCCGTCTGGCTCGGCATCGGCCGCATCCCCAGCTGGGGCACGCCGCTCGACATGATCCTGCCCGCCTTCACGCTCTCACTCGGCTTCGCGGCGTACATCGCCCGCCTCACCCGCATGTCCATGATCGAGCAGCTCCAGTCCGACTACATCCGCACCGCCCGGGCCAAAGGCGTCTCCGTCCGCGGCGTCGTCCTCCGCCACGCCCTCAAAAACGCCCTGCTCCCCGTCCTCAGCTACCTCGGCCCCGCCAGCGCGCTCGCCATGACCGGCTCCTTCGTCGTCGAACGCGTCTTCGCAATTCCGGGCCTTGGCCAGCACTTCGTCAACGCCGTGCGAAACAAAGACCTCTTCCTCATCATCGGCGTGGTGCTCATCTTCTCGACCTTCCTCGTGCTGCTGAACCTCGCGGTAGATGTGCTGTACCGCGTCGTCGATCCGCGGATCGAGTAAGGCAACAAGGCTTCACCACGGAGAGCACGGAGAACACAGAGGAAGCAAAGAACTTCTTCTTCTCTTCTCTTCTTCTTGCCCCTCTTCTCCTGTCTCTCTCCGTGCCCTCCGTGATCTCCGTGGTAAATTGCCTCCCCTCCGCGTTCTCCGCGTTCTCCGCGGTGAAATGCCTTCCCCCAGCGTTCCCGGACGCACACCCGCAATCTCTCCGGCATTTCCCCACCGCCAGCCGAACAAAGAGCGAGGTATCCTGACTCCACCCGCCGTTGCCTCGGCCTCGCCGCATGTCCACACCCGATCCCGGACAACCCCCGCTGCACTTCACCGGCGATCCCGAGCCGCCGGCGCCGATCAAATTCCCCGCCCGCAAGGAAGAAGACGGCCGCGGCGACGCGCTGCTGGTCTCCCTCGCCAGCCGCGGCGACGACGACGCCTTCATGGCCCTCTACCGCCGCCACAAGAACTTCGTCATGAACGTCGCCCGCCGCTTCACCCGCGATGAGAGCGAAGCCCTCGACGTCCTGCAGGACACCTTCGCCTACCTGCTCAAACGCCTCCCGGACTTGCGTCTCACCGCCAAGCTGTCGACCTTCCTCTACCCCGCGGTCAAGAACATCGCCCTGACCATCCGCCGCAAAGACCGCGGCGTGGCCCTCACCCCGTCGCACGACCGCGCCCTGGATGCCGCGGCTGATTCGCCGCTGTCGGTCGACATCAAGGCCCTGATCGCCAACCTGCCCGAGGGCCAGCAGGAAGTCCTGCTGCTGCGGTTCGTCGACGACCTGTCGCTGCGGGAGGTCGCCGCGGCACTGGGAATTCCCGTGGGCACGGTGAAGAGCCGCCTGCATCAGGCGATCGCGACCCTGCGGGAAGACCCCCGAACACGAGCCTTGTTTGACCTGGAAGAAAGCGGATGATCGGACCTGAACCTTTTGTGACCCGGCGGCGCTGAAGGATTGGTGGGGGGGTTCACGGATGTCAGACCCAACGAACACAACTCCGAACGATGAAGCCAGCCGCGGCGACGCGATGCCGGACCCGGTGCTTCCGGTCCGCGCGGTGGCCGCGCTGCGAGAGGCATTCGGCGCGACGCGGCCTCTGCCCGCGAGCACCGACGCGGTGGTGCTGCGCACGCTCTTTGAACGCCGCAAACGCGACGACGCGCGGCAGCGGACGATGCGTTCGCTGCAGTTCGCGGCGGTGCTCGGGCTGGTGGCGACGGCTGTGTACTTCGGGAACCGCGGACGCGATCAGGCGACGACGATGGCGACCGCGACGCCTGCACAGAAGGACCAAGCCAACGACGCCAAGCCGCCGACGCTGGCGGAGCTCGCGGCCAAGGCCGCACCGCGCGGCGCCGCGGAGGCGATGTCGACGATGGTCCAGCCCGCGGGCGTCACCATCCTCGATGCGTATCGGCTGGCCCGCAAGGTGGACGGCAAGGGCTTTGTCTCCAGCGGCGAGCGGGTGCCGGATGCGGATGACGTCGACCAGATCGTGGCCAAGGTCGTCGAGTCCGACGTGTCGTCGCTGCGGCTGGATGCGTCGGAGGCGGAGGCGATTCCGGATGCGAAGCCTGAGTCGCGGGCCGAGATGAGCCGCATGGGTCCGACGCGGGTCGTCAGTTACGACATCAAGCTGGACACGGGAAGCCGCGCACTGGCGGCGTTCCAGGTGGAGCTGGAGTTGTCGGCGCCGGACACGGCGACGATCACGGGGTTCTGGATGCGTGGTGGCAATCACCCGGCGTTGCAGCGCCCGCCGTTCTTCAACAAGTCGATCGCGAAGCAGCTCAAGGCCAAGCCGGGGACGAAGGTTCGGATCCCGCTGGCGAACTTTGACACCGGGGATGACCTGCCGGTGGGCGATCAGCAGGTGGCGCGGGTGGTGCTCTCGGTGGTGGGTGCGGGGCATCCCGGGCTGACGGCGCGGCTGGTGGTCGCGGCGGGGCCGGAGGCGGTGCCGATCCCGGCGGCGGTGCGGGTGGTCGAGCGCGGTGACGCGGAAGTGAAGAAGGACGAGAAGAAGTAAGCGTTCGCGAAGAACGCGTTCCTGCTCCAGGCGCGGATTGTGGGCCCAATCAAACTTACTTGCCCAGGTCGAAGCGGGCGTCGGGCAGGCTGAAGGGCGGGCGGCTCATGCGCTTGCCGGGGCCGAGCAGTTCCTTGGCGCCCTCGAGGAACTGGGCGTCGGTGGAGACGTCGGGCTTTCGGATCATGTCGGCGAGGCTGGAGCGGACGGGATCGGCCGAGCCAGCGACGAGGGAGATGATCTGCTCGCCGGCGCCGACGAGCTGGGTCGGAAGCGGGCGGAGGAGTTCCTTGTTCTTCTTCTCGGCGGCGTCGTCCTCGCGGCGGACGGCCGGGAGTTGGCCCGAGCGGACGAGGCGGGCGACGAGGGCGATGCAGTCGCCGCCGACTTCGCGGCGGGCGGCCTGCGCGGCCTGATTGAGCGGTGAGCGGGTGTTGTCGGTGAGATCGTCGCGGACTTCGCCGGCGATGCGGACGAGCGGCAGCAGCGTGCGATCACCGGGCGTGATCGTGGTGATGGCTTTGGCGCGGTTGCCCAGGCCTCGGCAGGCGACTTCGGACGCGCGGCTGCGGACGTCGGCGTTGGTCGAGGTGCGAAGGGCTGTGACGAGTGCGCGGGCGGCTGCGTCGGCGACGTCGGCGTTGGGCGTCTTCTCAAAGAGCTTGCCGAGTTCATCGATGGCCTTGGTCAGTCGGCCGGCGGCGGCTGCCTGGGGCGTGTTGCGGATGACCTCGAAGGCGCGTGCCGCGCCGCCGGCGGCGGCGATCTGAATGGATTCATCGGCGCTGGCGTAGCCCTTCTCGAGGACATCGAAGCCCTCCTGGGTGGCGAGCTCGGCGGCGATGCGCAGGGCGCTGACCGCGGTGAGCGCGTCCTTGCGGTCGACGACGGCGGCGAGTTCGGGCCCGAGGACCTTTGAGTAGCCCTGGCGGAATGCCAGCGACGGGTTGCGGCGTGTGAGCGGGTTGGTCAGGGCAATGCGGGCCGACTTCACCTTGTCGGGGTCATCGGTCTTGAAGGCGTCGAGGGACGGCTTGGCGAAGTTGGCGACCTCGGTCTCCTGGTCCTTGGTCAGCGCGGAGCTCGTGGAGACGAGGGCGGCGGGGAGATCGGACTGAGCAAGCGCCATCGGGCTGCACGCGAGCACGCCGGCGAGGGCGATCAGGGCAGGGATGCTGGCGGAGCGACGAGTGGTGAGGGTGTTGCAGGTGTTCATGGCGTGTGGCATGCGTCCAGGAAGCTCCGTCGCAGAATGGGCCGCGGTTGCGGGAAGCGGATTGTTCGCAGGCGCGGGGGAGTTTTCTTGGGGGAGGGGGTGGAGAGCCAGGGCCGGAGTGGCGAGCGGCGATTTCAGGGCGGCGGCGACGGACTTGCGGAGGGTTTCGAGGGCGCGGTCGGAGCGATCGTGGATGGAATCGGTGAGCGTGTTGAGCGCGAGCAGGGTGCGGAGCGCGGCGGACTTGGCCTGGGCGTGCAGGAGCTGGGCGCGGCGGGCTTCGAAGGCGATCTGGCCGTCGATGATGGCGCGGGCCTTGTCGGAGTTGGCGATGGCAAGGACTTCGCCGATGCCGAGGTCGAAGGACTCGGCGGTGTCGGCGACGGTGGCGCCGTCGCTGAGCAGCGAAGCCATCACGCGGCCGAAGTGGGAGTGCGAGCTTGGATCGGATGTTGGGTCGGGTGTGAGCGCCGGCGTGGCATCGGCGACGCTGGTGAGCTTCAGGTGCAGCGAGCGGTTTGGTAATGCGGTCATGGGCGGGAGTTTCTTGGATTCCGCCGGATGATTCAATGGGTTTTGTGCGGGCCGCGGAAAGAAGTTGGAAGTCGTGGTGCGGCGGGGGGATGGGGGGAGGAGAGGGG
>VYLH01000064.1_pt1 | contig 23771 bp, 13 predicted proteins | sample 5114361 | NCBI WGS metagenome assembly VYLH01 (sample SAMN12291772, study PRJNA351875) | freshwater metagenome | isolation source: freshwater lake | place: USA: Michigan, Kent Lake | collected 2013-08-15
GGGGGAGGTGGGGGAGGGAGAGCGTTCTGCTCGCCCTGAGAGGCCGTGCGGGCTCTGTACCGCCGGTCCGGAAGGATCATCGGAAGTCAGTCCGTCGCGCCGCTGCACGCCGCCGCGGCCATCCAGCACCTTACTCGGACGCCACCATGGCTCACGATCACAACCACGATCATCACGACCACAAGCACGATCACAAGCATGATCACAAGCATGATCACCAGCACTCGGATGCCAACGAGGAGCTGATCTGCTGCTCGCATCACGAGATTGAAATCGAACGCACGATCTGGTTCTGCCTGATCGGCGGCGTGCTCGTCTTCTCCACCACCTTCGCCGGCTTCGTCGGCATCGGCAACCCGCAGATCATCCAGATCCCGGCCCTCATCGGCGCGATCCTGCTCGCCCTGCCGCTGCTCTACGCCGCGTTCCTGGAGGTCAAGTCCGCTCGACTTTCAAGCTCCGCGCTCGCCGCGGTCGCGATCCTTGCCGCGCTCGCCAACGGCAATTACGAGACCGCCGGCCTGCTCGCGTTCATCCTCGTGATCTTCGGCCAGTTCGTCCGCCGCAGCGCCACCGGCGCCCAGCGTGCGATCGCCGAGCTCGTCGGCCTCACGCCGGACATCGCCCGCATCGTCGAGAACGGCACCGAGAAGGAAGTCGCGTTGTCTCAGGTGAAGGTCGGCTCGCTCGTCCGCGTCCGCGCCGGCGAGAACCTGCCCGTCGACGGCCGCATCAAGACCGGTCGCTCCACCGTCAATCAGGCCTCGCTCACCGGTGAAGCCGCCCCCGTCGAGGTCGAGCCGGGCGCGATGGTGTACGCCGGTACCAGCAACCTCACCGGTGGCCTCGACATCGAGGTCACCCAGATTGGTGGCGACACCACCATCGGCAAGGTGACCGACCTCATCCGTCAGGCCGAGCGCTCACGCACGCCGCGGCAGCTGCTCATCGAACAAACCGCCGGGTTCTTCGTGCCGGTCGTGCTGAGCGTCGCGTTCATCGTCTGGTTCTTCATGAGCCAGTCCGAGGACCTCGAGACCCAGAAGCGGGCGATGGAAACCGTTGTCACGGTGCTCGTCGTCGCCTGCCCGAGCGCGTTGCTCCTCGCCAGCCCCAGCGCCATGCTCGCGGCGTTCGCCGCCGCGGCGCGACTGGGCATCATGATCAAGCAGCCCAACTACCTCGAGGCCGCGGCCGACATCACCGCCGTCGTTCTCGACAAGACCGGCACCATCACCACCGGCAAGTTCCAAGTTACCAAGCTTGCCCCGGCCAATGGCATCGACGGCGCCGAGCTCCTCCGCGCCGCCGCCAACGGCGAACAGCACAGCAACCACCCGCTCGCGCTCTCGATCCTGCAGACGGCACGCGCCGCCCGCGTCGAGATCGACGGCTCGCAGGACCACGAGGAGATCCACGGCCGCGGCGTCATCGCCCGCACCAGCCTCGGCGAGATCCGCGTCGGTCGCGGCAACTGGGTCGTCGAAGGCAACGCCGCCGCCCGCCACGACCTCGAAGATGTCGAGAAGCGCATCGAGGGCATGACCGGCGTGCACGTCATGAAGGACGGCCGCTACCTCGGTGCCGTCGGCCTTGAGGACACCGTCCGCACCAACTGCCGCCAGGTCATCCAGAACCTCCGCGACGCCGGCGTCAAGCACGTCGCCATGTTCACGGGCGACCGCCTCAGCGTCGCCACCCGCGTCGGCCAGGTTGTCGGCGTCGACATGATCGAAGCCGAATGCCTGCCCGAGGAGAAGCACGAGCAGATCCGCGGGCTCAAGAAGCTCGGTTACCGCACCATGATGGTCGGCGACGGCATCAACGACGGCCCCTCGCTGGCGGCGTCGGACGTCGGCGTGGCCATGGGCCTGGGCGGGTCGGACATCGCCGCAAACAGCGCGGGCGTTGCCCTGATGAACGACGATCTGTCCCGCGTGCCGTTCCTGATCGAGCTCTCGCGTCGCACCCGCTCGATCATCGCCCAGAACATCGCGGCGTCGATCGTCATCGCCGTTGTCGGCTTGCTGCTCGCTGCCACCGGCTACTTCAACAAGGTCGGCGCCCTGGCCCTGCCCCTCGCAGCCTTCTACCACTTCGTCGGCGACATCTTCGTGCTCGCCAACAGCTTCCGCCTCTTCCGCTTCGGCGAGAGCTTCGTCACCGCCGAGACCAACGAGCCCGCCCTCAAGCGCCGCGCCGCCTCGGTCCGTGGCTTGGGCAACGCCCAGCCCGCGACCGCGTAAGCCATCAGCGAACCGGAGCGTCCCCGCCCCGGTGCAACAACGAACCGTTCTCGACCCAACCGCCCCGACCCGGCGGTTGTTTTCTTTTCATCTCCGATTGCGGCGCGATCCGCGATCACCGCTCCGCGCCTCCTCTCCCCGCTTGCGGGGAGAGGACGATTCGACGCACAGCGTCGAATCAGGTGAGGGGATTGCGGGTGGGTCAACGCGACGACATTCGGCCCCCCAAGACCCCTCCCCGACCTCGCCAAGCCTCGACCACCCCTCCCCGCTTCGCGGGGCGGGGGAGCACGTCGTCCCGGCATCAAAGCAGGCTCTTAGAGCAGCGTCCCCTGCAGAATCAGCATCGCCGTCGTGAAGTAGATGATGATGCCCGTCACGTCCACCAGCGTGGCGACGAACGGCGTGCTCGATGCGGCCGGGTCAAGCCCGCACTTCTTGAGCACCAACGGCAGCATCGCGCCCATGATCGAGCCCCACAGCACGATTCCAACCAGGCTCGTCGAGATCGCCGCGGCCAGGACATAGAAGTGATCCTGCACGGAGGAATCGACGATCACCGCGCCGCTCGCGTCGGTCGTCTTTTTGGTCCAGAAGCCGAGCCAGCCCCACAGCGAAACCCGTAGAAAGCCGATCGAGCCGATGATCGCGCCCAGGATGCTCGCGACCATCAGTTCTCGACGCAGAATCCGCCACCAGTCTGCGATCTTCACTTCACCGGTTCCTAGGGCCCGGATCACCAGCGTTGACGACTGCGAACCGGAGTTGCCACCCGAGGAGATGATGCCGGGAATGAACGTGCTGAGCACGACCGCCCGCGTGATCTCGTCCTGGAAGTATGCCAGCGTGTTGCTCGTAAGCAGTTCCGACATGAAGAGCAACGCCAGCCACGGAGCCCGCTTCTTGACAAGGGAGCCCACGCCCGCTTCGGCGAAGTTCTCGTCCAGGGCGGCCATACCGCCGACCTTCTGGATGTCCTCGGTGAATTCCTGCTGTGCCACGTCGGCCACGTCGTCGGCGGTCACAATGCCCACCAGGTTGCCCCGGCTGTCCACCACCGGCAGCGCGATGCGGTCGTAGCGGGCCATCATCTGCACCGCTTCTTCCTGAGGCATGTCCGCCTTCAGGGCCACGAAGTTGCGGTTCATCAGGTCTTCGATCGTCGCCGAAGGATCGGCGAGGAAGACCGCACGCAACCGCAGATCGTCGATCAACTTGCCCGACTCGTCGACCACGTAGACGACGTTGATCGTCTCGGCATCCCGCCCGTAGCGACGGATGTGATCAAGCGACTGCGCCACCGTCCATTCCGGCTTGATCCGGATGTAGTCCGGTGTCATCAGCCGTCCGACCGTCCGAGGCGGATACCCGAGAATCGCCTGCGTCGTCGCCCGCGTTTCTGGCGACAGGCTCGCCACGACCCGCTGACACACCGCCTCTGGCAGTTCGTCGAGCAGCTTCGCCCGGTCGTCGCCGCTCATCGCCTCGATGACTCGCACCGAGCCTTCGGCTCCCAATTCGCTGATCAACCGCTGCTGTACCTCGGGCGCGAGATACGCAAACGCGTCCGCCGCGTCGTCGCGCTGCAGGAAGCGAAACCCCAGTGCCGCATCCGCGGGCTCAAGGCTCGCCAGAATGTCGGCGATGTCCGCCGGCGGGATGCCGTGCAGCGCGGCACGCAGCTCCGAGAACGCTCCGTCCTTGATCAGAGCGGAGATGTCAGGGGCCAGAAGCTCGGCCGTCAGGTTCACGCGGCCATATCAAAGGGCGCGTGCATCAACGAGTCGACCGCGAGGAGCCAGAAGCCGCGATCCAGAGTGCTCCGGGTGCCACTGCCCGGCTGCTTCGGGCCGGGCAGTGTGAACGCGTCCACTCACTGCACCAACCCATCAAGGCCATTCAGCCCGATCGGCTCATGCGTAAAGAACGGCTCCGCCGCCGCCGTCCCCAGCCGCGTCCCGAAGAAACCGTCGTACTGGGCAATGCGATCCGCGAACCCCTTCGACAAGGGATTCAACTCAAACTGCGTGCGATACGCCTCGATCGCCGCCCGCTTCTTGTCCTGGAACCCGCTGATGTCGATTAGGAACGTCGGGTCCGGCACCCGCCGCAGGTGCGAGCAGTAGTAGTAAAACAGCCACTTGGGATACAGCGGCGGCTTCCCCTCATCCCCCGGCATCGGCTGCTTGGTCAATTTCGCATCGAACCTTGCATCCTCCACAATCCGCGTCGTCGCCAGATGGTCCGGATGAGCATCGAGGAAGTGCGGGCAGAAAACGATCGTCGCCTGATGGGCCCGGATCTGCCCGGCCACCAGATGCCGCGCCTCGATCGTGTGCTGCACACGCCGGTTGGGAAGGTCCAAGAGCACCCGCTTGATCGGTGTCGTGTTCGCCCCGCTCGGTTGCAACCGCCGCAGCGCCTCCGCGGCTTCCGGCAATCGCGTCGCCCGATCCCCCTGCGGCGTCGGGCTGCCGTCGGTCATGTCGACGATGAGCACGCGATGCCCCTGCTCCGCCAGCCGCGCAATCGTCCCGCCCATGCCGATCTCTTGATCATCGGGATGAGGCCCGACGACGAGGATGTTTGCCATGCCCGACTGTACGGCCTGTGCCGCCAAAATCGCGATGAACCTCCATCGCTCGTAACGCGCTTCATGATCGCGTGGGGAAGACACGAAAGGCGTTGCACCGCGGAGGACGCAGAGATCGCAGAGAGAGGACGTGGGCAAGGCAGCGAGCCGGGGCGTCCTCGCCCCGGTGCCGTTGTGACCGAACCGGCAGATCATTTCATGTAGTTTCACGCGTCATCCGCACGGGGCGAGGACGCCCCGGCTCGCTCTCGCACACGAGCGTTCACACATACTCTCGCGCAATCACAATGTCCCGCCTCATGCCTTCAACCCAGTGTCTCTCTCCGCGTTCTCCGCGTGCTCCGCGGTGAAATGCCTCGAACAATGCCGCACTCCCACACGCACGATGCGAAAGGACTGAACATGCTCAAGCACTCCCACCTCGCCGCCCTTTCTCTCTCCCTTCTCGCCGGCACCGCCCTCGCCCAGCCGAACGCCGACAAGGGCCCGATCCTCACCATCTACTCCAGCCTCAGCCCCGGCGAAGGCGTGCCCCGTGACGCCCTCGCCCAGGTCCGCTACAACGCCGGCTACGGCAGCATCCGCGACGCCGTCCGCGGCTTCGCCTTCGTCCGCCAGAACTTCAAGCTCGACCTCCAGCCCGGGCGCAACAGCGTCCGCGTCAGCGACGTCGCCGCGTTGATCGAGCCGACCACCGTCACGTTCGAGTCCCTCACCGCCCCGACCACCACCCGCGTGCTCGAGCAGAACTTCCAGTTCGATCTCGTCGGCCGCGAACGCCTGCTCGAACGCTACCTCGACAAGAACATCACCATCTCCGTCAAGAACGGCGACACCTCCCAGCTCGTCAGCGGCAAGCTCCTCAGCACCGCCGGCGGCATCATCCTCCGCTCCGACAACGGCACCGTCGGCGTCTTCAACAACGTCGAATCCCTGCAGCTCCCGTCCCTCCCCGACGGCCTGCTCACCAAGCCCACCCTGCTTTGGGAAGTCGAGACCCAGCAGCCCGGCCCCCACAACGCCCGCATCGCCTATGAGACCGGCGGCATGACCTGGTGGGCCGACTACAACGCTCTGTTCTCCCCCGGCAAGGACAACAACAGCGGCACGCTCGACCTCGCCGCCTGGGTCAGCATCGTCAACCAGTCCGGCGCGTCGTATGCCGATTCGAAGCTGCGATTGGTCGCCGGCAACGTGAACCGTGTCTCGCCCCAGAATCAGTTCGGGTACTCACGCGGCCGAAAGGCGATGGCCGAACTCGCCATGGCCGACCGCACCGAGGGCTTCGAGCAAAAGGCCTTCTTCGAGTACCACCTCTACACCCTCGGCCGCCCGACCACGCTGCCCGACAACTCCACCAAGCAGTTCGAGCTCTTCCCCGTCGTCCGCAAAGTCCCGTGCGAGAAGGTACTGGTCTACGACGCCCTCGCCAGCGACTTCGGCGACTTCGGTGGCCCGATGCTCGATCAGAACTTCGGCCAGCAGGGCCGCACCAGTGTCGACGTCTATCTGAAGTTCAAGAACGACCAGAAGTCCGGCTTGGGCATCCCGCTGCCCGCTGGCCGTGTCCGCGTCAGCCAGGCCGATTCCACCGGCAAGGGCGACGCGACCGACGGCCTCGCCGAGTTCGTGGGCGAAGACGTCATCAAGCACACGCCCAAGGACGAGAACGTGCTGCTCAAGATCGGCTCCGCGTTCGACGTGGTGGGGGAGCGGACGCAGGTTGATTTCAAGGTCGATTCGGCGCGCCGCACGATGGAGGAGACCATCGAGATCAAGGTCAAGAACCGCAAGGACGTCGCGACCAACCTCATCGTCCGCGAGCGACTTTTCCGCTGGACCAACTGGGAACTCGTCGGCGCCAGCAAGTACGAGAAGGTCAACGCCAGCACCATCCACTTCCCCGTCACCCTCGAGGCGGGCAAGGAAGCGACGATCCGCTATACCGTGAAGTACTCGTGGTGAGGTATTCACCACGAGAGGCACAGAGGCGCAGAGAAAGTCAGGTGGAGTGAGGAGAGGACATCGGAAGCAGACGCCGAGGCTGAGAAGGCTCTGCGACGAAGCCTCGGATCGTTCGTAGCGTTCGCGCCCATCTGTTCGCCGGCGCGTGAATGGCACCCGATCCACTGACTCTCGCAGAAGCGCACGCTACAACCGCACAAAGATCCTCTCTCTGTGCCTCTGCGTCTCTGTGGTGAAATCCCTTACGGCTTGGGCGTAGGCGCAGGCGTCGTGATGCTCGGCACGCTGCGGGCTGAGTCGTCCGGCACCGGGACCGATTCCGACGGCTTCGCGACCGTCAGCGACGACTGTCCGCGTGGGTCGGTGCCCGCCGGATACTCCGGCGACTTGCGGATCGAAACGTCGAGCCGGCGCGACCACTTGTTCGGCACTGCCATCACGCTGCCCAGTTCGCCGGCGCGGGTCGGCTTGTCGAAGAAGCGCCACCGCATCGCGTCCGGATGGGCCGCGTTGTCGGGGTACTGGGCCTCGTGGAAGCGAACCGTCAGCTGCTTGCCCACCGGCACGTCCGCCGTCCACACCGGCTCGTTCACCCGCGTGTCCATCAGCGTCACCGTCACCGGATAATGCTCATCCGCGATGTACGTGTACGTGTCGTTCGACCGCAGCGAGCCGCCCGGGCGGTAGATGTTGCAGCCCGCCAGCGTGAACGCGGCGGCGGCCAGCGAGACGGAAACGAACCCAGCGACGACACAGCGACGGCAGTGCATCAGAATCCTCCGACGCCGCCCCGGCTCGGCCCGAGCCTTCGGCAGCGTCCCAGAATGTACCGCTTCACTATCGGCACAACCCGCACGGTACTGACGCAAGTCCCGTCGGGTTCGATCTGTTTTGTGAAAGTTAGGGGTTGGTCGCGAGCAATCGCGCACAAGACGCCGAGGCGGACGATGCTTGGCGAGGAAGCCGCGGATTGGCGTCGGGACGCAAGAGTGACCGGTAGACTCCGCCCATGGAGTCACTCGCGGATCGCCTGCGTATCGGCCACGGCTACGACCTGCACCGCCTCGAGCCCCGCCCTCCGGCTGGCCCGGGTCGCCCGCTCATTGTCGGTGGCGTCACCCTCGACTTTGACCGCGGCCCCATCGCTCACAGCGACGGCGACGCCGTGCTCCACGCCGTCACCGACGCTCTGCTCTCCGCCGCCGGCCTCCCCGACATCGGCCAGCTCTTCCCCGACAACGACCCGCGCCACGAATCCCGCGACAGCCGCGAGTTCCTCAAGGAAGCCGCCGCTCGCGTCCACGCCCTGGGCTGGACCATCTCCAACATCGACGCCACCGTCATACTCGAGAAGCCCAAGCTCAGCCCTCACAAGGAGGCGATGCGCTTCGTCATCGCCGCCGCACTGGGCATCGATAACGGCCGCGTCGGCATCAAGGGCAAGACGCACGAGAAGGTCGACGCCGTGGGCGAGTCCCGCGCTATCGAAGTGCACGCCGTCGCCCTGCTCGTCAAAGCCTGACGCGGAATCCGGTGCGATTGCTTCCATCAAATCTGCATCAAGGCAGCGGGGCCTGCCCCACAGCCACCGGAGCTTCGGTGTGCTTGGGCTGCGTCGGCGCTGCAACGCTCGGCGTGATCGACGCGGGCTGAATCCCCGCCGCGCGACGTGCCTCAAAGTCCAGCGCCTGCTGCTCGATGAACTTGCGGCGGGCGATCTTGATCGCAGTCACGCCGATGAACGACGCGAGCATCAGGGCCAGGATGTACACCACACGGGCCCGACCGGCGCTGATCAGGACGCCCAGCGTCGCGAAGCTGAGGGCGATGCCGTAAAGCACCAGCACCGCGCCCTTCACGCCCATTGCCCGCTTGAGCATGTGGTGCAGGTGGTCGCTGTCGGCGCTCGAGATGCTCTGCCCCGCCATCTTGCGCCGAACGATCGCCAGACTTGTGTCGATCAGCGGCACCGCAAACACGATCAGCCCCGCCATCACCAGGTGCGTCTTGTCCGTCGCGCCCAGCGTCAGGATAATCACGATCGTCGTGTAGCCCAGCAGCAGCGACCCCGCGTCCCCCAGGAAGATCGTCGCCGGGTTGAAATTGTGCGGCAGGAACCCCAAGCACGCCCCGATGAGGGCCATGCAGAGCACCAGTCGCTGCGTGTCGCGCACGCCGTCGTCCGCCGCCGCCATGCCCAGCGCGATGACCAGAAGGCCGATCGCCGTGATTGCCGTCGTGCCGCTCAGCAGGCCGTCGAGCCCGTCGATCAGGTTTGTCGCGTTGCACGCGCCGAGCACGAAGAACGCGATGATCGCCGTGCCGACCCAGTACACGAGATCGAACTGAATCCCGCCGAACTCCGACCCCGTCATCGGAAACGGAATCGTGAAAACCAGGTTCGGATTGCTCAGAATCGAGCCCAGCGGCGACAGCACCTGCGCCGCGACGCGGGCTCCGATATCGTCGATGGCCAGCAAAGCCGCCGCGAAGAGCAGCCCGCCGATCTTGACCCGCGGCGCCAATCCCCACACGTCGTCGAGCAGGCCGACCACCACCACGACCGTCATGCCGAACAGCACAAACAGCGGCACGATGCGCTGCTCCGGCTCCGTCGCGTGCTGCGTCGTGTGATACTCGATCAGCCCATCAAACTTCAGCGAGGCATAGCTGAACAGGATCGCGGCCAGCATGCCCACGAACACCGCCACGCCGCCCATGTACGCGACCGGCATGCGGTGCACCTTGCGGGCCTCGCTGGGCCGGTCGACGATGCCGTACATGATCGCCAGCTTCCGCATCAGGGGCGTCGCGACCAGCGTGACGATAAACGCCACCGCCATCACCCACGCGTAGCCGTTGAAGATCTCCCACCGCGTCGGGTGCAGGATCTCGGTCGCCGGATTGCCGCCCGGCTCCGCTGCATGCGACAGCGACGAGCAGGCACTCGCCAGCACAAGGCCGACAACGCCGGTCACGAGATTGCAACGAGCCGACCTGCTCAAAGCACCGGTTCCTTCGATCTCATCGCGACGCCGTCGTCGCGTCCCCCGAACGCCCGTGCCCTTGAAGCCACTCCGCCACGTCGGAGATCGTCTGCTCCAGCGTCCGCCGCGCTTCGAACCCGATCGCCCGGCGAACCTTTTCAAGGCTCGGCCTGCGGTCCGGCAAATCCTCGAAGCCCGGCGGATACGCCGAACTGTAGGGAACATACTCGACTTTCGAGCCCGATCCCGTGAGCCGAATCACCAGCGCCGCGAGATCGCGAATTGAGATCGATCTGTCCGAACCGAGATTGAACACCTGCCCATGACACGACTTGGAACCCAGAAGCCGCGGCAGCGCCTCGGTGACATCCCCGACATGGCAAAAACAGCGCGACTGGCGACCATCCCCGAAGACCCGCACCGGTTCGCCCGCCTGCGCCGCCTTCACAAACCGCGGCAGCACCATCCCGTAGTCCCCGACCTGCCTCGGGCCCACCGTGTTGAAGAACCGCGCCACCACCACCGGCAGCCGCGCCGGGCCGCTGCCGAGCGGGAAGTTCAGCGCGAGATACTCATCGATCGCCTTGCTGTACGCATAGCTCCACCGTGCCACGGTGGTGGGGCCGTACAAGACGTCATCGTCTTCCGCGTAAGGGCTCTTCGCGCTCTTGCCGTAGACCTCGGAGCTCGACGCAATGAGCGTCGGAATACCGCGGGTCCCGTTCAGCGGCGTCTCGCGACCGGACGCGAACCGCAGCAACGCCATCGTCTGATCCACGTTGGTCCACACCGAGCCCGCCGGATCCTTCATCACCAGGCTCACGCCGACCGCCGCCGCGAGGTGATAGATCTCGTCGAACACCTCGCCCTTGCCAAACGCCTCGAGCGCCTCACGCAGATCGGCCTCGATAAACCGCAGGTGCGGATGCTCAGGCAGATTCCCGCCCCGACCGGTTGACAGATTGTCGATCACTGTCACCCGATCACCCCGGGCCAGCAGATGCTCGCACAGATGCGATCCGATGAACCCCGCGCCGCCGGTGATGAGCGTGCGACGGGATGGAGCGGCGGCGTTCATGGCGTCGGAAGATACTTGGTCCGTATCGTCAACGGGGCCGGGCGCTCTCGCACCCGGCCCCAGTGAATTCTCTGCTCTGAGCCGCGGGCTTCAGCCCGCGATGACGCTGCCGACACTTAGGCCGCGGCCTGCGTCTCGCTCGGGTTCTGGTACTCGTGGGTCGCACGCATGTTGCCGCGAATGTAGCCGCCGGCCGAAGGCTTGACCGCGTTGACGACCACGCCGAGGAACTCGCCGCGGGTCTCCATGAGGTCGTTGCGCAGGCGTGCCACCAGGCCTCGCTTCTCGCCCAGGGCACGAACCACGAGCACGCTCGCGTCGGTGCGGTTGGCGATGGCCATGCCGTCGCTGGCAACCAGCGCCGGGGCGGCGTCGATAAAGACGACGTCGTATCGCTCCTTCAGCTGAGCGAGCAACTTCGAGAACTTCTCGCTGCTGAACATCTCAAAGATCCGCTTATCGCGCGTGCCCGCACTCATCAGATTCAGGTTCCCGTCGCCGATGCTCTGGATGCACTCGTCGAGGTCCGAGCCGCTCAACGCGTCCGACAGACCCGGGTTCTCACGCAGCGCAAACACGCGATGGGCCCCGGGACGCCGGAAGTTGGCGTCGATGATCAGCACCTTCTTGTCCGACGCCGCAAGCGACAACGCCATGTTCGTCAGCACGCTCGTCGCGCCGGATCCCGGCATGCCGCCCACCACGAGGATGGTCTTGTGCCCGGCCTGCACCAGCCGCTTGGCCACCACGGCACGCAGCTGCCGGTAGCTCTCCGCGATCACGCCGCGCGGGCGGTCGCGGAACGTCGTCTCGATCGCTCCCGCTCCCGCAGGGTCCTCCGACGAGTCCGGGATCCAGCCCAGCAGGCGCGTCCGCGGCATCAGGTTGATGTCCGCCGGCCCCTTCACGCGGCTGTCCATCAGTTCGATCGCCAGGATCAACGCGCTCACCAGACCCACGATCGCCAGCATCGTCGCCGGCACGATCACCGACACCTTCGGCGACGACACCTCACGCGGCCTCTTCTCGTCGCTCGCCACCACGATGCGGTTCGAGGTCGGAAGATCCGCCAGCATGCTTGCCGTGCGCAGGTTCTCGGTGAACGTCGAAATCGACTTCTGCGTGTTCTCGATCTTCGCGTCCAGATCGCGCACCGTGGCCAGGGCCCGGGCGGCGACCTGCTGCTTGTCGCTCAGCGTGTCACGCTGCTTGGTCATCTCCGCCATCTGGTTCTCGAGCGACTGCAGCGAGATCCGCAGCGTGTCGAGGTTCGCGTCGAAGCGCTTCCGCAGCGACTCCTCGCGCCGCTGGTCCAGGTTCTGGCTCATGCCCTGCAGCGTCGAGTCCAGCCGCTTGTACTCGCGATGCTCGCGGGTCAGCCCGCGGAGCAGCATGCCCTTGAGCTCGGCCTCCACCCGCTGCATCTCCTGCTTGATCGAGATGATCAGCGGGTCCTGCTCCACCTCGTTGCGGATGAAGTCGGTGTACTGGATGCCCGACGGGTTGTTCAACTGATCCTCGAGCTGCTTGATCGAAACCTTCCGCAGCTCGGCCTCCTTCTGCGTCTCCAGAATGTTGCTGTTGAGCAGATAGAGGTTCTGCAGCGTCTCGCTGCCCTGTTCGCCAAGCGTGCTGAGGTTGTTGTCGCGGAGCAAGCCCTCGCGACGGTTCTGCATGTCGCGCAGCTCGTTGCTGAACCGCTCGATCTGAGCCGACAGCTGGTCACGCTGCGTCTGCGTGCTGCCCGTCGCCACGCGACGCAGCTCGGTCATGTACGCCTCTTTCAGCAGCTTCGCCAAGGCCGTCGCGTCGTCCGCCCAGCGGCAGCTGGCCGAAAGCTCGATCAGACGCGTGCCCGGGATGATGCGTGTCCGTGCCACGCCGCTCCCCAGCTCCTTCACCGCCGCGACCTGGTCGATCTTGCCGCCCTCGTCGAACTTCGACGCCCAGTTCGGAGCCTCGCGTAGCAGACGCGGGTCCACCGCGACGCGGCTCAGCACGTCCTCGCGGGTCATCTGACGCGCCTGCGTCAGCATGAAGCGCTCGATCTCGTTCTGCGATTCGCCCGTGCCCACCGCCGTCGGATTGACGATGTTCGCGTTGGGCGTGAACGCCTCGAAGATCACCGAGCTCGTCCATGTCGGGCTCAGCTTCAGCATCAGGATGTACAGCACGACGCCGAGCACCAGGCCAAGACCGCCCGCGCCGCCCAGGATGTACTTGTACTTCATCAGCAGCTTGACCGGATCGATCGCCACGCCGCCGGCGCCAACCGGGGCGCTCGACGGAGTCGGTCCCGCCGGACGCGGGGCGCTGGTCAGGGTCGCGGTCGGATTTGCTGCTGCGCTCATATCACGTTCCTCTGTTCGTACCATGTTTGGGCTTTCGGCCGCCCAAACTCGACTCGTCCGAGACCCAAAGCGATTCGACCGCCGGGCGATGGATGTTCGCCCTCGTCCGAGTGCTTCGAGCCTCGATCTTGCATCGGCTCGCCCAACCCATTGCTGCGGCGGAATTCCGCCGCAGCACGCTCCCACCTCTCGGACGCGCAAGGACCGCGCTCCAGAACGGTCACGCCGTTCCCTTTCCCCCGGAGCGGAATCCGTCCCGGGGAGCCGCAGAATCGCCTCGCCTCCGCAGTCGGAGGCTTCAGAGCTCCGAGGTCAGGGATTGATCAACTTCTCCAGCCGCTCCATCTCGGCCTTCTGCTGACCTTCCGTGACGCTCCGGCTCTGCTGCATCAGGTTCTTCGCCCGGGTCAGCGTCGCCTTGGCCTCGTCCTTCTTGTCCATCTTGAACTGCGTCTCGGCCAGGTGCATCAGGATCGTGACCTGCGTGCTCGGGGCCGACGGCATCGAGATCGCCCGCATCAAGGTGTCCTTGGCCTCTTCGAGCTTGCCCGACTCCAGCAGCACCATGCCCAGCGTGTCCAGCGTCTCCGGGCTCTTGGGACGGATCTCAACCGCCTTGCGAGCGAACGGCAACGCGTCGTTGGGCTTGTTGAGGTCCTTTCCAAGCAGGTACGCGAGGTTGTTCAGTGTCTCCGCGTCGTTCGGATCGGCCGCCACGATGTCGCGGAAGGCCTGCTCGGCCTTCTCGAACTCATTGCCGAGGTACAGACGACCGGCGTACTCCGAGCTCGCGAGCTTCGCCAGCGGCGCGATCTTGGTGGTCTTGCCGAGCCTCTGCATCTCGTCGAGACCCTTGGCCATCGTCTCCTTGCGGTCGGCCTGCAGACGGGCTCGGAAGAACGCCAGCCAGTCCTGATTGACCGTCGTGTCCCGGGCCATCGCATCGAGCGTGCTCAGAGTCTCCGGGCCGCCCAGCAGCGAGAACGCCGAGTTGAACCAGTTCTGCATCGCGGGCACGCTCTCGACCGGGATGAGCTTCATCGAGGCCGCCGCGTCCTTGCGGGCGTCCGCCATGTTGTTGCGGGCCTTGCGGATCGCAGCCCGACCCAACAGGAGCTCCGGGTCCTTGCTGATGCGGTCCTGCACCTTGTTCAGCACGTTCTCGGCTTCGGTCACGTTCGGCGGCTTCTGACTCAGAACCGCGTTGATGTACCGCACCGCGTGGGCTGAACGATTGTCGTTGTTGAACGCCAGCTTGTAGAACGCGCGGGAGCGATCCGGTCGCTCCAGCGAGTCGAACAGGTCGCCGATGCTGGCATAGAACGCGCCCATGCCGCCGCGACGACGCGCCACTTCTTCGCCCAGCGACGACGCCTCGTCGTCGCGGTCCATCTTCACCAGCTCGCGGATCGCCATGCCCAGCATCTCGTCGTAGCCGGGATTGATCTGCAGCACGGCCTTCATCGCGTTGATCATGTCCTCGCGACGACCCTCGCGCTCGAACACCACCGCGCGCAGCTGCTGCGCCTGCCAAAGACGGGCGTCCAGCTTCAGTGCCTGGTCGAGATCGGCCAGGGCGTCGGTCGAGTTGCGCCGGTGCTCAATGGCCAGCTGTCCACGCTTCAGGAACACACCCGCGATGCCGGGATAGCTCACGATCGCCTTGTCGAGGATGTCCATCGCCTTGGTGACGTCGCCGCGGGCGTTGGCCGCGTCGGCCCGGAGCATCTGCGCCACCACGCCCTCGCGGGCCTCCTTGCTGAGCGAGTCGATCTCCTTCTCACCTTCTTCAAACCGCCGGGCGCCGATGAGCGCCTCGGCAAGCCGCAGACGCACCGAATCCTCCGGCGCGTCCTTGCTCGCCTCGATCACGCGACGCAGCGCATCGATCGCCTTGTCGCTCTCGTTCTGCTCGATATACAACTCAGCCAGCATGCGATCCGCCGGCACCCGCTTGGGGTCCTGCGTCGCACGCGCCTCTTCCAGCGCATTGATCGCGATGCGGGCCTGATTGCGGGGGGCCATGAACTGGGCCAAGCCCATCAGCGTGTCGGTGAACTTCGCGGTCCCGTCGGGCTCGCCCTTCACCTTCGCCGCGTAGTCCCGGAAGACTTTCTCCGCGCCCGGCACGTTGGCCTGGTCGTAGTACCACGCGGCGTCGATCTGGACGACATCCGGACCGTCCGCGATCTTGCGGACATCGTCGATGCGCTTACGGGCCTCGTCAAAGCGACGCAGGTCGACGTTGAGCGCCGCGATCTGCACCTTGTACCCGCGGTTGCCCGGATCGCGCACCGCGTCCTTCACGCGTTCCCGCAGAGCCGTGTCGCGGTCGCCCAGCGTTCCCTCCAGCCGCAGCCACTCGTCGCGCACGTTCGTATCCGCCGCGAGCATCTTGGCCGCGTCGCGCATCACCCGCAGCGCTTCGTCGCTGCGACCCGCCACCTGCAGCGTCTGCGAGTACTGCAGAATGCTCGTCGCATCGTCAGGGCGCAGGTCGATCGCCTTCTTCATGTTCGCGACCGCGTCGGTCGTGCGGCCTTCCTCGGCCTGCATCCCCGCCAGCACCCGATACGCCTCGACGTTGAAGTTGTACTTGGCCGCGCCGGTCTCCATCAGCGTGATCGCGCCGCGCCGGTTGCCCTCGGCCGCCATCAGACGCGCCTTGAACGTCACGCCGTCGTAGGTATCAAGGTTCCGCGCAACCGCCTTCTCGCCCCACGGCTTCGCCTCGTCAACCTTGCGCTCACGCAGCGCCTTGATGAAGAGCGACTCGATCACCATCGGATCGTCGGCAAAGTCCTTCGCCACCACCGCCCACGCTTCCTGGGCCGCCGCCTTGTGCACCTCGCCGCCGCCCTCGAGAATCGCCGCCTTCTGCAGCGCCTTCTGGGCCGCCGGCATGTCCTTGGCCTGTTCGAGCGCCTGCAGGCGAGCCTTGACCGGATCGCCCGCGTTGAGCACCGCCAGCGCATTCTGGTACACCTGCAGCTCGGCCGGCCGGTCCTTCGCGACCTCAATCGCCTTCTGAAGGACCGACTTCGCGCTGTCGATGTCATTGATGCTCATCTTCAGGTTGATCACCCGCATGGTCAGTTCCTGCGGGTACTTGAGCGCGACCATGCCCTGCTCGAGCGCCTCGCGGGCGCCCGCTTCATCTCCCGCAGTCTGCTTGTTGCGTGCCTCGGCGATGACTTTCGCCACCGGATCGGTGACCGCCTTCTCGCCCAGCTCCTGCTCGATCGCCAGCAGCCGCTTCTCGATCGTCTCGTTACCCGGCAGCATCTCCGAGGCCATCTGATAGAGCTGCTTGGCCCGATCAACGTTGCGGAGGCGGATCTCCACCTCGCCCAGCAGGAGGATCGCCGTGATGTTGCCCGGATTGATCGCCAGCGCCTTCTCAAGCAGTTCGCGCGCCTTGCCCGGCTGGTTCAGCTGCGCCGAAGCCTTAGCCGCCGCGAACAGAGCATCCGCGTCCTGTTCGCCCACGCCCGCGAGATACCCGAGCAGCAGCCGCTGCGCGTTCAGGTAGTCTTCTTCTGCCAGCTTGATCTTGCCGTCCACGAACTGCAGGCGGATCGAACCCTCCGGCTCGATCTTCGCAAGTTCGGCGCGACGCGCCTTGCCCTTCTCGAGCCACTCCGCACGAGTCTGCTTCAGCTTCGCCGCATCGCTGTCAGACGCGAATTCCCACGCCCGAAGCGCGATCGCCGCCTGACGGAACAACGCCTCGTTCTTGCGGAACCACAGCAGCTTGCCCTGCACGTTGAGGCTCGGGTTCGGGAGATCACGCACCAGCTGCAGCGTCGCGATCGCCGCCTCGAACTCGCGGGCCAGCGTTTCCGCCTCGCCCTTGGTCATCAACAGCGAGGCATCGTTCGGACGCGCCTTGATCGCGCGGTCAAGCGCCGCGCGGCTGCGCGTCACCTTGCCGCTGTCGTCCAGGCTCAGCTCCAGGAACGTGAACTGCGAGAGCGTCTGCGCCTCCAGCTTCATCGCGTCCGCACTGGCGAACACACTGTCGGTCTCGTTCAACGCCTTGATCGCATCGGCACGCAGTTGATCCGCGAGCTTGCGCCGGTCCGTCGGGCTTGAGATCGCCTGCGCCTGCCGACGAGCATCCGTCAGCAGCCAGCTCAGCTGCGTCAGTGCGGTCTTCGGTTCCTTCGGGTCCTTGGCACGGAAATCACGCACGATCTTGCGGCCCTGTTCCGCGAGCTTGCTCCCCTCGTCCAGACGCTCGCCCCGGATCGCCATGTCCGCCTGATACAGGTACCACTGCTGAAGCCCGATCACGCTCTCCACATCGCCCGGGTCCGCCGCAAGCGCGGCCTCGAAGTCCGTCTTGATCTGCTGCTCGGTCTCGGGCTTGAGGTTTCGAGCCTCGGTCATGATCCGCAGATTCGCCAACGCGCGATACCGCTTCAGCACGTCCGAGTCCGAGGCCTGCTTCGTCTCGCCGAACTGCAGCAGCGCGTCCGACGCCGCCTGGGCGATCTGCTCGCAGAGCGGGCGGCTGTACCCGGCGCCCAGCATCTCCATCAGCGTGTCGAGGTAGTCACGATGCGCCGCGACGTCGGTCTTCAAGAGGTCAGCAAGGGTCTTGCGAACCTGTGTGTACTGCGGGTACTTGCTGTCGAAGAGCGTCTGGGTCTTGGGGACCACCTGCCCGATCGCGTCGCGCCACTTGCGGAGGTACTCCGGATTGGTGCGCTCCTTGTTGACGGCCTTGGCGTACGCCTTCTCCGCCTCGGCGGGGTTGCCCGCCTGCATCAGGGCGTCGCCCTGCGCCGAGAGGTCCTTGGCCGACTTGAACAGCACGAGCATCGCCGTGCCGCCCACGCCGCCCGCCAGCAGGATCAGCACGCCGACGAGGATCGCGACGAACTTGACGTTGACTTTCGAAGCCATCGATTCAAACTCCAAAGCCCCTCAGCGAGTGGGGGGCCGATGTGACTCGTGCATCGCGACGCCCGTCATGGGGCCGATCGCGTCTCAAGACTTGTCCGCATTGTTCGCCGCATTGTTCGCCGGATAGCGGCCCGCCTCGACCTCCACCCAGTCGGGAACGCACCGCATGATCTCCGGCAGCAGTTCACCCAGCAGCGACGACGCCTCCGCCGCCAGCTCCTCCGCCGTGCTCACCGTCGACGACGTGAACTGCACCTTCAGGTAATACGCGTAGTCGCTCCGCAGGTCGAACGCCAGCAGACGCACCTCTTCCGCGCTCGACACGTGCCCGCCGTTCGCGACGAAGAAGTATCCCGCGAAGATCTTGCGGCCTGTCTTGTTCGAGAATTCGGTGATCCGCAGCTGCAGCTTCTCGGGGTGCCGCGGCAGGATCACGCTCGTCCCCACGCCGTCGCGGGCATAGTTCGGCACCCGCTGGCGGAACAGCCCACGATCTGCGGCGTTCTCGATCCCCGGTGCCGGCGACCAACCCGACGCGTCCAGCGCCAGCGGAATCGTCCTCGTCGTGTCGCCGATCTGCATGCCGCCGCCGACGAAGCACCGCTCCGGAACGTGCGGCACCGTGTCCACCATCCCCGTGTAGTACGCAGCGTGGAAGTCCAGCACGATCGGCTTCTCGCCCTTCTCGCTGGTCTTCTTGATGAACGTGCGACTCACATAGTTGCTCGTGCCCAGCGTCTCCAGAACCTCCGCCGATTCAAGCTTGTCTACGCCGATCTGCCGCCACGTCGGCGTCTCGGTCGCGATCGTCGAGACCTGCCGATCGCCCGGGGCATAGATCGCCAGTTTCTTCAGGTGAATCCCCGCGTAGCGGATCCCCGCGGTCATGCTCGCGCCCGCGACCGTCATCACGCAGAACGCCGCGATGAACGCCGGAGTCCGCAGCAACGCCCAGCCCTCACCGGCCCGCGCCGCCGCGACCGTGATCGGCGCCGTGCTCTTCGCGATCGGCTCGTCCACCACCTTGCCCAAGGCCCAGACCACGCCCAGGAACAGCCCCAGCCCCGGCAGGAGCAGAAGCGTCCCGATCATCATGTGCGCGTCGCCCTTGGTCAGTTCCGCGTTGTACTTGCTCGCAATGCCCAGGATCGCCACGCGGATGATGTTCATGAACACCGCGACCGGCAACGCCAGAACCAGCACCGCCACACGCTGCCACCAGAACTTGCTCGAGATCAGCGCCACCGCCCCGGCCAACGCGAAGAACGCAATCACCATCCGCATCCCCGAGCACGCCTCTGCCACGTTCAGCGGCAGCGGCTCCTTGCCCGTCGGCGTGATGTACAGCGTGTTCCCGTCCACGTCCACCGAGAACCCCATCAACGGCCCGATCAACGCCAGCATCACGCCCGCGCCCTGGCTCGCGATGAGCTGCAGCTGGAACGTGATCTTGATCATGATCATCTCGCTGATCGTGATCGCGAAGACCAGATAGGCGATCGGCAGGAACAGCCGCGCGAACATCTTCGGTCCCGTCAGCAGCAACGACAGCCCCGCGATGGTCAACACCATCGAAAGCCCCTGGATCATGTGGTTCTTCACCACCACGACCGCCACGAAGTACGACCCGATGCCCAGCAGCACCGGCAAGAGCCCCGGCCAGAACGTTGATGCCGGTGTCCGCGAGATCGCTGCCCGGTCACGCCACACCAGATACGCGCTGATCAGCGGTATCACGTACGCGTGCCCCCAGTCGCTCGGCGCGCCCATCGAGTGCCGATGCTGCCGCTCGAACCACTGCCAGAACACCGCCACGATACCCACCAGCAGCAACGCGATCGCCGTCAGCTGCGCAGGGGTCAACAGCCCCGCGATGCGATCCCGCGGCGGCTCGGCTGGCAGATGTTGGGCGGACAAAGTCGTCACTCGTTTGGAACAGTAGTGGGAAGTTGTACAGCCTGAAGTCGCAAGTGCGTCCGGAGCCGGTTCGATCGGAGGTTGATTCTCGCTGATTCCTCAGACCTCGGCCAGCACCTCGCACCCAGAACATCGACCAACCCCGCCCCGCAGTGAACCCCGCTTCGCCGAAGCAGCCCTTGCCCGTACCTCCGACCTCCAATCGTCCCGTACCTTCAGAAATGTCTGCTACGTCCGGCATGCGTGCAGGTTCGTTGCGAACCGCCCAAATCATGCCAGCGGCGTCGTTCTTGCGCAGCCGCCACGCCCCCTTCACAGGGAGGGGCCCGGGATCAGTCTGAAAACTTCCTGCCGTTCCGCCCGCGCCGATGTGGACGTCCCAACCGCGTTACCAGGCTCCGACCCTCACCTACGCCGCCTCGCGCACCACGCTTCGCGTGTTGGTCGACTGCCCCGACACGATCCGGTCCACCAGCCGCACCATCTCTGCAAGCTCGGGCTTGGGGATCTGCACGTCGGCCCCGACCTGTTCGCCCTTCTTGCGGTTGTCGTCCGACACCAGCGACGAGAACAGCACCACCGGCACGCCCTTGGTCGCCGCGTTCGCCTTCACGCGGCTGGTGAGGTGCAGCCCGTCCATCCGCGGCATCTCGATATCCGAAATCACCGCGTCAATCGGAACCGCCTTTTCGCCCGCGTCGATCGTCGCCTTCACCGCGTTCCACGCCGCTTCCCCGTCGGGATAGACCTCGAGCTTCGAGTAGCCCGAGTTCCGAAATACCTTCGTGATCAGGCCTCGCATGAACGGCGAGTCTTCGGCGAGGATCACCCGCTTGCTCGCGCGGTCCACGCCGTACTCGTTGGGCACATTGTCGACGTGCAGCCGCTTCTCCACGAGAATCGCGTCGGCAACCGACTCGAAATCAACCATCAGAATCAGCTTGTCGCCCATCTCGATCACGCCGGTTGTGCTGGCGAGCGTCTCGGCGTTGGCGTCTTTGCCGCCGAAGTTCACGCTCGGCGTCGGCCGCACCCGCTGCCACGACATGCGGTGGATCTGATCCACTGTGTCCACCATGAACCCGCTGCGGATGCCGTTGAACTCCGTGATGATCACGCGACCCTCCGGCGCGTTGTCGCCCGTCCCCCAGCGTTTCTCAACGCCAAGATGCATGGCGAGATCGACCACCGGGATCACGCTGCCGCGGATGTTGAACATCCCGATCACCGAAGCGTGTTGCCCCGGCGCGTGCACGGTCTTGCTCGGCCGGATCACCTCTCGCACCTTGGCGACGTTGACGCCAAAGTGCCCCGAGCCGAGCCGGAACACCAGCACCTCAAGCTCGTTCGTTCCCGCGTCGAGAAGAATCTCTCCAGTGATGTTCGGCGTCGTCTGGGCCATCGTGGTACCTCGTGTCACGGGCGTCACTTGCTTCGTTCCCGGAAGCCAAGACGCCGCATCGCGAGCCATCGGCCCGAACGCTCCGCCAGTTCAGCCTGTTTCCATACCAGTACGCCACCGCCGCGCCATCGTCGCGCAGGTCGCGTCTCCACCGGGTCGTAAACCGCCCAGCTTCGCTCTTTAGAAGAAACCGCTGTTCCGCGACTGGGCCTCCGGCGGCACGCCGAAGATGTCCGAGCCGAAGTTGCGATCGACCACCAGGCCAAAGCCGTAGTTCGCACGGAATCCGCTGCGGATCACCGCCAGCGGCAAGGCCCAGAAGTTCGTGCCGACGTTGATCCGGTCGTCCGGCTTCAGGTACACATCTGGCTGCGTTCCCTCGGTGATCGCTCGGAGATCAAGCCGCACAATCGCCTGCTGCCCTTCGCCAACCACACGGGTCAGATCGACTCGCTCGGGAATCGCAAGGTTCGACAAGCCGCCCGCCGCCGTGATCACACGCGTCAGCGTCAGCCGCCCGACCTGCGGAATGTTGTACACGCCCGGCCGATTCACCTGGCCATCCACGTAGATCTCGCCCACCGGCGGCGAGGGCACGCGGACGACATCGCCCGGTCGCACCACGATATTCACGCTCGCGTCGCCGTCCAGCAGCTGCTTGTACGGGATGCGGATCACCCGCTGCGCCACCACCCGCGGTCGGTTGTCCTCCGGCTTGGTGCCCGATGCACCCGCCTGCGGCGCCGGACCCGCCAGCTGCACCCACTTGCCATCCAGGAAAACCCACGATGTCGCCGGTTCATCCGCCTTGTTCGCGGCTGGCGCTGCACGTGCGCCGTCCGGCAGATCAATCACCGGCGAGCCGCCACGCGGATCATCCAGCCGCGCCAACGTCCGACCAGGACGCGACGGCTCAAAGCCGCTCACCATGCCCGGTGAGGGCAAGTCCACCGGCGGCGTCGCCGGCTTGGGATCTTCCTTTTTCGGTTCGGGCTTCGGCTCAGGCTTCGGTTCTGACTTGGGCTCGGCCGGCTTCGGCGCCGGCTCGGCGGGCACGGGCTGCACCGGCGCCGCGCCCGGCGTGTCCGGCAGCTGCACCGGAGGCTCGCCCTGCGGCTTGGGCGCCTCCAAAGGCTTCTCGCTCGGCGTCGCCGGCGCGCCCTCGGGCTTGCTCAACTGATCGATCAGGTCGATCAGCGATTCGCCCGACTTCGGCGGCTCGTTCGGCACCGACGGATTCGGCGATGTGCTGCGGACTGGTCCCGAACTCGGCAGCGGGGAACGCCGCGTGTCGCGCGGGCTCATCGCCCGCTCATCCAGCGGCACCGAGCGGATCACCAGCAGCTCTTTCGTCGACTCGTCAATCCGCCCGCCCGAGGTCGATGCCTCCACGAGCTTGTAGTCGATCGACGGAATGAAATACGGCCCCGGCCGTTCGACAGCGCCCACCATCGTGAACGTCTGCTGCCGCAGCTCGCGGATCACCACGCCCACCAGCGGCTCGGCGACGAACTTCTTCATCGCGTCCGAGATCGTTTCCCGAACCCCTTCGATCGACTGCCCCGACACGAACAGCCGTCCCAACTGCGGCAGGTCGATCGTGCCCGTCGGATCAACCGCCCGCTCGAACTGCTCGGGCTGGCCCGTGGTCGTGAAGTCGTAGATCTCGATCTGCAGCACGTCGCCCGGTCCGACGCGATAGTCACGCGGATCCGAATACAGGTCCTCGGTCGTCGGGCTGCTGATCTCCACCAAGTCGCCCTTCGCCTCCTCGATGCTCGCGATCCGCTCCAGGATCGGCACCTTCGTCGGCGTGTGCTCCCAGCGGCCCACCACCGACGGATCAAAGAACGAGTCTGATTCGCAGCCCGTCAGCAGGCCCACACTCACCCCCGCCGCACCGGCGGCAAGCACAAGCCGCAGAGCTCGAGTGGCGGACACATTCATGGTGCTGCAGGACTGCTTCAAGCGACTCTCCAGTCGGTCAAGGTTCGGTCAGGGCCTCGTCAAACTCCACCCCGCCGGCGGCACGCCGACGCGACAGATCCGGACGCTCAGCATACGAGCCGCCCGTTTGGTCTTTCTCCAACCTACTGCATCGGCCGAATAGGGCCCACGTTTTGATCGGACGTTCGTTTCTGGGGCGTGGCAGGTTCGCGCAGTTGTTGCCGAGCGGCGGAGCCCAAAGCTCAAAGCACCAAAGCTCAATGCTCAAATCAAGGCAGCTGGCCTCACCCGCGCCATGCCTTTCTTTGAGCTTTCCCGCTTTGAGCTTTGAGCTTTTCCCTTCCCCTACCATCCCCCTGCCCATGACGACCCCT
>VYLH01000065.1_pt1 | contig 23369 bp, 19 predicted proteins | sample 5114361 | NCBI WGS metagenome assembly VYLH01 (sample SAMN12291772, study PRJNA351875) | freshwater metagenome | isolation source: freshwater lake | place: USA: Michigan, Kent Lake | collected 2013-08-15
GGGAACTGGCGGCATCAAAGGCTTGAGGCATCCGGGGGACCCTGACGACCGCCAGCCCGGGTTTTGGGTTCCCTCAAGCCTGCCGTCAGTTCGCCCCCAACCATGACCGCATCCAGGCCAGTGAATGGCGCAAGGCCAGATCAATCGGCGTGCGGTGATGCCATGCCAGATGCCGGGTAGCCCGGCTGACATCCAGGATATTGACAGGAACATCAATAGGCCGGGGCGGCAGATATTCCCGTCTGATCGGGGTGTCCGCCACATCCTCCACCATGCCGATAAGGTCGATGACCGAATATCCGATGCCGGTACCGATATTGAACACCCGCTCCGCCCCCGCGTGACTGGCAATCCGGCACAGCGCATCGACCGCATCCTGGATATAGACATAGTCCCGCACGGTCGTGCCATCACCGACGATGCGGATGGCTTCGTTGCGCACGGCACAGCGCAGAAGGGTGGCAACCAGACCCTGCCCTTTGCGGGCCACCTGGTATTCGCCGAAGGGATTGCTCAGCCGGGCAATCCGGTAATCGACCGCATGCAGATGTTCGTAGAGATGGAGGTAGCGTTCGATGGTAGCCTTGACCACGCCATAGGAGCAGATCGGCCATTGCGGGGCATCCTCGTTAATCGGCACGGGCGGCTGCACCCCATAGACCGTACCGCCGGATGACAGAAAGACCAGCCGGCCGAACATCCCTTCCCGACAGCATTCCAGCAGATTGATGCTGTTGACCACATTCTCCTGGATATCGACGATCTTCTCATTCTCGGCCATGACCGGGTTTGCCGCGCCGACAAGGTGGAAGACGACATCCTGATCCCGGACGGCTTCGCGGACGGCATCGGCATCGGCGAAATCACCGACCATGGTCACGACACCGGGCAGGGGCGGTGCGATGACGGAAGCCCTGCCGAAAACCCGGACCTCATGCCCCTTGGTCAGCAGATGACGGGCAAGGTTGATCCCGATGAAGCCACCACCACCCAAGACACAACAGCGCACGGACGGTCTCCACAGACGTTATGCTTCCAATCTCCGGATATAGAAGCCGGCAGTAAATGATATCAGGAAGATATCCATAAGGCCCTATGGGAAGGCGCCCTGCTAAATCCCCGCTTTGCGGAAAACATAAGAAATCTCACGGCAGAACAGTTGAGGCCGCAGTCGCTTCAGCGACAGCATTTTCCCGACCGGATGCATCGCATCCAGCCGCAGCCCGTTCAATGCCGCAAGGCGCAGCGTATCGAAGACGGTGAAATAATGCAGATGGTTACCATCCCACTGCCGTTTCTCGTACCAGTCACGGGCAGAAGTGACAGGCATATTCCCGAACAGCAGGGACAGCCGGCATCTAATCGAGGCGATGTTTGGCAAATTCACGATAACCGTGCCGCCGGGTCGGCAGATACGGGCGATTTCGGCCATGGCGTGGAAGGGATCATATAGGTGCTCCACCACCATCATGGCGATCACACAATCAAACTGATCATTCTCGAAGGGAAAATCATTGTCGAGATTGCCGCAATATGTCCGCACGTTCGGCGGCACCGCAGAATTAGCCGCACAGTCGACAATATCGATCACATGATACTCGTGACAAAGCGAGCTTAGCAGTTCCAGGAGTGACGGGCCACCGAAACCCAGTTCGCAAACGCTCTGATTTGTTGTCGCACGAAGATTCTGCACGACAGGAAAGTAACGATGCCCTGCTGGCAAAGCCTTCACCGGCTGAACTGGTGCTGGGGTTAACATATGTGCCCGCTGATAGAAACGCTCGGCAGCTCCCATCATCACCTGTCCCCATCAGTGTCAGGGATAAGCATTTGCCACACACCTGCTTCAAAGTGAATATTTAATTTATTATTAAGCGCTTCATACAATTTCATCTGTTTACAGCACATCGGATGTCGTCAGCATGGTTGCATGCTCCAGTTCCTTTGAACCGGCCAAAGCCCAGCGCAGCAGGCGTTTGCGAAAACCGGTGCGCCGCTTCAGCGCGGGATAGGTTTCCTGGTGCGGGTCATAATCCTTCACCCATACCCGTTGCGGGCTGACATAACGCAGCACCGCATTCTCATAGACCACCGACTTGGCATTATTCTGTTGAAAAAGCGGGTCGGTCAGGTTGGCCAGCAGTGTCGTCCCCGCCTGGGCGCATTCCTGCCGCAGCCGGCGGATACCGGCTTCATAGACGGGCAGGGATGCCGTCAGATCCTTGTCCTGATAGGCCGTATCGCCCAGATCGGCGATGGGGCGGATCTGGATCGTATCGATCCCGTATGGGCCGAACACCGCCATCAGCTCGGCCATCTGTTCGGCATTGTCGTTATTGACCGTATAGTTCAGCCGGATCTTGGGCAGGCTGCTGTTCCTTTCCCGGCGCACCGTGTCGATCAGGGCCAGATTGTCATGCAGGCGCTGCCATTTGGCCCCCTTCATCAGGCTTTCATAGGTCTCCTGCCGGGTGCCATGAACAGAGACGATGATCTCGTCCAGCCCATGCTCCACCAGCGCCTCGACGGCGGCACGGTTCAGCAGCTGGGCATTGGTCACCAGCGAAACGAAGGGGACCCCCTTTTTCTTGGCGATACCGACAATATCGGGATAGCCCTTCCACATGGTGGGTTCACTGCCGCAGCCCACATAAAGCTGAAGCGCCTCGGGAAAGAAAATCTCGGCGATGCGGGTTACCTGGTCGGGCGTAAAGCGGGAACCGACATTGTCCCGGTACCATGTTTCATCGCTGAAATAGCACATGCCACATCGCAGGTTGCACGCAACCACCGGATCGAAGCGGACAATCGTGTAACGGATACCCAACAGATCCGCCGCCAGGACGCCGGCGAACTTCACCCGGTTGCTGGCGATCAGCCTGTTAAGAACCAACAGTTGGGCACCACTGATCCGGAACATTCATCAACCTTTGGCGCTTTTAGGGGCGCATGGGAACGCACCCTCGACCGGGTAAGGCATAACAGAAGGCCAGCGCACCACAATAAAAACAAGGGGCAGAACCGTCTGGCCGCGCAGACAGGGCCGGGTCGGCCGATTTTCTTTACAAAGCAAGTCCCATGACCATAGTGACGCCAGTGCACGCAACAGGCAGGGGCCCCAACCGGCACCATGGGCAACCGTAACGACATCATCATTTCCAACGGCTTCAACCAGTTCCCCCTGGTGCATGCGGCGGCGGCTATGGCGATGGTTGGGCGGCTTCGCCTGTTCATCACCGGCGCCTATCCAACGCCGGGGCTGTGCCGGCTGCTGGAAGGGACGGGTCTGGTCAGCGCCGGCAAGTTGCAGCGTCTGCAAGATCGCCAGGGCCAGATTCCGCCGGACCTGGTCCGGTCGCTGGCCGGGTCGGAACTGTTCGCGGCGGCAGCCGTGCAACTGATGCACCGCCCGACCTTGGCCGGGCTGGGCCGCCGGCTGGATCTTCTTTCCTTCAGCCTGTACAGCCGGGCCGCCGCCCGGCTGATCGCACGGCATGAAGGGCGCGGCGGGATTTACCACTACCGGTCGGGATTCGGGCAATCGTCGGTGATGGCGGCGCGGCGGCGCGGCATGCATATCCTGTGCGATCACTCCATCGCCCATCCAAGCCTGCTGGATCCCCTGATCAGCAATGGCGGGCGGATGCCCGATCCCGCCACCCTGCCGCCCCCCCCGCCCCTGGCCCGGATGCTGAATGACGATATCGGATTGGCCGATGACATCCTGGTCAATTCCGATTTCGTAAAACAAACCTTTCTGCATCTCGGTTGGCCGACCGACCGGGTTCATGTCATCCATCAGGGGGTGGACGAGGCGTGTCTGGCCGCCTGTCCGCCGCGGCCCCCGCCCGATCCCGCCGACCGCCGGCTGATGTTCGCCGGCCATTTCGGTCCCCGAAAGGGGGCTGATATTCTGGTCGATGCCCTGACCCGGTTGTCGTCAGAGGCGTGGAGCCTGGATGTGGTGGGATCGCTGGATGGGGAAACGGCCCGGCGCCATGCGGTCTTCCTGTCACAGCCCCGGATCAAGCTGCATGGCACCCTGGGCCGGCAGGATCTGGCGGATACCATGTCCGCGCGGCGGATCATGGTCTTTCCGTCCCTGGCCGAGGGATCGGCGCGGGTGGTGACAATGGCGATGGCGGCCGGCTGCTTCATCATCACCACCCCCAATGCCGGCAGCCCCGTGCGCCATGGGCTGGATGGGCTGCTGATCCCGCCGGGCGATGCCGCCGCCTTGGCCGATGCCATTGCCCAGGCCCTGGCGATGGGGGATGCGGTGGATCGGATCGGTGCCGCCAATGCCGAGCGGATACGAAGCCATTTCCGGCAAGCCTCCTACGGCGCCAGCCTGGGGGTCATTTATGACCGGCTGCTGCGGGGATGCCGGAAAGGCGGGGAAGAATGAAGATCGCCTTTCTATGGACGGGGCTGTCCGGCTACACCAATGCCTGCCTGAAGGAATTGGCAGCCCGGCAAGGGGTGGAGTTGCTGGTGGCCTGCATGCGGCCGCAACCCGACGCCCCTTTCAACATGGCGGACTTCGCCTGGATCTCCCGTCAATATTGCTATGACAGGGAGCCGGATGCGGCGCAGCTGCAAAAGATGCTGGCCGATTTCCAACCTGACCTGCTGATTTTCAACAGCTGGCATATTCCGGCCTTCCGGCGGATCGCCACATCATGGCGGGGCCGGGTGCCGCGTGTGATGGGCATGGATAATCAATGGCTGGACAAGCCCAAGCAGTATCTGGGCTGGCTGACCCGGTCTGTCTATATTGCCCCTATCGCCGATTTCGCCTTTCTTCCCGGTGACCGCCAGGCAAAGCTGGCGCGCCGGCTGGGCTTTTCGCAGGATCGCATTCTGTACGGCATGTACAGCGCGGATGTTGATGCCTTCAACCTGCCAAGGCCGGCGCTTCCCCCCTCGTCCTTTGTCTGCGTGGGTCGGCTGGATGCCATGAAGGGTGTCCCGCCATTGCTGGAAGCCTATGCGCTTTACCGCGACAGGACCGGGCCGGGGGCATGGCCTCTGACCCTGTGCGGAACGGGACCCCTGCTGGACAGGGTGGCGGGTCGCAACGGGGTGACGGTTTTGGATTTCGTCCAGCCTGCGGACATGCCCCGTGTGCTGAACGCCCAAGGTTGTGCCATCCAACCCAGCCTTTTCGAACCCTGGGGCGTCAGCATTCACGAGGCAACGGCGGCGGGCCTGCCGGTCATCTGCACCCATGCCTGCGGGGCCGCCGTCCATCTGGTTCAGGATGGCTATAACGGCTTCATCGTCGATGCCGGCAATATCCGTCAGCTGGCCGATGCCATGGGCCGCTACGCAGCCCTGCCGGCGGCGCAGCGGGAGCGGATGGGGGAGGCGAGCCGGCTTCTTGCCCGGCAATTCACCCCCGGCCGTTGGGCCGACACGCTGCTGGCCGTGCCCGATCGGTTCAAGAGCCGTCAGGAGGCGTGACCAGACCGGGATCCAGGATCAGCCTTCCCAGGGCTGGCCATTTCAGGACCAGCATCCGCGGATCGCGGGCCATCTTGGCCATCCGGGCCACCAGACAGGCGGGTCCGTGGATGGCTCCCGGTTCCCGGCCCAGCAGTTTTCCAATCATCCGCCGCTGATCCAGCCGATATTCCTGTGCCAGCCTGCCGGAACCGGAAATGCTGTTCTCGTGCAAGGTGAAGACCGACAAGGCCTTGTCGATCCGGTGTGCCCTGACCCCGGCCTTGGTCAGATCGACCAGCAGTTCCCAGTCCCAGGAGGTCCGGTTCGCCGGGTTGAACCCGCCCACCCGGCGCAGGGTGGACCGGCGGAAGAAGGTGGATTGCTGCAGGAGGACCAGGCCGCCATGCGCCATCAGCCAGGGCGACAGCGGCGGCGGACTGGTCAGGAAAGGCCGACAGGTACCCCGCGACAAATCCTCGATAAACCCATGCCCATAGATGATATCGGCGGTGGGGTGGGCCCGGAATGCCTCGACAATGGCGGCGATGGCGCCGGGCAACAACCGGTCATCGGCATTGATATAGCCGAAAATCTCTCCCTCGGCCGCCGCCAGCCCCTTGTTCAACCCGTCTGCCGGTCCGCAATCGGGTTCCAGGATCGTCCGGGTGAAGCGGTCCTGGTAGCGCGCGATCAGATCGCGGCTGCCATCCGTCGAACCGGGATCGATGACGATATAATCGATCTCCGGATAATCCTGGTCCAGCACTGATCGGATGGCCTTTTCCAGAAAGTCCACCTGGTTGAAGGACAGGGTGACGATGGAGACGCGGGGCCTCATGCGACGCTCGACCGGGAAGCCAGGGATTGCTCCAAGTGGCGGGCCTGGTGAAAGATGACGCTCATGCTGGCAATGCCAAAGCAGGCAAAGACACGGTTGCTGAGCCCGTAGGGCGAGAACAGCACTGCCCAGCCCAGAAAGATCAGCACGAAGCTGATAATGGGATCGATCAGCACAGGGTAATGGATCAAGGTGAGCACGCAGCGGCCCATCAAAAACAGCACCATGATCCAGAACAGGCCAGAGAAGACACCGCCTTCCACCAACGCGCCCCATAAATGGGAATGGGTGGGGATCAGCGTGGAAAATTCGGTCGGCATAAGCGTCGTCGTGTCCATGAAGAACTCCCACGACATTTGGGCATAGCGCTCATCCTCCGCCCAGGAGCCGTGCCCCAACAAGGGCTTCTCCAGAAAGGCCAGCGGCGCGATGCGCCATTCACTGCGGCCGGACAGCAGGATGCCATAATCATCATCGACCTGTTCCAGGTAACGATCCTGCTGCTCCTGGCCCAACCATCCGGACTCAGCCGCCAATCCGTATAAGGGAATGATTGTGGTGACCGCGGCAACGGCCAGCCCTGACAGAAACAGGGACTGAGGCTTGCTGATCGTATGCCGGGTCCCGAATATGATCAGCAGAATCTGGATGAAGGTCACCGCCAGGGCGATGCCCCCCATGCTGCGGAACCCCAGAGAGATATTCACCAGGGCAATAGTGAAAGGCGGCAGCAGCGACAGCAGGCGCAGGCGCAGATGCCAGAGCCAGGCGGCCAGCGCCATGCAGAGCATGGTCACAGGCGTTCCATAGCCGAACTTCCAGATATCGCCGAGATCTTCAGGCTCATACACCACCAGCGGCGCCAGACAACCGCCGATCGACAGGCCGATGAACATGATACGCACCCGCTGCAGCCGGTTTCCCAGCATGATATGCAGACCATAGAGCATGATCATGGTGATCCCGGCCCGCGCCATACCGCGCAAGGTATTGTCCCAACTGGACCCGTTGGCCATGTCGCTGACAAACTGGGCCACCAGCCACAGCAGGGCCAATGCGATCAATTGGGATGTCAGCCGGTCTGGTTTGGGAAGCCGGGTAAACATCGCCAGTCCCAGAGTGAGAAGAATGACCAGGATTTCCGTACCCATGATACGGCCGACAATCTGGAAATCCGTCAGCGTGGCGACCCCCGTCACAAAACAGAGGACGGGCCAGGGCTGAATGTTCCAGCGCCCCGCCCTGCGTTCCATCGGCGGGGCGTTTTGGGTATCCATGGTCATGCGATATCCAATCCACCCTCAGATCCATACCAGACTTTGTCCAGGCTGGCGCGGCGGACGAATATCACGTCGCGCTCATAGCCGTAACTGGTCTGGATATATCCAGGTTCCTGGAAGATGACAGGGAACAGATCATAGGCCGCCAGCAGGCTGGTGATGGACGAGAAGGAGGGGGCCTGCGCGGCGTGCTGGTTGGCGAAACTCACCTCCGCCAGCACCAGATCAGCCCGGCCCAACAAGCCGGCGGCCCCCTGCAATGCCACCGCCTCATGTCCTTGCACATCGATCTTCAGCACAAGCTGGCCTGGATCTGCCCCGATGGGCAACGCGTCGATCCGGTCAAGTTGGACGGTTTCCCGGTCGACCATTTCGAAATTCCGCCCTGTCAGGCCTGCCTGTGAATAGGGGATCAGGGTACTGAACCGGTGGTCGGCGGCCAGGATGATCTCGGCACTGCCCCGCCGGTCTGACGCACCACAGGGCACCACCCGCACCTTTGGATTGTCGGCGAACCGCCTGTTCAAGGTCTGACAGGTCTGGCTGACCGGCTCCATGCACCAGACCTGGCTGTCGGGAAAGACGCTCAGAAAGTCTGCCGTGAAGTCACCGACATTGGCACCGACATCGATCAAGGTGCAGGGTCGGGCCGGGTCCAGAAACCCCAGAAGATTGACCCAATCCTCGGCCAGGACGGGCCGGCGCCAGATCTGCCCATACAGATGGGAAGGAACCCGCCGCCCCATACGCTGCAAACGGCGCAATTCCATTGCCAGAAACAAGCGTCGCTCAATGGCGTGTGCGTAATGCCATAGAAACCGCAGCATGCGTCAGTTCCGACCTCTGTCACATCCCTCACGCGCCTACGAGAGAAATCGCAGGGGGGGGGAGCATACCTATACCATCCGCTGCAACAATACACGCCCACGCTCACCAATAGGCTGCATTCTCCACCAACCCTGCGGCGGCCGGGGTTTCCTGGGGCAGGGGACGGCTCCAATAGGGGTTCATCAGGGCTGCCGTCCTGGGATCGGCATCGAAACGGCGGCCGCGGATGCCGAACAGCATCTGTGTCGCCCCGCCCAGATGGATGCCGACACGCCCCATGGCCTTGGCCTTGGCCACCAGGGGCAGGGACAGGGCGCCCGCCCCGATGATGGCGATATCGAAGGATCGCTCCTCCATGCCCCCCGCCATGCGCCGCAAGCGCTCTGTCCAGGTCGGCTCAGCGGCCGGCACCAGGGCGGGGCTGAAGGGCACAGCCAGCACATCGAGCGTGCAATCAGGCAGGACGGCAGGCAGCTTGTCCCAGATCAGCGCGCGCCGGGAGAATTGCTGACGGACGGTGTCGGCGAAGGGCGTGACCACCAGTACGCGCCGCCCGGCCAGATGCCGGCTCCAGGGCTGTTCATGCAGATAGGGGTAGTAATCCTCCTCCCTGACATACAGGGCCTGGGGACAAAAGCGGTCGGCCAGCATCGCCTCGCCCGCATTGTACCAGACGGCCAGCAGGTCCAGCGACCGCAAGGCGTCCAGCCACAGATGACAGAACTCCACCATGCCGGCGTCACTGGCAGGGAAGATGCCGGCGCCGACAAAGGCTTCTTCACGCAAACCCGGCAGAAAACGGGCCATGTCCTGTTCGCCTTGGGCCAACCAGCGCATGATCACCCGCAATTCCGTATTGCCGATCTTGCCCAGCCCTGCGGGCTGACCCAGGGCCAGCATCCGGGCAATGGCGCTGTTGGCTTCTTCCCGCGCCAGCACCGGGTGGTTCCGGCGGAACCAGAAGCCGCGCAGCATGCGCGGCAGCATGCGCAGCCGATACCCTGGGTCCAGGGTATCGGCCAGCCGGCGCAGGCCGTTAATCGCATTCTGGCTCAACAGATGCCGGGGAGAAATCATCACATTCCTTGTCCGTGCCAGGACGGTGCCGTTGTCATGCTATTTCCGGGCTTGCATGGCAAGCTCGGGCCAGCCGTCGCCGAAATGAAACCGCCCCTCTTCCTCCACGGCATCGAAGGCCGGGTGACCGCTATCCCCCCTGGAGCAGCGGCGAATGGAATGGAACCCGGCCTCCGCCAGGGCCTGTGTCATGCCCGCCTCGTCCCACATCCACAGATGCGCGCTGTTGCCGAACAGGCGGACGAGACGTTGCAATCCTCGCGGGCGCCGCCGCTCCCCCAGATAGCAATCCTCCATGAATCTGGAGGCCGCCTGCGGATCCCCCTTCTGCACAGCCTCCACATAATGGCGGGCACGCACGGCCAGATCCGGGACAATCAGTCGGAAAATGCCTCCAGGCTTCAACAGATCATAGGAATTGCGCAGGGCCAGCCGCATATCCTCATAGGCCAGATGCTCCAGGACATGGCTGGCATAGAGCAGATCCGCACTACCCGGTGCCAGGGGAAGCCCCCGCACAATATCGCCATAGCGAACATTGTCCGGGAACCGGCGGCCATTCTTGCTGTACAGGTGACCGATCAGAGGAAGCCGCTCGAAACGCAAGGTCGGCGAGGCATCGAAATTGTGCCAGCTGGATGGCGCGGTCCAGCCGCAGCCATACTGTACAAAGCACCCCGTCATCGCCCTTCGCCCTTCTGCAATCAGCAGGCCTTGACGTATAGCCTATTCTGCGATGAAAGGGGAAACCTGCCCCAAGGGCTGCCCCTGGGGCAGTATGATCGTCCCGGTCTGGACCGCCGGCATCGCCATCCCCGCACCCATGTCCCGAACCGGAGAATCCCGTTGAGTGTCATCCGCCGGTTGCGGCAGGGCATGGCCGCGAATGCTTTCGGTCAGGTCGTGAACCTGGTGATCCAGCTGGCCGGCGTGCCTTTGCTGCTGGGCGCCTGGGGGGCAGCCGGCATGGGGGAATGGCTGCTGATCAGTTCCATCCCGTACTATCTGACGGCGGGGGACATGGGCCTGTCGGCGGCGGCGGCCAATCTGATGGTCATGGCCGTGGTCGCGGGGGACCGGGCAGAGGCGCAGCGCCTGTTCCAGACCAGTCTGGCCGCCCTGACCGCGCTGGGGCTGCTGCTGATGCTGCCCTTGCTGCTGCTGGCCCTGCTGCTGCCGCTGCGGCAATGGTTCGGTCTGGCCGTGCTGGACGAGGGGACATTGGACATGGTGCTGGCGCTGCTGGTGATGCGCATGTGGCTGATGCTGCTGTCCAGCGGGTTGCTCATCGGCTTTCGCTGCGATGGCCATTACGCCACCGGCACGCATCTGGGCAATCTGATCCGTCTGGCAGAGTTCATCATCATGGCGCTGGTGCTGTTGGCCGGGGGCGGGATGCTGGCCGTGGCGGGGAGCATGGTGGTGATACAAGTGGCCGGACTGCTGGTTCTGGCTCAAGGCCTGCGGCGATGTACCCCTTGGCTGGTGATCGGCTGGCGGGATGTCTGCATGGAAAGCCTGCGCCGTATGGCCCGGCCGGCGCTGTCCTTCATGGCCTTGCCGCTGGCCGCCGCCTGCAGCCAGCAGGCGCCGCTGATAATAGCAGGGCTGCTGCTGGGCCCGGCGGCGACGGCGGCCCTGGCCACTGGCCGCACCCTGGCCCGGCTGGTGCAGCTGGCCAACAGCATCATCGGCAATGCCATCTGGCCGGAACTCTCCCGCGCATTCGGGGAACAGGCCATGGCGCGGGTACGCACCATCAACCGTACTGCGGCAAAAGCGGTGTTGTGGCTGGGGGGATGTTCACTGGTGGGCCTCTGGCTGCTGGGTCCTTGGATTTATCACCTCTGGACCGGCAATCAGATCACCCTCGATCCCATGATGTTCCTGCTCCTGCTGCTGGCAGGGCTGGTGAACGGGCTTTGGTCGGTGACGATGATGGTGCTGACCGCCAGCAACCGGCATGGGGCGGTATCCCGGTGGATATTGGCGGTGAGCCTGCTGGCCATACCGGCCTGTTATGCCGGTGGTGTGCTGGCAGGCCTGACAGGGATTGCGGCGGCCCTGGTGCTGTGCGAAATCCTGCTGGCCATACCGGTGACCCGGGCCAGCCTGCGGGAAAGTGGCGACGATCTGCGTGGCTTCCTTGCCGCCATGCCCGACCCGCTGTCGCTCTATCATCTGTGGCGGAAACGCCATTCCTGATCGAAGCGGCGATCCCAGAGCCGTGTCTGCGTTGACCGGAACACGGCTCTTGCCTTTCGTTTCCCTCAGGCGCCGGGCGCTGCCTCCGGCAGCTTGGGCTTCACGCAGGCACGTGCCTGCGGGCCGGCAGTCGCCGGCCTCCAAGGGTCATATCCCATGCTCCTTGGTACAATCCCCCCGCCGTACCTGCAGGAGCCGGCGCTCCGTTCCCTGCAAGGCGATAGCGGTCAGCACACCGGACGCATAAGCCCCGGTATCCAGGCCGATCCGGTGGGGCAGCAGCTCGGGTTCATCGCTGATCGTATGGCCATGGACAATGACATGGCTGGCTTGGAACGGCCTGTCGATGAACCCGTCACGAATCCAGAGGAGATCGTCCTGCTTCTGCTGGTTGAGGGGGAGGCCGGGACGGATGCCAGCATGCACGAAGGCATAATCGCCGACAGCCGCCATCAGGGATGTTGTGCGCAGGAACGACAGATGGGCCGGCGGCAGCCGTTCCGCCAGCCCCGCAGCCAATTGCCGCAGCCGGTCGGGTCCCATGGAGCCGGGCGGCGCGCGCAGGCCATAGCTGGTCAGCGTCTCCACGCCTCCAAAACGCAGCCAGTCGGCGGTCGTCAGCGGATCGACCAGGAATTCCATCATGGCCTGCTCATGATTGCCGCGCAGGAAACGCAGCTTCGCTCCCGGTAGAGGGCCGGACAGCAGCAGGTCCAGGACGCCCCGGCTGTCGGGACCACGGTCGACATAGTCGCCCAGGAAAATGACCGTGGCCGTCAGATCGGAACGCTCCGCCATATCCTGGCGCAGCTGCTCCAGCAGATGTCGCAGCAGATCGGCCTCACCATGGATATCGCCGATGGCATAAACGATCTGACCGGACGGAACGGCGGGCCGTGCCGGCAGGGAAGGTGTATCCGGCGTGACGTCGGTAGCCATGCCGAAGGCCTTGCGCAGACGGGCAAAGATCATGCTAACTCCCCAGGGCATGCCGGCTTGCAAAGCCGGTGAACCGGATAGTACCACCTCTGGCGAGTCTCATCAGGCACGGGCCTGGCAAGGGAAGATTGATTCTGGGGAGCGCGCATATATGTCGTTGGGTTTCTCGAAAAATCCGGTCCCAACCTTCTTGGTTGCCGGACTCTGCCTTGTTATGACCGCGTGCGGCAGCCCGGGTCAACGGGAGCTGCCCACGGACAAGGCACCCACCACCATCGTCAACCCCGCCGACGGCTATCTGCTGGAAGCCGGCAACATGGTGCGGGTCACGGTTTTCAATCAGGATAACCTGTCCGGCGATGTGACCGTTGATCCGACAGGCAATATCACCCTGCCCCTGGTCGGCAATATCCGGGCCGGCGGCGTGACCGCCAACGAACTGGCGCGCCGCATCCAGCAGACGCTGATCAATAACAACCTGCTGCAATCCCCGAACGTATCGGTGGAGGTGCAGACCTTCCGCCCCTTCTATGTGCTGGGAGAGGTGCGCCAACCCGGCGAGTTCCCCTATACGGTCGGCATGACGGTGCTGAGCGCCATCGCCCGGGCCGGTGGCTATGATTACCGCGCGCTGGAGAATGACGTGATCCTGGTGCGCTCCAACAAGGGCAAGCAGGAGGAATTCCGGGCCGATGAACTGACCCCGATCCTGCCGGGCGACATTGTCCGCGTGCGCGAACGCCGGTTCTGATCGGGGTTTCCTGGCAACGCCCGGCGTCTGAGGGAAAACGAAATCCCCTCAGGTCGGGCTGCCGGTCAGGATGGGGTTCTCCTCCGTCACCACGGGCGGCGGATTGTTCTGCGGCTGCTGTGTATTGTTCTGCTGGGTGGTCTGCTGGGGGGTGGTGGGCTGCTGCGCCGTCTGGGTAGCGGTGCTCGGCTGCTGTGTCGGCGTGGTCGCGGGACGGGCCAGGATGGCATTGACCTGGGCGGCGTTGGACGTGTTGGTCTGGTTCAGCGCCGTATTGGTGCTGGCCTGATTGAGGGTCGCTGTGACGCTGCCAGCAGCCTCCGGCGCCGCTGCCACAACGGTCTGCGACGTGCTGGCACTGTAGGCGCTGGACATGACCGACACGGCCGCCTGGGGGGAGGATTGGTAAACGACCGGATTGGTCACTGTCTGGGTCACGGACACGGCAATGGCGGCCACAGCCTGCGGGGCGGCGGCCTGGGCGGCGGGCTGGACAATGATGCGGGCCGCCGCGGTGGCGACCTCCATGGTCTGCTGCGGCGCGCTCTGGCTGACCTGCGCCTGGGCGACGGCCTGGACAGACTGGCTGGCCAGTTGCACAGCAGCGGCAGGATCATTCTGCACAATGCGTTCAGCCGTCGCCACGGCGGCCTGCGCCACCGTGGCGACCGTGGCCGAATTGTTGGTGGTGATGGCAACCTGCAGCGTGGCCGTGGCCAGGGCGGCCGCCTGGGTCGGTGACGTCTGGATCGCAGCGGGCGACACGAAGATACGGGCCGCCGTGGTCACCACACTCTGGGTCTGCTGCGGCGAGGAGGTCTGGACAGGGGCGTTGCGCACCGCCTCCACCGCGGCCCCGGCCGCAGCGATGGCGGCTTGGGGGTTCGTGGCCAGCATCTGCTCGGCCGCCCGCACCACCTGATCGGCCAGTCCGGCCGCGCGCTGGGGACTACCGCCCGACAGGACATTGATGGCCTGGGAAACGGCCTGACCATTGCCCGCCGTCACCGCCGCGCGCAGGGCGGGGGGCAGGGCGGCCATCGCATTGCCCTGCGAGGGGGGCTGCTGTGCCTGCGCAACAACGGGCGCCACCAGGACAGAGGCCGTTCCTGCGACCAGGGCAGCACCCGCAAACAGCAGGCCACGAAGGGTGGGGCGGAGTGTCGGCATCTGAATCCCCAAGGGAGGTACGAGTGCTGTATTTGGGACGACAGGCACAATGGCAAGGTCGATGATGACTAAGCCCACGCAACCGTCAATCTCCGCAATTTAAAGTGATTCGGCTCCCCGCGCAACGATACTGTCTGAATTGAAAAGGCATCATCGGCAGCCGCCTTCCCGATCACCCGGCACCGTCGCGATGCATGCCGCCGACTGTCGGCCCGACATATCGGAACGCGAAATCCCCCTTGATCGGTCACGACCCAGGGGGGACAATACCAGGCGTGCATTGCACGCCGGGAGCGATTCGGATCCCTCCCCAGGCTCAGGCTAGGCGAATTCCCCCGATGCCGAAATGTTACGCCTACGAAAGTAAAGGTGCCATGCGACAACCGGAAACAATCCTGTGTTGCACTGTTCAGCGGTGAGGCTATCTTGTTTCAAAGGATAAGCTGGTATGATCGCTCATGCTCCGGAAGAGCCGGTTTGCCGGGGACGGCAAATTTTTGATGTTAGGGCAATCATGTTTGTAAGGGGCGGTTGCGGAATGGCTGTTAAGAACATCACGTGGTCCCTGCTGTCTGGTGCCGCCATCCTTTACCTGCTGGCTGGACCAGGCATCGATACCGCTCATGCCCAGGCCTCCCAGGATCGCAAGAACAGCGCGCCGATCACGCAGGAACAGAACCCGACCTCCGATGCGGAAGGCAAGGACGACACGCAGCGTGTCGATGACAGCTATCAGCCACGCGGCTTCGAGATGGGGCAGTTCCTGCTGTTTCCCGCCATCGAAATGGACACGTCCTGGACGAACAACGTCTTTGCCACCACGACCGACGCCAAGACCGACCGGTTCCTGCGCGTCACGCCCAGTGTCCGTCTGCGCTCGCGTTTCACGCGGCATGAGCTGAACCTCTATGGCGAGCTGGAGAAGTTCGCCTTTGACCGCTACACCAATGATGATCGCCTGAACGGTACCGTGACGGCCGATGGCAAGCTGGATATCGAAAAAGGCTGGGAGGCGACCGGCACCATCTCCTATGTCGACAAGGCCGAGGATCGCAGCAGCCCCGATGTCGCGCAGGGCCTGCACCCCGCCAATACCCGCCTGCAGCAGGGGCGCATGATCTATCAGGCCGGGGTGACCTTCAGTCAGATCAACATCGCCAACGCCGTCCGCGCCAATGGCGGGATCATCGATAATGGCGGTCGCGACCGTCAGGAATATGAAGCGACGGGCCGTGTCGGCTATGAAATATTCCCCGATTACTACGCGCTGGTCGAGGGGGCGGTGAACAGCCGCGATTATGACAACCGCATACAGGGGCTCAGTTTCAAGCGCAGCAGCGACGGGTATCGGATTGAATCCGGTGTCGGCATCGACGTGACCGACCTGATCCGCGGTGACTTCCTTGTCGGCTACATGGCCCAGAACTATGAGAATCCCGGCTTCAGCGACCCCAGCGGTTTCAGCTTCCGGGCCCGGCTCAACTGGACACCATCCCGCCTGACAGTCGTCGTGCCGTCGTTTGAGCGAACGGTTCAGGAAACAGTGCGTACCGGCACGTCGGGCATCGTGCGCACCGGTGCCAGCCTGACGGTACGCCATGAATTCGCCCGCAACTTCGTCGGCACCTTCATCGGCAATGTGGCCCATGAAAATTATGAAGCCAGCGCTGACGACAGCTGGTCCTACGATGCCCGCCTGCGGGGCATTTATGCCATCACCCGCGAGTTCTATTTGGGGGCCGAGGCGCGGTACCGTAAGCGTGATACCGATACCGGCATCAGCAGCTACAAACAGACAACCTTGATGTTCCGTGTGGGCGCACGCTACTGATGACCGCCCGATAGGCGGCAATGCCTTCCAGAGATCAAGGTTCAGATGATGAACGACAGCCAGGGCGAACGCCATCACGCGGCCTCTCCCCTGCCGACGGAAGCCAGCATTGACATCCGTCAGGTTCTACGGTGGGCATGGCGCGTCGCCTTGAGCGGCAACTACATGCTGCTCTCCTGCTGGCTGCTGGCCATTGTCCCGACGGTCCTGTACTACCAGCAGCAGACCCCGCTCTACACGGCAACCAGCACCATCATGGTGGAGGGCACTGAAGCCTCCAACGCCTTCGCAGCACGGACCGAATTCCGTTTCAGCGTGAGTGAGAATGTCTTGCAGACCGAGGTCGGCGTGCTGACCTCGCGCGTGCTGGCGGAACGGATCATCGACAAGCTCAATCTGGACCAGGATCCCGAATTCAACCCCTCCCTGCGTAAACCCGACCGCTTCAGCGCGCTGTTGGCCGGCCTCAATCCGCTCCGCCTTCTGTCATCGATGGCAAATCCGAAAACGCCGCCGGACAAAAAAGCCGCGGGCAATCCCGCCGTGTCGCAGGCGCTGCAACGGGCCGCCATCGTCGATAATTTTCTGTCGCGGCTTCAAGCCACGTCCCAGCGCCGTACCTACCTGATCGACGTCTATTTCACATCCAACGACCGCGAGAAGGCGGCCCTCATCCTCAACACTGTGGCCCAGCAATATCTGCTGGACCGGCTTGAGGCCAGCTTCGACGATGCCCGCCGGGTGACAAGCTGGCTGGAAGAACGTTTGTCGGCGCTGCGGCAGGATGTGCAGGCATCCGAGACAGCCGTTGAGGAGTTTCGTGCTCGGAACGGTCTGCGGCGCAGCGGGGATGGTCGCAAGACCACCCTGACCGACCAGCAATTGTCGGAGCTGAATTCGCGTCTGATCATTGCCCGGACCGATCTGGCGCAAAAGCAGGCCCGGCTCAGTCAGATCCGGTCACTGCTGCAATCGGGCAATGGCCTGGACAGCGCCTATGAGGTTTTGCAGTCCCCGCTGATCCAGCGCCTGCGGGAGCAGGAATCCAGCCTGCAGCGCGAAATGTCGGAGGCCCTGAAAACCTTCGGCGAGCGGCATCCAAAGATGGTCGGCTACCGGGCGGACCTGGAAGAGCTGCAGGCCAAGCTCCGCGCCGAAATGCAGCGCATATCCCAGGGCATCGCCAACGAGACCGAAGTGTCGCGGGCAGGCGTCCTGACGCTGGAGCGCGAGTTGTCGCAGTTGCGCAATGTCGCGGACACGGCAGGAACCGCAGAGATCCAGTTGCGTGAACTGGAGCGCCAGTCGGATACCACGCGCAACCTGTATGAGGCCTTCCTGCAGCGCTTCAAGCGCGAAGCGGAAACAGGAAGCGGCGGGCAGCGCGCCAATGCCCGCATTCTGTCAGAGGCACAAATTCCCGCTGCCGCCTCCTACCCCCGGACCTTCCGGGGTATCAGCCTGATCTCCCTGATCTCCTTGCTGTTCGGCCTGCTGCTGATCTTCGTGATCGATCGCATGGATAACGCCATCCGCTCGTCGGACGAGGCGGAGGATCTGACCGGCCTGCCGACACTGGCCGTCATCCCCCTTTTCCGTGGGGATACGAAGGACATGATCCAGGTGCTGGCGGATAAGCCCCGGTCGTCCATCGCCGACAGTTTCCGCAGCCTGCGTGTTTCGCTGGATGCCAACGACATGGGCGATGGCGGGCGCGTCATTGCCATGACCTCTTCGGTGCCGCGCGAAGGCAAGACCTTCGCCTCGGTCTGTCTGGCCGCCATGTATGCACGGGGCGATCAAAAGGTGCTGCTGATCGACAGCGACGTTCACCGCCCGCGCACCCACATCATGCTGGGCCAGAAGAATGACAAGGGCCTGCTGCATATCCTGAATGGAGAGATGGCATTTGAGGAGGCGGTGGTGCGGTCCATCGCCCCCAATCTGGATTTCCTGCCCGCCGGCCATCTGCAAACCATCGCCGAGGAAGTGCACAAGGACGCGGCAGCCCCCCTCCTGGACAAACTGCGCCAGGAATATGACCGGATCATTATCGATCTGCCGCCGGTTCTCGCCGTTTCCGATGCCCGTGCCCTCTCCACCCTGTCCGATCAGGTCATCTATCTGGTACGCTGGAATTCGACGGCCCGGGATGCTGTCCGGGTCGGTGTCCGGCTGCTGCGTGACATGAATGTCAATTTCGCCGGCGTCATCATCTCCCAGATCAACCAGACCCGGCATGGCCAATATGCCTATGGCGATTACGGGACCTATTATGGGCGCTACAGCGAGTACTACACCAAGTGACGCGCTGCCCCCCGGCAGCAGCGTCAAGGATTGGGTAAAGGCCACGCAGGCCCGTCGGCAGGCCAAGGCAATGGCTTGGTTTGCGGGGGCCGCCGGTCTGTGCATCCTGGCCCTTGCCACGCCCCGTTTCGTCAGCGAAACAATCCTTCTGACGGCACGCGGACATATCACCGACATCCAGGCGGGCAAGGGGGCGGGGGAGCCCGGTGATCTTGCCTCCATGGCCGCTGCCATAGAGGCGGTCGGGGACTGGACCGGTGACGGTCGTCTGGTCGCCGATGGCGGCCTGCTGCTGATGCGCCAGGCTGCGGCGACCAAGGATCATGCCGAACGGGTCCTGCTGCTGCGTCGCGCCATCGCCCTGACGGAATCCGGCCTGCGCCGCAGCCCGGCCCACCCGGTGGCCTGGACAAGGCTGGCCGCCCTGCGGGCTGCCTTGAATGAACCGGAAAAGGCGGCGCAGGCGCTGCGCCTGTCCTTGCTGACAGGGCCGATCATCCCCCAGATAACGGCGTCACGTCTGGCGCAAGGGGTGGCATTGCTGCCCCATATGGATAGGGATACGCGCCAATTGCTGGCCCGTCAGGTGCGATTGTTGCAGACAAGCCAGCCCCAGGAACTGGAGACGCTGGCAGCAAATCCCACCGCCGCCCCGTTCATCCAGCAGGCCTTGACCGGGAAATAGCGGGGATTAGCGAAGCGTAATCCGCGGAGCGACGCCGGGGGCCCCGCGGATTACGGCTGCGCCTAATCCGCGCTACACAGCCGCCGCCCCAGACCAGCGGTCACTCTTTCAAGCCGCTGGTATGGCATCACTGGCCTTTGCCTGGATGGACTTCTTCCTCGCTGGAGAAGGATTGCGCAAAGCCCAGGCCCAGAAGAAAGGCGTAGGTGGCCGCCAACGCCGGCATCTGCAGGCTGAAATCCACGATACCGTGCAGGCCCAGAAGGGCCGTCGCGGCAAGCGCCACCGCCGGATAGATCTGGTTACGCCGGCGGCGCACCAGACCGATGACGCACCGCGTCAGGATGATGATTACCGACAGGTACAGCAGAAAGGTGGCCACCAGCCCCAGTTCCATCAGCAGTTCCAGATGCAGGCTGTGGGCATGGTCGAAACGGTGCATCATGGACAGGGCAGGATCCCGATAGATCGGGAAAATCAGGGGAAATGCCCATAAACCTTGGCCCGTCGCGGGGGCATCCAGGAAAGCCGCCAGCGTGGACTGATACAGCAGGGGCCGTGCCTCATCCGACAATCCCGCATCGGCCAGCCGCTGCAGGGTTCCCTCCCCGCCCAGGAAAGTCACCATCAATAGCAGGGTCGACAGAACCAGAACGAAGGCCAGAACCGTCAGATTGCGGATGATGCCGGCCACACGCAGGCAGATGCCAAGGACGACCAGCCCTGCCAGCGTCAGCAGCAGGCCGGCCCGCGACTGCGTCAGCACCAGCGCCATGCCCACTAGGATGCCTGCGATCAGCCATGGCAGGGCGTCGATCAGGATACGTTCCACCCGGTCGCGCAACCGTCCCCTGACCCCGGCGGCACTGTCGACCGCGAGCGCGATACAACAGATCAGCCCGACGCCGGCATAGGCCGCATAGGCATTGCGGTTCACGAAGGTCGAGGTCAGGGACGTATTATAGGCCCATTTATCCATCCACAGGATTGTCTGGCTGCCCAGCATCCAGAGCACAAGGCCATAAAGGGCATAGACGACGCCCGCCCCCGCCAGAACTTTCAAGGCTTTATGCGGCCGGTGACGGCCAAGCTGCGCGGACAGAAAGAAGATGGCCCCATATCCCAGCAGCAGCATCAGACCCGTCAGGGTACGCCCGGTATCGATGCTGATATGACCTGCCAGGGCCGGCCCTGGCAGCGCCTGTCCGGCCTCGCTCCAGAGCGGGTTGGCCAGGGCCTCCGGCATGCCGGGCAAAGCCTGCGCCAGGACCCAGGCCAAGGCCAGGGCAAAAGGCGTGATGACGGGATAAAGCCACTTCACCGGCGTGCCGGGCGTCACACGCCCCAAGCCGGCCAATATCGCCCACCCGGTCAGCAGCAGGCCCGTGGCAAGGGCCAGGGCAGACCAGGGCAACGGACGGTTGGACGCCAGGGGCAGCGGGGCCAGGACGATGATGGCCAGCAGCAGGCGCAGACAGAGGGTATGAGCGGACAAGACTGTCCTTCTGGTCTGTTCTGGAAGTGTCCAGCCTGTATGCACCATATCGAACAAAGGTACCAGTACCGGAGAAACCCTGGGTTGGACGGATACCAAACCGCCGGATGGCGGCGACTGCCGCCTGAGGGAAACGAGAGACTAGAGCTGTTTACGGCAGACCGGAAACAGCTCCGGCGGCGACTGCCGCCGCGCCACCCATGCGGCGTGGCGCCCAAGCTGCGGATGCAGCGCCGGCGCTTGAGGAAAACGAAAGGCTAGAGCGTGTTTCCGGTCACCGGAAAAACGCTCTAGACAGCACCGTCCCGGTTTATGACGACAGGTATGGTGCGTGCCAGGATGGCGACGTCCAGCCACAGGGTCCAGTTCTTCACGTACCAGGTATCGTACAGAACCCTCTGTTCATAAGACAAAGCCGACCGTCCGCTGACCTGCCACAGGCCGGTCATGCCCGGCATCGCTTCAAGATAGAAGAAAACGTCGCGGCCATAATATTTCAACTCATCCTGCGTGACCGGTCGCGGCCCGACCAGACTCATCTGACCGAGAAGAACATTGAACAGCTGGGGAAGCTCATCCAGGCTGGTGGAGCGCAGGAAACGGCCGATGGGGGTGATGCGGGGGTCATCGGCGAGCTTGCGGCTGATTTCCCACTCCAGGGCGGCCGCCGGGGACGTTGCGAGATGGGTCTCAAGCACCTTCTGGGCGTGCGGCACCATGGTGCGGAATTTCAGACATACAAAGGACCGGCCCCCCCGCCCGACACGGGTGTGACGGTACAGGATCGGGCCGCCATCGCGTGAAATCATCATGGAAAACACAGCGAAGACCGGCAGCAGCAGCAGACAGAGAATCCCGGCCACAATGATGTCGAAGGTGAATTTGATCCCCCGGCTGAAGGGCTGCCCCAGATTGTTGCGGGCAACCATCATCATGAAATCATGGCCGATGAAGCTCATCTGCTCGAAGCCCAGGATGGGAAGCCCGCCCAGGGACGGCACCACGGCGAAGGGCAGCTTCTCCCGGACAAGGTCCGTCAGCAGTTCCCCATACTCAACCATCTCCTGGGCTGACAGGGCCAGAATGATGAAACCGCCGCCATTGTCCCGGCACAGCCGCCGCCAGGCATTCTCAGGGCCACCTTCCCCGATGCGCGCCAGGGGGACGGTATCGATAACCTGGTAGCCCAAGGCATGCTGGGTGGTCAAAGCAACGCGCACATGCTCCAGCTGGGGTCCGGAACCGACCAGGATCGTGGGAATGGCCCACAGGCCCCGTCGATCCAGAACCTGCTGCGCCACATGGCGCATCAACGGTATATAGAGGGCGCTGAGCAACCAGGAATTGACCAGCCACAAGCGTGAAAGATGCTCCTTGGCCGCATAGAGCAGGAAGCCGTCGGCCAACAACATCAACAGCGTCGCACCGACAATGTGCTTATAGGCGGTCCAGCGCGGCATCGGGCGCCGATACTGGCCAAGAAGATGAAAAATGAACAGCAAACAACAGGAAAGGCTGAAGAACTGGGTCGCACGGCGGTCGAAGATCAGACCAATACCTTGCACATATTCACGTCCAAACATAAATTCTTCATTTCCAAACATAAATTCATTAATAAACCCACCAAAAAACAATGCCGTAAAGAATGCAAGTGTCAAACTGACAATATCTGCAAAAAAATAACCAGCATGCCGATAGGCCATTACACGACGCAGCCGCATATCGTGCATCACAGCATTGTCGGCGTCATCATTCACCTCTATTGTCTTGTCACTCATTCTTGCACTTTACGTTCTTTAAAATCAGAATTAACCCAGGTTGCTTTTGCGAAAGGCAACGACTAATGATAGCAGAACAGTATCCTGTCAGGCAAACCGGTACGAGCAGACCAGCAAAAAAGAATGCTCCTCGTTTCATGCAATCACCGCAGTGACAGGTTGATGAGGGTCCGGTGCGCATTCTGCTTCATGATTACGGCGCTTATGGCTTCATTGTGCACCTGGCCCGATGGCTGGCGGAACGCGGGCACAGGGTCCTGCACCTGCGGTCGGGCGATCTGACAGGGCCGCAGGGGATCGTGTTGCGTGGGGCGGGTGATCCGCCGGGTCTGCATTTCGAGACGCTGTCGGCCGGTCGGCCCTTCGCGCGCTATGCCCTGCATCGGCGCATCCCGGACGAAATCCTTTATGGCCACCGGCTTGGCCGTGTCATCGCAGACTGGCGGCCTGATATCGTCCTGTCTGCCAACACGCCGCCCTTTGCCCAGGCCGTGGCCCGGCGCGCGGCGCGGCGCCACGGCGTGCCTTTCGTCAACTGGGTCCAGGATATTTTCAGCGAAGGGGCTGGCGCCATGGTGGCGCGTCTGCCCCGCCCGATGGGCATGCTGGCCCTGGCCCTGCTGCGCCATATCGAATACGGGGCCCTGCGCTCGGCCGATGGTGTTGTCGTCATATCGCCTGAATTCCGTGACCTGTTACGGAAAAATGGCGTCAATACGCCCAATTTTCTGTTGCAG
>VYLH01000132.1_pt1 | contig 22996 bp, 18 predicted proteins | sample 5114361 | NCBI WGS metagenome assembly VYLH01 (sample SAMN12291772, study PRJNA351875) | freshwater metagenome | isolation source: freshwater lake | place: USA: Michigan, Kent Lake | collected 2013-08-15
TCATCAAATTAGTTCCCCCATAGAACCCCCTTGAGCCATCTGGCACACTTTTCTCTTTTTGTCAAATTTTATGTTAAGAAAGATGTGACTAATGGATAGCTTATTAAGGGGGGACTAAGGGGGGATCGGCACCCCCCTTATCAAGGGGGGCAGGGGGGATCGAACCTAAAATCCATTTTTAATTTAATTATAACCAGCTACTTAAGCAAGCGAACAAATGAATCAAGCAGAATGCACTTCCTAAAAAGCTATAGTCGCTTTGATCGCATTTCTGTTATCTTCTTCTTACCGTCATTAAAATAAGTATCCATGGACAAGTTTTTACTAACCTTATTAAGCATAGCAAGTTTATTGGCCGTCGCGATGGCTACCCCTAGCATTGCCAGTCCCGCATCTGGAACGACGAACTTGCAACTAGCTCAAAATCCTAACTGTAACAATCCCCAGACTCAAAGCCAAATGAACATTTGTGCCAGCATCGCTTATCAAAACGCCGATCGCAAGTTAAATCAAGTTTATCGACAACTACTGCCAAAACTGTCAGCTGCTCGCAAACAAAAATTAATTACCGCCCAACAAGCTTGGATTAAGTTTAGAGACAGCAGTTGCGAATTTGAAAGAAGCGCCTATGAGGGAGGCTCTATAGCTCCCATGATTTACGGTAATTGTTTGGCAGCTGTCACCGAGCAGCGTACCAAAGATTTGCGGAGATATTTAGAAGATAGCGATCTCTAAGTCAGAATCGCCGTTGATATTACCGATAATTCCTTAGACGTTTACTGCACAACAGCCTAAGCGGGTGAGGGGAATCGAACCCCTATCATTAGCTTGGAAGGCTAGGGTTTTACCACTAAACTACACCCGCATTTTCTTAGCACTTTCGTTAGCATAACACGAATTGCCGATTTTTGCAAGTAGGGATTTTCAGCTTGTGAATCGCCCCTAGATGGTCATAGATTGCCTAAAAATCCCGATCGCTCGGTTATTTCCCCGATTTGGCTAAAAGTTTTCTCCACGCGATCGAGGTCTAGTTGGGAGAAATTATCGATCGCCCAGTTGGACACTCTCTGCATAAAATGGAAGGGATAGGTATGAGCGATTCCCACCACCTGCATTCCCGCTCTTTTTGCCGCTTCGCAACCGACAAAAGTATCTTCAATCACCAGACATTCCCAGGGTTGCAACTGTAGATTAAAATTCCAACGATTGAATCTTTCTACGGCCAGTAAATAACCATCCGGTTGAGGTTTACTGGTGCTGATATCATCCCCGGTGACAATGACACTAAAGTAATCCCCAAGGCCCGTCTGTTGCAAGATCGATTCTACTTCCGAGCGTATTGCTCCCGTCACCAAACCGATTTGTAGATCCCTGGCCTTAACCCGTTTTAAAAAAGAGTATATCTCTTCATAAATAGGAAGTTTCTCTAATTTTCCTAATCTTTCTCGGTATAAACTCGCTTTTTTGTTAATTAACTTGGTCAGATACTCCTCGGTTACTTGACGACCGCGACGGGTGAGAACATTACGCAAACAGACGCGATCGCTTCTTCCCAGACATAACTCCGCAAATTCCGACCCTAGGGGCAGTAAATTTTCCCCGATCAAGATTTCATTGATTAACTCTTGATGGATCGGTTCATCATTGATGATCACCCCATTAAAATCGAACAGAACAGCCTTTAACATCAATCTTAGACAGAAAAGCTAATAAATACTCAGTGTTCTTGATTATACTAAAGTTTTTCGTCGGGGCCGGGTGTGGGTAAGCTAAGACCCATTTTCCCCCAATCCCCCAACTCCCCTCGACATCGGGGGGGTCGGGTAGGGTTGATTCATGAATCAACCCTACTGTGAATCAACCCTACTGTGAATCAACCCTACTGTGAATCAACCCTACTGTGAATCAACCCTACTGTGAGAGCAAAAACCAAAAATATAACAAAAGAATTTAGGCCATTGTTTCCGATACCCAACGACGGAATAATTCCACAGCAATCCGATAACGGGAGTCTTGGCATTCGATGACATGATGATTTTCAAGGGTTTTTAGGGCCCGGTCGAGAGTTGTGGCAGTTAGTCCGGTGCTGGACAGTAAATCTGCCCGGGTTAATCCTTGCAGATGGGGAGAAAGAACTATTAAAATTTCCTGTTGTCCGGCCGCATCTTGTTTAGCCTGTTTCCAGACACCCGTAAAATAATAATTCCCCCTTTGGAAAAACTCAGCATCGATGGCTTTTTCCACATCTTCCACCTGAAAACGAATATCTTGGGGACGTTGCAACTCAAAGACCTGTTTATTATAAAAACGTACCAGATGAAAGCCGATCAGTTGTACTAGATAGGGTTGACCGTGGGTAAGTTGATAAATTTTGTCCAAAGCGGATGGGGTATAGTCTAGGGGAAAATCCTCGTCTTCCCCAACGGGATTAGCGAGGATAACGCGAGTGGACTCAGGAGAGAGGAAACTGACCGGAATCGGGTAAACACTGCCAAAAAAAGGATGAAAATAATCGGCAGTCATCTCCTCTAGGGTATGTAATCCGGCAAAAACAAAAGCTAGACGCGGACTACTCTGGACAAGGGAACGCAGATAGCCGAGGAAATTCCGGGGGAGGGTATTCGCTTCGATTAAATCCTCAATTATCTCGAACTCATCGAGGGCAATAATTAAACCGGTTTTAGCTTTTTCCGGCAGAATCTGGCGCATCAGACGGTCTAAATAACGATTAAAATACATTTCTGGATGTTGGGAGATTTTTTCCTCTTCTGGGGCATCAATTGCCAAAGTTTGGGCGATTTCCTCAGCCATAGTCAGGAGAACTTCGGCTAGGCTGGTTACTGTGGCCAAGCGCTGTAAATTAATGTAGATAACCGAGACATCTGGTGGAAGATATGCCTCCAGATTGCGTAGAATCGAAGTTTTACCCATGCGACGATGACCATAGAGAACCACGGAGGATAGGTTATCTCCGGACCACATTGACTGAAGTTCCCGCAGGATATCCTCACGACCAACAAAGCGTTTACCGATCACCGGATCACCGATAATGTAGGGATTAGGAATCGGTTGGGTAATAGTTACCGTTCCCACCGTTTTCGCGATGGATGTGCTAATTTCTGCCCATTTTTTGGCGATAGAAAGGATTAATGCTTCTTCTGCTGAGGGTAAATTGGCCGCCTGTTGGTCGGTTATATCCCTTAATTCCCCGATAATCCGATTAAGAGCGAGGGATCTGGTCTGTTGGGAGTAACTTCTCTGGACTAAAGCCATTTCTGTGATAACTAGATTTAAACTGCTGATAGCTTGCCAAGTTTGCGGACGTAATGACGGTTCTGCGGCAATGGGGGCAACCTCCAGGGAAGCGATACTATCGGGAGTTGCTGCCTGACTAAATCGGTGTAAAGTTTGGGCGAGGCTATACATTTCTTCCCCGTAGGCGAGGGAACGTACCACAGCAAAGGCTTTTTCGGCTTTTTCGGTGTCCCGTTGGTGAAGATACCAAAAACCGGCGGCAGCGGCGCGAGCAGGGGTATCGAGACGGATTTTGCTGCGAGGAAAAGAAAACAGTTTCGCCGACGCATATTTTAACAATTGCCAATCGGAGGTATTTTCTGCCAGACGGGAGATGCGATAGATAATTTCTGCCTCTGGGAATTGCGATAAAACGCGGTTAACGGCGACAAGGACAGGAATAAACTGGCGGCTGTACTGAAGGTATTGATTGAGGTTATTAATAGCTGTTTCCCAGTCTTGCTGTAACCATTGTTGTAGAGTCGAGGTTAACCCCGGCAGCGGTAGAAGGGTAATACGGGGAAAAAGTCGCCCTTGGGGACCGGCCAAAAGCCCGATTAGCCAATTATCAGGACGGAAAAAGGCGAATATAAACCCCACGCCGGACCCCACGCCCGACAACACGCCAAACAACACGCCGGACGCCACGCCCGACAACACGCCAGACACCACGCCCAACCACACGCTGAACACCACGCCGAACCTCACGCCGTACAGCACGCCGTACAGCACGCCCAACCACACGCCCAACACCGCGCCCGACACCACGCCCGACACCACGCCCAACCACACGCCCAACACCACGCCCGACACCACGCCCGACACCACGCTCAACACCACGCTCAACACCACGCCCAACACCACGCCGTACACCACGCCGAACACCACGCCGAACCCCACGCCCAACACCGCGTCCCCCCAATCAACAGAAAGTCCTAAATTTGCCGCTATGCTACAGATAATGAGAGGGGTAATTACAGTTAAGAGAAGACCCTGAATACCTAGACGCAATTGTACGGGATGGTCGCGGAGAAATTGCCTTGTATTGCGCCATGTTTTCTGTTCTGTTAATTTATCGCCGCCGCCTCTCGTTTCCACATACCAGCGCACTGCTTGGGGAAAATAAAACACCCAGTACAACAGCAAAAGATAATCAAAAGGATTCCATAAAGATAAATCGCGTTTGAGTTTAGGAGCGAGATTAATTCTGGGGACGGTGCTTTCCTTCATAATTTTTATCTCTAGCTATTTACCCGGTGATGGTTTATTAAGTAGTTAGGTGTTACTCAAGGTAGGGTTGATTCATGAATCAACCCTACTATTCAGCACCCCCCTTATCAAGGGGGGTAGGGGGGATCAAACCCCCTTATCAAGGTAGGATCAAACCCCCTTATCAAGGTAGGATCAAACCCCCTTATCAAGGTAGGATCAAACCCCCCTTATCAAGGGGGGTAGGTAGGATCAAACCCCCCTTATCAAGGGGGGCAGGGGGGATCAAACCCCCCTTATCAAGGTAGGATCAAACCCCCCTTATCAAGGTAGGGTTGATTCATGAATCAACCCTACTATTCAGCACCCCCCTTATCAAGGGGGACAGGGGGGATCAAACCAAAAATTAAATCAACTTATTGTTTAGTTATAACCTAAGTTCGGGATGCTGAGTTATTGACTTTGGTTTGATAAAGTTTAAAACAATTTTGCATCACCTCTCGCGGCTTTCCTTGACTTTGCCTAACAAGAGAACTTATTTCCTCCTCAGTAAAAGTCACTCCAGTTTGAATTAGACGATGACTAATAAACTCTTTAATTTTAGCTTCATCCCATAATTTAATCGGAAATTGTTGACAAATTCCCTCGAAAGGTGAATCACCTCCTTTGTTATCAGGAAATAAAACATCAAGGGGACGATTAGCCGCTACTACTAATCTTAAAGGTGGATCGGGACGATTAGCTAACTCTCTTAATTGACTTCTAAGCTGATAGCTGAAATATTTTTGAGTCATATTATCTACCACATCCAATAATAACAGGATTTTATGTTTTTCTAATTCCCTAGTTAATCTAGTTCCTTTGAGCGGTTTATCGTAATTCGCAGCTATACCAATCTGATGACATAATTCATAATAAAAATCCTTATCTCCTGCTAATCCTTCTAAGTTTAGATACAAGGGTTGTCGATGACTAAGTAAATACTCCCTTGCTTGATGGTAAATTCCCCAAAGCAGGGTGGTTTTTCCCGTTCCCCTTTCCCCGATAATAGCAGCACTACTGCCGGAATTTAAAACCTCAAAAATATCTTTAATTTCTTGTTCTCGGCCAAAAATCTGCTGAATTTCTTTAATACCTCCGGAAGTGGGTTTAAAAGGATTATGGGCATTTTTTTGGGGTTGTAATTGCGGAAAATATTTAAAAATAGTCTGAACTGGAATCGCTCTTCCTCCTAAATCACTGTACTCATCTCTGGTTTTATTCACCACTCCGCACACTTTCCCCGTGCGTAAATTTAACAGAGGTGAACCACTAAAACCGGGTTGTACTTGCCCTAATTTAAACTTGATTAGGGGGTTTTCATCCCCCGTTAAACCTATATACTCAAAGTCACTAGGATCACCGTTCGGATAATCGTTGGTATAGCCAAAAGTGTATAATTTATCTGTTAATTGTAAATCGTGATCAAAATCGACATATTTGTGATCTAAAGACGAGTTTAATTGTAAAAGAGCCAGATCGATCCCGTCTAGATTCGGCAAGTCGATAATTTTAGCCCCAGAAATTTGACCTTGCCAAATTATCTCGATAGTCTCGTTATTATCCCGCGCATCTTTTACCACATGAAGACAGGTCAAAATTAACCCTTGTCCCACAAAAAAGCCTGTTCCTGACCCATAGATTAACTTTAACCTGACAGTGTACGGGGGTAGAGATTCCGGGGTAAGCATTTAATCAATTTATCCTCCCCATTCCAGAGTAATTTTTAAATTTCCCTTTCCTTCACCTTCCACAATTAAAGCGGTTAGTTTACCAGATTTTACCCTGACTTCTACCCCAAATTCTACGGTTGCCTTTTTGGGCTGCACTTTACTTATCGTAGCAGCGATCGATTCAGTAACTGCCTCAATTGTATCAGCGACACTTTGAAAGTCAAATATTTGATCGGATACTTCCCGTTCACCACCGAAACTTCTCGCTTCCACTAACATGGTGACATTTTCTTTAACTTTCACTGAAATAATCTCAGATCTAGATTCTGGCATAAGGCTCCTCCAATGACCCGTTTATGGTTTTCTCGATTGCTTCTCGGACAAACTTATAGCGGAAGTAAAAAGGCTTATATATATTTCGGCACGGATTCCCATTATAATAAAAAGTATAGGTCAAATCGAGGGATTTTGTCAAGTCTTTTTTGCCACTAATCTATATAATTTTCGGGTTGCCTACCAGTCATTGCCCTGAAAAAAATTAGGTTCCCCTATTTGTGCCACGCAACGGAGGGGGTTATAAGGAATAAAACCCCGATAGAGACAGACATTGCTGCGATTTTTGTCAATTGTTTTCGCTCTAGAACGAACTAATAAATTAAGTCTCTTGCCAGATAAGGATTTAGTCAATTTATGCCCCCATATCGAACCATACCAAGTAACGAAGAGCCTTTCAGTTTTTCTATTAAGCTCAACATATATTTGAAAGTTTGGCGGTCACTCCTCATTTTACCTGACTGTGATCGCTTTTACTTTTGATATTCTGATGGGAGAATGAAACAGCCCTAGGAGCGCATTAGCTTTTCGGTGGGATGCTTATACGCGATTGTTCATATTTTTGTACCAATTTAAGAGTCACTGATAATTGCTGATTGTCGGTATTTCTGCAAATGTGAGATGTACCCATCAAAAAGTAGCAGCGATTGGAGTGATTGGGGGGAAAATTCCGGGACTTTTTCCCTGAAAATTAGGTAATTGGCCACCTCAAAACCGGTAAAACCCCACACCCCACACCCCACACCCCACACCCTGCCCCCAGGAAAAACTTTTTCAGCAGACCCTATTTAGTCAGTTAAATCTACATTTCGTAGCCAAACTTATTGGCATCTACTTCTTGTAAATTAATATCGATTAAACCGTATTCTGACCAGCGTTGGGAAACCTTGACCGCCATGGCCGGATCCGACTCCAAAGGTTCCCCCCACTGGTGGTCCGTTTCGGGATACATTTTTGTCGTGGCATCAATTCCCATTCTCCCCCCCAAACCGACCTTTTCGCTGGCAAAATCGAGGCTATCAAAGGGGGTTTCCGGGAGAATAAACACATCGCGAACCGGATCCACTTTAGAACTAATTGCCCAAACCACTTGCCGGGGGTCGCGAATATTAATCTCCTTATCGACGACGATGACAAATTTAGTATAGGTGAACTGGGGTAAGGCACTCCAAAAAGCTAAGGCCGCTCGTCGCGCTTGTCCGGGATAGGCTTTATCAATGGAGATAATCGCCGCTTTATAGCTTAAAGCTTCCATCGGTAGGAAAAAATCCCTGATTTCTGACACCTGTTGCCGTAAAATCGGTGTATAAATACGATTAAGTGCGATCGCCATCATCGCTTCTTCCTTGGGAGGACGACCGCTAAAAGTGGTTAAATAAATGGGGTCGCGACGATGGGTCATGCAGTGGAAATGAATCAGAGGTGAATCTTCCACACCGCCATAGTAACCCATGTGATCACCAAAGGGTCCATCTGGCAATACCTCTCCGGGAGTAATTGTTCCTTCGAGGACGATTTCTGAGTCGGCCGGCACTTCCAAATCGAGGGTTTTACACTTGGCTAACTGTACCCCAGAACCGCCGTACAATCCCGCAAACAGCCATTCTGAGAGATCTACGGGGATAGGAGTGGCAGCGGCCATGATAATCAGAGGATCAACCCCTAAAGCGATGGCTATTTCTAATTTTTTGCCCATCTGTGCCGCTTTTCGCAGGTGACGCGCCCCACCGCGCACGGATAACCAGTGGACGGTCATGGTATTGTGAGACTGTAGCTGTAAGCGATAGACACCGACGTTAGGGGTTCCCGTTTCGCAATCTTTAGTAATTACTAGCCCTAAGGTGATAATCTGGCCTGCATCGCCAGAATAGGGGCGAATCATCGGAATTTTCTTTAAATCTACCTCATCCCCCTCTAAAATCACCTGTTGACAGGCAGGGAAAAAGTTACGGTTGGGTTTGGCTTTCAGGACATCAAATAAAACTTTACCAAAATCGATCGCTTGGGAGAGTTTTTTCGGCGGTTTCGGTTGTTGCAAGAGGGCGAGTTTTTTGCCTAAATCTTCCAATTCTTCGGGTTTATTCAGGTTCATCGCCCAACAGATGCGTTCTACGGTTCCCATCAGGTTAATAGCGACGGGAAACTCGGCCCCTTGCACGTTTTCAAACAGTAGGGCCGGCCCCCCCACCTGTAGCATCCGATTAGCGATCTCGGCAATTTCTAAATCGGCAGAGACCGATGCACTAATGCGGCGTAATTGGCCACGATCTTCTAAAAGCTTAATAAATCCTCGTAAGTCTCTAGCCATGATGAAGAAATGTAAATAAATCCCTGTCTCTATTATCTCTTAGGGCGGCAGTTTCGGTGGGGGATAGTCACCGGTTTGAGAGTTGGAGGCGATTCTCGTCTAGAATTAAGTAAAAAAATCCCCATCTTGCCGGGGTCATTCCTACCCCTAAGTTTATGCTTATTCAGCCCAGAGGTCAACATGATTAAGGATATTGAAATTAGTAATTTTAGATGTTTTGAGCATACCAAAATTGAAGGTTTTGAGCGAGTTAATTTAATTGGTGGTAAGAACAATTCAGGGAAAACTGCCCTGTTAGAGGCAATATTTTTGTATAGTTATCCCTATCCAAATACTATTCATCCCTACATCAGAGGAATCATTCGTAGGCAATCTTTAGCAGTTGTTCGGGCTGTTCCCAAAAATGCTTGGGATGATTTATTATTCAATCTTGATAGAAAAAATATTATTGAGTTAAAAGGCTCCCAATCTAATCAAGGGGATAAATTGGTAAAAATATCGATTTCTGGTTCTCTTAAAGATAGTGTTCTAGGCATCTCTGAAGACTGGCAAAAATTATACGATTTTATTGCTAAAGATAAATCAGTTATTTCTATCTTAAATATTCACACAAGTTTTGACCATGATCATGACTCAAATGATGAGCAAATGAACTATTTTTTAATTGCCAGTTCTAAGGAGATACTAGCTTTACCTAATGGGGGTGATGAGGAACCAGTAATCATTGCCGCATCTGTCAATAAATCTTTGCAAGAATTGAGCGAGGCCTATACTAAAATAGTTTTTAATGAACAGGAAGAAGAAGTGCTAAAAGCTCTACAAATTCTCGATCCGTCCATTGAAAAAATAGAAAGTTTTTTTCTGGGTGAACCAAATTTATATCTGAAAATAAAAGAGAGAAAACGCCTACCCATATCTCTGTTTGGTGAAGCTATTAATCGTCTGATAGAGATGATTTTTGCTCTACTCATCAATCCTAAAAAAATTATTTTTATCGATGAAATAGAAAATGGTCTTCACTATACTGCTTACCCAGATATTTGGAAAACTTTATTCCGATTAGCTATCGAACTAGATAGCCAAATTTTTGCCACAACCCACAGTTTAGAGATGATCCAAGCTTTTGCCGATGTGGGGTTAGAATATTATCCAGAACAGGGGGCCTATTTTGAACTAGCAAGGAGTCCCAGAACTGATAAAATTATTGGTATTAAAAGACAATTAAGCACTTTAGAGTACGCCTTAAAACATGGCAATGAGGTGAGAGGTGAGTAACTTATTAATCGTCGAGAGCAAGAATGATAAAATTTTTATCGAAGCCCTAGTAAAATACTTAAATATTAACAAAATTCAGTTAGATAAACCGATTTGCTTTGAGGAAGATGACTATAAATGTTTACAGGGTTTAGATAAAGCTAAATTAACCAGCACTTTCGATGAAATTAAGGCGACTCTTGGTAAAAAAGCTATCCCTAAAGTTGGTATTATTATCGATCAAGATTCTGATACTAAGACAGAGCGACTAAATTGGCTTAACGATTGTCTGAAAAAGGTGTATCCAGAAGCGGAAGATATTAGGGAAACCAGTCAGCTTTATAGATTGACAACAATAGAAGATCAAATCACAGAATTTGCTTGTTATTTTACCAATGTGGAAGGACAAGGAGAACTAGAAACAGTTCTCAAGAAGATTAAAAATCAAGATTCCACCTATGCGGATTGTTTAGAAGACTGGAGAAATTGTTTAAACAAGCAAGAAAAATCGATTAAAGACAAAGATTTTGATAAGTTTTGGATTAGTAACTATTTACGATTTGATACCTGTTCCACAGAAGACAAAAAACAAGCTGGCAGGAAATGCAGTATGAATGGATTTGATTATGTTATGAAAAACAAACGTCATATTTGGAACTTTGAGCATGAGGTATTAAATGAACTCAAAGAATTTTTACAACTATTTGCTGTCTAATCAAAAATCCCCCTAGAAATCTAGAGGGATTGAGAGATATATGGAGGGCAATTTAGAAGTAAATTGTACCACCCCAGCGCTCGTCTAGACGGGGAGCAACCAACATATAAGCGGCGACGTTATACACATCATCTTCGGTCAGATTGCGTAATTCTGGGAAGATATCCGGACGGCTAACATTGGGATGGAGTTCGCTGAGATCATCTTCACCATCGTAACTGGTGGGATGTTCTAGATAATCAATCAATGCTAACAGATTATCTCTGGGAGGTTCCGCTTTTGCCAGATCGGCCAGACCCAAACTGACGTTATTATTAGTTTTGGTTTTACCTTGCAGGTGACACTTAGTACAATTGGCGACAAAAAGTTTCTGTCCTTCCGTCGCTTGTTCAGAAGTCAAAGTCACCGATTCCCCTGCGTCATTGAGGGTGATGGTGAGGGTTTTTTCATTGAGTTCTAAGGCACTAGCGCCGTTAAGATTGAATTGTAATACAAAAAAGACTACAGCGATCGCTGCTACAATCAAACGTTTGATCATTGTTCTCCTACTCGCAATTGTTCCAAGAAAGGGGATTTTAAGGTGACTAAAAAATTTTCTCCTCTGGGAGGGTATCGATCGATTCTAAGTGATCACGGACACCGAGAAGATCGCAGTTGGGAATAAAGTCAAGGGGACGTTTCCGTTTTAGAGGCGGTTACTCCTGAGCGTTGGGATAAAATCAGTGAGATAATTGCTTTAGCATCTTCTAGGGCGAGATTAGTCTGCCGATCTTTATAGGAGATGCCTAATTGGTCGCAAAGTGACAACACAGATTCATCGGCCAGATCGTACTCTGCCGCAATATCAGCGATCGATAGATCAGCAAAACCCATAGTCTAACACACCCACCAAGGATAGAGAATACTTATTAGTCACCATAATTATCATGCCATTGCCGGGGACATTCTTAACAGTGATCAGTGATCAGCAGTCAGGAGACAGGAGACAGGAGGCAGCTTTGTTCTCCCCATCACCCTACACCCCACACCCCACACCCCACACCCTACACCCTGCTCCCCACTCCCCCATCACCCCACACCCTCAAAATTCCCTAATTTTCCCGACTTTTGGACTATTTACTCCCTAAGATAGAGACTCGTGTAAACAAATTTAATTAAAATCGCAAAAAACCTGAAAAAATACTAAAATGTGATTAAGAATGTTATTTTTAGCGTTGTAAGGCTAAATCTTTCCCGATAACATTGTAATCATACCTCCACACTCTTTTGTACAAAGGGCTGCACCTTTGTTAACTTATGGATATACAACTGATCAACATCGGCTTCGGTAATATTGTTTCCGCTAATCGGGTTATCGCCATCGTTAGCCCAGAATCGGCTCCTATCAAACGCATCATCAGTGATGCTCGGGATAAAGGCTGTTTAATCGATGCTACCTACGGAAGACGGACTCGTGCGGTGATCATCACCGATTCTAGTCATGTAGTGCTGTCGGCCATTCAACCGGAAACCGTGGCTCACCGTTTCGTGGTCAACAAGGAAGCCCCTGTTAATAGTAGCAACTAAGTTATTAACCCCATGCAACCCGGTCAATTAATCGTCATTACTGGCCCTAGCGGTGTGGGCAAGGGTACGCTAGTACGGCATTTACTAACTCGTTTCCCTAACCTCTACCTGTCCGTATCCGCTACTACGCGCCCACCTCGACCGGGTGAAATTGAGGGGGAAGATTACTACTTTCTCGACCGTCCCAGTTTCGAGGAGAAAATGGCAGCCGGAGAATTTCTCGAATCGGCCGAATATGCGGGCAACTACTATGGAACACCCCAATCAGCGATCGCTGCTCAATTAGCAACAGGCCAGACCGTAATTCTAGAAATCGAATTAGAGGGAGCCAGACAGGTGTGTAAAAGCTTCCCCGAAGCGCGGAGAATCTTTATCCTACCCCCCACTTTCGAGGAATTAGAACGTCGTTTGCGCGACCGGGGCAAAGATGCCGAAACAGCGATCGCCCGTCGTCTAGAGCGCGCCCGAGAAGAATTGGCCGCCAGCGAGGAATTCCCCTATCAAATCGTCAACGATGACCTAGAAACCGCCCTAGATGCCATCGAGAAGATTATTTTTAGCCGTTAGCCATCCCATCAAGGGGCAGGAGGCAGGAGGCAGGAGGCAGGAGGCAGGAGGCAGGAGGCAGCCTTGAATCAGTTATCAGCTCCTGAAGGACGCAAAGCGCCCTAAAAAGAAAAAGAGAAACTAGGGGCAAGCCCTGATCTTCTAAATCTGGAAGTATCCTGAACTCAAACCGGAGTAACAATGGTGTCATGAGACCCGATTATCAGCAAAGGTCCCTAGGAAAGAGGAAAAAAGAATTGGCGGCACGAGGATTAACTCGTGAACCCGTGGTCGAGAATCAAGTAAAAAACCGGCTCTTCGGTTTGTGTTATGCAACGGACGGGGGTTATAAGGGATGGAACCCTTATATAGAAAGGCATTTAGCGATTTTTGTTAATTGTTTTTGCTCTAGAGCGAACTAATCAATTAAGTCTCTTGCCAGATAACGATTTAGTCGATTTATGCCCCCCTATCGAACCATACCAAGTAACGAAGAACCTCAATAATTGATTTTTTCTGAGAAAAAAAATTACAATTCTTCACCTTGAGAAAAATCAATCATTGTAGCTATAGTCCCTACTGGCAATGGGTTTTAACTCTCTTTTCGTACCAACTTGTGTACTAAGAAAAAGGATAATGCAAGGTTTTTGAGAGTCCCAATCCGATTTTCGCAGCACTAACATCGGATTTTAACAGGTCAAAAGCCTTATCTAACAAGGTTTTTAGATTTATTCAGCAAACCCTAAATAGGGTCTGCTGAAAAAGTTTTTCCTGGGGGTAGGAGTCAGTAGCCGGTCGTCAGGAGTCGGTCGTTTCAGGCTTTGTTGCCCTTGTTTTTTGTACCAAGCGATGTACCAAGTATAGATTAAACCTTGCCGAAGTAAGGATTCCAGTCGCAAAAATGCGCTTCATCCATCTGAGAAACGCTGTCAAGTCTTACCTTCCCGTTTCCGAATTCGCCGGTAAAAATCCTGATTTTCAGCTTTTAATCTCTGGGACGAGGTAAACCCATATCTACCGATAGAAGATGACTGCAAGCAAAACCGGAAAAGGCCACCGCGTTTAATCCTTGACCAGGGAAGGTACTATCTCCCACACAATAAAGATTAGGAATAGCTGTGCGATTAAAGGGCATTCCTAATAAGCCTAACAGTTTTCTTCGCGGTATTGGGCCGTAACTGCCATCGATTCTATTCAAAAAGCGGCGATGGGTGCGGGCTGTGCCAATTTCGATATAATCTAATCCTGTATCTAGTTTGGGAAAGAGTTTTTTCAGGCGATCAATGAGACGATGAGCAGCGGCCTCTTTTTTCTGTTGATATTCTTGAGGGGGCAGTTTTTGCCATTGATCAATCCAGCTAGGGGTGAAAGTATGAATGATATGATGGTCCGGGGGTGCGAGGGAGGGATCGAGTAAGGTAGGAATAGAAACAAAGATAGTTCCCTGTTCTGCTTCCATATTTTCCCAATCTTCTAGTAAAATATGGTGACATTCGCTTCCTGATGGTAACACATCGGCCTTAACTCCCAGATGCAAACTCAGGAAACTGGGGGATTTTTGATAGCGTTTTTGCCATTTTTTTTCGCTGCCCGGGAGAGATTCCGGGGGGAGTAGTTTCTCGAAGGTATCCCAACGGGTGGCATTAGAAACAATCTTTTTAGCGTAGTATTCCTTACCATTGGTCAATTTTACCCCGATCGCCCGTCCTGCATCTAAAATAATCTTATTCACTCTCGCTTGATACTGGATTTCACCACCGGCTTTTTCCAATCCCGCGACTAACTTGAGAGCAATCTGTCCTACTCCCCCTCGGGGATAGTTAATTCCGCCGTAATGGCGATCGCTAAAGACCATTCCCGCATTAATCATCGGAGTGCGATCGGCGGGTACTACCGACCAACAATAACATTCCATATCGATAAATTTCAATAATTTCGGGTCTTTAATATATTTTCTGGCCACATCTCCCGCATTTTGGGGTAAATACTTGACCAATCCCAAACAGGATAAAGGATGCTGGAAAAAAACCCTAGTCAGATAGCGGGGTTCTTCCAGCGATAGTAAATCCATACTATTGAGGCAATTAAACACCTGCCAGCATTCATCGTAAAAGCGCCGGATACCAGTTTTTTCTCCGGGAAAATGGCTAATTAATTCCTGTAAAAATTGTTCGTAGTCGCGATGAACTTTTAAGTCTAACCCGTCCGGGAGATGATAATGGATCTGGACGGGATCGGCAATGGTTTCGATACTCATATTCACCGCTGCCAAAGCCTTGGTTAGGAGGTTAGTCGTCCCCTTTTTGCCAAAACCAAAAATCATCGAAGCACCCACATCAAAACGATAACCCTCTCGTTCAAAATAACCTGCGCTGCCCCCCGGAATCAGATAACTCTCTAAAACTAAGACTTTTGCCCCTTTTGCCGCTAATTGCGTCGCTGTCACCAATCCCCCGATTCCCGACCCAATCACGATCGCATCGTACTGATTACTCATAACTTGACTCGATAAATTTTTGTATCAATTCTTGATTGTAACCCTTGACTAGCGGTCATTTATCGGCTAGTTTGCGGGAGCAAAAAATTTTTTGCCAGCGATGAAAAGTTGCTAAAAGGAAAAAATTCTGGACAAATCTGGCAACTTGACATAATTGGGTTTGGGTGATATAATCTCCGGAAAGACAGGTAGCGCTACTGTTATAAAAACATTGGCTCTTCTTGTTTCTGTGTGGAAGGGAGAAGAATAGGGGGAATTTTCCAGAAATATATTCTTCAAAGCCCTGCCTAGCAAGACTACTACAAATAATAAGCACTGATTATCACAGAAAGTCGAGAGGAGCTAAGTAAATTTACCTTAAGATTAATTAATCAATTGGATAATGTATAGAAAACTGGCCAAAAAAATCCTTAAATTAGCTAATTCCCTATCTAGGTCATCGAAGCGATCTCTTTTGATTGTCACCGATTGCCTGATTTTTTGTCTAAGCATCTATCTGGCCTTCTCTCTCAGATTTAATCTGAGCCTCGAATATCAGCAAATTAGACCTTTTTTAGGGAAAATATTCGGTTTAATTGCCATTAAAACTCTAGTTTTCTATCTCAAAGGTATTTACAGTCCCGTAGTACGTTATACAGGATTAGAGTTTCTTTCCTCCGTACTGCAAGCGGTTCTCTATAGTTCAGGGGTTTTAATCAGTCTGGCCTACTTTCAAGGGGATGCCTTTTTGCCACGTTCAGTCCTGATTATCGACGCATTGTTAACCCTAGTATTGGTTATCGGGGTGAGATTGTTGATTCGTTCTGTCTTTCACCGTCTCAATATTTACGTCAGTAGTCTGGATAGGGAACCGACAATCGTTATCTATGGTGCGGGGATTGTGGGTTGTCAATTAGCACGTTCCCTGCAAAATGACCCCCACTATCGTTTATTAGCTTTTGTTGATGATAATCCCGATTTGCAGCAGCGAGTGGTCCAAGGCATTAGGGTTTACCCCCCCTCTCAATTGGCACTACTGCACCAAAAAAGGGCCATTGACTGGGTTGTTCTCGCTATTCCGAACCTAGACAAGGCCAGAAAGCGGCAAATCATCGAAAGTCTAGAAACTTTACCCATCGACATTAAAACCGTTCCTCCCCTCTCAAAAATTTTATCGGGAGAAGCGACCATCAATCAGATTCGCAGTGTCGATGTCTCGGAATTATTAGGACGGGAAGAAATTCTACCCCATCCCGAACTTTTGGGAAAAAATGTCACCGGTAAAGCGGTGTTAGTCACCGGGGGTGGTGGTTCCATCGGTTCGGAATTATGCCGACAAATCGCCTTCCTCAAGCCAAAATGCTTGGTAATCTACGAATTAAACGAGTTTTCCCTCTACAAAATCGATCTCGATTTAAGCGAAAATTATAGCGATTTACGCAAGTATGCCTATCTAGGCAATGTTCTCGACCGCAATCATCTGGCCCGAGTCATCCAACAACACCAGATCCAGACAATTTATCACACGGCCGCCTATAAGCACGTTCCCCTTGTGGAAGCCAATCCTAGTCAAGGGATTTACACTAATGTTTGGGGAACCTTAAATGTCGCTCAGACCGCGATCGAGAATTCAGTTAGTAATTTAGTTCTTATTTCCACTGATAAGGCCGTCAGACCGACTAACATTATGGGGGCCAGTAAACGCTGTGCTGAGTTAGTCGTACAAGCTTTGGCCGCTTTACCCGACACTTCCACCTGTTGCGCTATCGTCCGCTTTGGCAATGTTCTCGATAGTAGCGGTTCCGTGGTGCCGCGTTTCCGGGAACAAATCGCCCAACGTAAGAATATTACCCTCACCCATCGCGATATTATTCGCTATTTTATGTCTATTCCCGAGGCGGTGCGTTTGGTTATGCAAGCAGGAGCCATGGCCCGAGGGGGTGAGGTATTCCTGTTAGATATGGGTGAACCGGTAAGAATTTACGATTTGGCCCTACAGATGATTCGTTTAAGTGGCTTGGAATTAGGACAAGATATCAATATTGAAATCACAGGATTAAGACCAGGGGAAAAACTCTACGAAGAATTATTAATCGATACCGATAAAGCTCTTCCCACCGCTCACCCAAAGATTTTTTGCGCTCATGAACACTTTCTTGCTTGGGACAAATTGCAAATCAAATTAGAGCAACTGCTTAATTATATTCAAGTTAATGACCGTCAGGGCTTAGTTAAGTCCCTACAAGATTTAGTTCCCGAATACCAGACCCCGCAGCAAATAGCCGGTCATTTGTCAAGTCAAAAGTGAAAGAAAGGAGTTTTAGCGAGTGCATCCCACATTTGCAGAAATACCGACAATTAGGGTCTGCTGAAAAAGTTTTTCCTGGGGGTAGGAGTCAGGAGTCAGGAGTCAGGAGTCAGGAGCCGGTCGTTTCAGGCTTTGTTGCCCTTGTTTTTTGTACCAATCGATGTACTACAAGAAGGATAATGCAAGGTTTTTGAAAGTCCCAATCCTATTTGCTTGCACTAACATCGGACTTTAACAGGTCAAAAGCTTTATTTTAAAAGGGTTTTACCATTTTATCTGGCAAGAGACTTAATTGATTAGTTCGCTCTAGATAAAAAATAATTGACAAAAATCGCCAAATGCCTTTCTATATAAGGGTTCCATCCCTTATAACCCCCGTCCATTGCATAACAAAAACCGAAGAACCAAAAATATGAACAATCGCGTGTAAGCATCCCACCGAAAAACTAATGCGCTCCAGGGTTTGATCCCCAACGGGGGGTTTGGGTAGGGTTGATTCATGAATCAACCCTACTATCACTCAACCCTAGGGTTGAGTGATAAAACCGAAAGTAACGCCCAATTTTAGGAGAAAGTTTCCCCTTAAAAATCCCAAATTAGTAGATTTACAAAAATGAGATGCACCCGTTTTAGATATCCTCTTTTTCACCAAATTTATTAATCTAATTGAACCGAATGCTCTTGTTTTAATTGCTTTTGGATGGTTTTTACTGTCCGCTCAATTTTATCGATTCCGCGAGAAGAAGGGCGATTTACCCTATCAGCTAGAGGAGAAGTTTGTTGAATAGCAATGCTTAAATAAAGGGGAAAAGCGAGGGTAAAGGCTAAAAAAAGACGTTGTAACATGATCCACTCCCACAAAAGTTTTTCAGCGATTATTCTAGCCGGCTGAAACTTTTACCAGAATAACCACTAACTAGGAAAATTTCAGCCAGTTTGTGACAGTCCGGCAATTGGTGGGGTAATCCTAAAGAATTAGCGCTGAAACCCTCAACCCTAGAGCGAGAGTCTGATAGATTGATCTAGGAACATAATCGATCGCTCTATCTATGCACAAAATTCCAGTTACTGTGATCACGGGTTTTCTGGGTGCGGGAAAAACTACCCTCATCCGTCATCTACTACAAAATAATCAAGGCCGACGGGTGGCCGTTATGGTCAATGAATTCGGAGAAGTGGGAATTGATGGTGATTTATTGAAAAGTTGTCAGACCTGCGATGACAACCCCAACGATAATATTGTGGAACTGACCAACGGTTGTCTGTGCTGTACAGTACAGGAAGAATTTCTCCCCACCATGCAGAAATTGCTGGAGCGACGGCAACAGTTGGATTGTATGCTGATCGAAACTTCGGGGTTAGCTTTACCTAAACCTCTGGTTCAAGCTTTTCGCTGGCCGGAAATCCGCAACGGTGCGACGGTGGACGGAGTAATCACCGTGGTGGATGGTTTTGCTGTCGCTAGGGGTCGTCTGGTGGCGGATTTGGACGCTTTAACGGCACAAAGGCAAGCAGACCCCAATTTAGAACACGAAACGCCCATTGAGGAGTTATTTGAGGATCAGTTAGCCTGCGCTGACCTGGTACTCTTAACTAAAACCGATCTCATCAGCGAAATCGAATTAGAAAAAATTATTAATTGGCTGAAAACACAACTGCGATCGACGGTAAAAATAGTTACTTGTGCTGATGGACAAATTAGCCCCGATGTGCTATTGGGATTTAATGCCGCCGTCGAGGATGATTTAGCTAGTCGTCCTAGTCATCATGATCACGAGGAAGAACACGATCACGATGAGGAGATCAATTCTGTGCAGTTTTGCCTCGATTCTCCCGTAGATGCCCGAATTTTGACCCAACGGATTAAAGAATTGGTAGCCCGAGAAGAAATCTATCGGGTCAAGGGATTTGTTAACGTGGCCAATAAACCGATGCGTATGGTGTTACAGGGAGTCGGCGATCGCGTTGATTCTTTCTTCGACCGACCCTGGCAATCCACAGAAATGCGGCAAACTCGCTTGGTCTTTATCGGCCGCTCCCTCGATAGTCAGAGAATCGAGCAGGCCTTAACTAGGGTTTGCTGAAGAAGTTTTTCCTAGGGACAGGGTGTGGGGTGTAGGGTGTGGGGTGTGGGGTGTGGGGTGTGGGGTGTGGGGAAAGAAACCTCTTTCATCTGTGGGGGTGAAAATTTTTTCATCGGGACTGCCTCCTGCCGACCGCCTGACCCCACCAACAAACTTTTTCAGCAAACCCTCTCCCTTCTCCCTTCTCCTCTTCTCCCTTCTCCTGGGAGCATCTCACTTACGCGATAAGTAATTATACTTAGCCTAAAAGCCACTCTTAATCGTGTCTTGGAACGAAATAGAGGCTTTTAAAGACTGCGTACATGGAGAATTAAAATCCACTAAGTATTTATGCTCATTGCAAAGGTGAGATGCTCTCCCTTCTCCTTTCTCCCCCTCTACAATAATTACTCGCAGCCAGAAATACGTTGGGTACTATCATACTTTGTGCTTTTTGTCAAAAAAACTTTTTTTTTGCAATAAAACTACACAAAAAAAAGATCATCGTTATGGGTGAAATTGACTGATTTGACCGTCTTAATTAGGATCACCTTCTAGGTGTGGCAAGGGTTTCAACCATTGCTGCCCAAAAAAGCACAGAATAACCCATTATGAAATTCAGTAAAATCGCTGTAACCATTGTAACATCGTTGTTAAATAAAAATCTTTCTCAATTAATTCTTAAGAATTTGTAAATATTGCGGAATGTTAATTTAAATATTCTCAAGTTTTTGGAGTCAATAAATAATTTTTGCTTATCTTTGATCAACAGAGGCAGTCCCAATGAAAAAATTTTCACCCCCACAGATGAAAGAGGTTTCTTTCCCTACACCCTACACCCCACACCCTACACCCCACACCCCACACCCCACACCCCACTGAAAAAGCTCCGGCGTTCGATCGCCCGGATAGATGGTCGGGGATTTGGGTTAGGGTAGTAAAAGATACAGATTACCCACCCTTCCAGACCAACAATTATGACGAACACCAGTAACCCGCTGCTTGCCGGTCAAGGATTACCGGCTTTTGACCAAATCCAACCCAGCCTAATTGTCCCTGGGATGACGCAACTTTTGCAGGAACTGGCCAGAGAATTAACCGATCTAGAAGCGCAGATTGCCCCCACCTGGGAAAAATTAGTCGAACCCCTCACCCGGATCGAAGAACGTTTAAGCTGGAGTTGGGGGATTATCGGTCATCTGATGGGGGTAAAAAATAGCCCGGAATTGCGTCAAGCTTACGAAACCGTACAACCACAGGTAGTCGAGTTTATTAGCCGTTTAAGCCAAAGTAAACCCATTTATGAGGCATTCTCGTCCCTGCGTCAAGGGGAAAGCTGGGGGCAATTAGACGAGGCACAACAGCGCATTGTCGAAGCTTCTCTGCGGGATGCCCAATTGGCCGGGGTGGGATTGGTAGGGGAGAAAAAAGACAGATTTAACGCGATTCAACTGGAATTAGCGGAAATCACCACGAAATTTTCTAATAACCTCCTCGATGCCACCAAAGCTTTTCAACTAAAACTAACAACCCCAGAAGATATCGCCGGTTTACCCCCTAGTCTCCTCAGTTTAGCCGCCCAAACCGCCCGGGGCCAAGGGGAAACTAACGCCAGCACCGAAACTGGTCCCTGGGTGATTACCCTCGATTTTCCCAGTTATTTCCCCTTTATGAAGTACAGCGATAATCGGGAATTGCGGGAAAAACTCTATAAAGCCTACGTTAGTCGGGCTGATCTGGGAGAATTGGATAATAATCCCTTAATCGATCGCATTTTGCAACTTCGTCAGGAACAGGCCCATCTTTTAGGTTATAGTACCTACGCCGAGGTCAGTCTTGCCCGGAAAATGGCCAATTCTGTGGATGAAATCGAGAAATTGCTTGACAATTTACGCCAAGTAAGCTATGAAGCGGCAAAACAGGATTTAGAGGCCTTAAAAACTTTTGCGGGAACCGACGATCTCAAGCATTGGGATATAGCCTATTGGTCAGAAAAACAGCGTCAGGCCAAGTTTAACTTTAGTGCCGAGGAATTACGCCCCTATTTCCCCCTACCACGGGTTTTAGAAGGCATATTTAGCCTCGCTAAACGGATTTTTGGGGTGGAAATTATCGCTACCGACGGTAAAGCACCTATCTGGCATCCTGATGTGCGTTATTTCCAGATTAACGACGAAAAGGGCGAAAAAATCGCCTATTTCTACCTCGATGCCTACAGTCGTCCCGCCGAAAAACGCGGCGGTGCTTGGATGGATGTCTGTATCGGTCGCGCCAAAACTGGTGCCGAGGTGCGTTTACCTGTGGCCTATTTAATCTGCAATCAAACGCCTCCAGTGGACGGAAACCCCAGTTTAATGACCTTTGAGGAGGTAACTACCCTATTTCACGAATTTGGCCACGGTTTACAGCATATGTTAACCACTGTGGATTATTCCGGCGCAGCGGGTATTAATAACGTTGAGTGGGATGCGGTGGAATTGCCCAGTCAATTTATGGAAAATTGGTGTTATGATCGCCCTACTTTAATGAGTATGGCCAAACACTACGAAACCGGTGAAACTCTCCCCGAACATTACTATCAAAAACTGCTCCTAGCTAAGAATTATATGAGCGGTTCGGCTATGCTGCGTCAGTTACATTTGTCTTTAGTAGATTTGGAATTACACCATCGTTATCAACCCAATGGCGGCGAAACTCCTAAACAAGTCAGACAGCGTTTAGCGGCGACGACGACGATCATTCCTCCCCTACCAGAAGATGCTTTCTTATGTTCTTTTGGGCATATTTTCGCTGGCGGTTATGCGGCGGGTTACTATAGTTATAAATGGGCAGAAGTTCTCAGCGCCGATGCTTTTGCCGCTTTCGAGGAAGTGGGATTAGATAACGAAGAAGCAGTGAAAGCGATCGGCCGCCGTTTTCGCGATACTGTCTTAGCTATGGGGGGAAGTTCTCATCCTATGAATGTTTTTAAAGCTTTCCGCGGTCGCGAACCCAGTACCGAACCTCTCCTCCGTCATAGCGGCTTATAAAAGTAGGGTGTGTTAGCGTAGCGTAACGCACCAAAAACTTTTCTTTGTGGTGCGTTACGGCAATATTTCGCTCTTGATTTTTTCCCTGAAAACAAGGGATTGCCTAACGCACCCTACTTAACTGCTGAAACAATCCAGTAGGGTGTGTTAGCGTAGCGTAACGCACCAAAAACTTTTCTTTGT
>VYLH01000067.1_pt1 | contig 22937 bp, 28 predicted proteins | sample 5114361 | NCBI WGS metagenome assembly VYLH01 (sample SAMN12291772, study PRJNA351875) | freshwater metagenome | isolation source: freshwater lake | place: USA: Michigan, Kent Lake | collected 2013-08-15
GATCTTTTGTCGCAAGTCTAAAGAATAGGGCTTCATCGGGTCGTGGCTCCTGCCTAGGTCTATAATTTATTGTCCTCTTCTATTGTACCTCATGCAAGTGCATACCGCTATATTACCTCATTGCCTCCAGACTTTCACTTAGAAATGGTGGATATACCCGCCGGTAAATTTAACATGGGTTCTAATGAGCATGAGAATGAAAAACCGATACATGAAGTAATTGTGCCAGCATTTCAGATAGGCAAATATCCCGTAACCCAAGCACAGTATCAAGCGGTGATGGGATATAATCCTTCGATAGCGGCATATTATCCTTTAAAGTTTTCAGGAAGTCCCCAGAACCCGGTAGAAACCATTACTTGGTTTAATGCTCAAGCTTTTTGTAAACTACTGAGCAAGTTAACGGGAAAAAACTACCGTTTGCCTACAGAAGCAGAATGGGAATATGCCTGTCGCGCTGGTACAGAAACCCTATTTAGTTTTGGCGATGATAAAGATAAACTAGGAGATTATGCTTGGTTTAGTGGTAATTCAAATAATACAACCCATCCTGTTGGGGAAAAGCGACCTAATCCTTGGGGAATCTATGATATGCACGGCAATGTTTGGGAATGGTGTGCTGATCAACATCATGAAAGTTATGCAACCAAACCAGACAATATTAAAGAAAATGGCAGCATTGCATGGCTAGATAGTAATATAGGCCATGAGTCATCAATAATACGGCGTGGCGGTTCGTGGTGCCGCGACCCTTTGGTCTGTAGTTCAGCATATCGAGGCAGAAGCGTTGCCGAAATTTGCAACCACGATATCGGTTTTCGTGTTGTGTGCGATCTCCCCTAATCAGTTATCAGTTGGGAGCCACCATTGGCGTAATAATATTATTGTAGGGGCGAATTGCATTCGCCCTCTTTGAATAACTTCTACTGCTCACCTATAGGTGAGGAAAAGTCACAAATAGGAGATGCAGCCGATAATTTTCTGGAAATATAGTCTTTAAACCCTTGTCTGGCAAGACTACAAGGAATGATAAGCAATGATTATCACACAAAGTCGAGGAGAGCCATAGGGCGAGCCTGAGAATAGCGATCGCTGTAGTTGCCCGTCACCGCTTTTCAAGGTTACTTTAATGTTAGAATCGAATCACTTCTTTTAGGTTTTGCTATGCGTGCGATTGAAACCACTGGTATCCTCAATACCCAGGGACAAATTCAACTTGATCATCCTATTCCCCAAGAAAAAGATCGGTTTGTGCGCGTCATTCTTTTGATGTCGGAGGATGAACTGAACGAAAAAAACTGGCTAGATGCCGTTTCCCATAACCCTAGCTTTGCTTTTCTGCAAGATACCGAAGAAGATATTTATACCCTTAACGATGGACAACCTGTAACTAATGAAGGGTAAAATTGTATTAATTTAATTTCCCTTCGACGATTTATCTTCCAGTAAGGTTCGTCATCTTTGCCCTAATTACCAGTCGTATTCCAGAAAATCCCCTTCATACAGATATTATTCTGAGACCAGAAAATCCAGATTTTATGATCAGTGGTCTTCGCCAATCGTCAGCCATCAGACTTGATCATTTAGTAACACTTCGCTCTTCACTGATTCAGCGTGAACTAGGCTCATTATCATTAAAACCCCAAACCTTAATTGTAGATATTTTGTCCGATATTCTACGTTCTTAAAAAAAATACGATCACTGATTTCTTCGGGGCATTATTTAACGCAGTTTTTGGCTTTAAATTACGATAAATTTATCCGCTTTATACGTTACGCTATGCTAACCCATTCTACGGTTACTCATCGGCCATATTATCAGGAATAATGGGTATTTCCGTCACTCCCCAATCGGTCGGATAAAGCCCTCAATCAATGAAACGATAAACACCAGGAAAAGGCCAATACTACGGTTTTAAACATAACCCATGCCGCACAGGATTGTAATGAATATAATCACAGTGTAAAGATTCAATCTTGTAAATTGCGTTACCCAACCTACCTTTTTTCTCTGAATTATGATTTTTATAAAAACTCAACATTTTTATACATATAATCAGGCTCTAAACATTCCCAAATTAAAACTAAATCACTAATAATTTTGCCAATAGATTGACGTTGATGTGAATAAATAATCCCCCAATGCTCTAATCCCATTGAAGACAAAACCAGAAAATCATCATCAAAAGTAAAAATGACTCGGCCTTGCGATAAAGCATAAGCTAATTGTTCCTCATCGGAAGACCCCATCAGTCCTTTTTCTGGAGAAGTTGTAACATCAATCCCTCGCATTCTTAAACCTTTAGCGATCGCATTAGAGACGCTTTCATCTAGGTGAAACTTAAGCTTATTGGCCATTATTTCCCTTTAAAAGTTTTTCGACCAATGAAGGTTTATCCCCTTGTAACTGTTTAGCAAAATTTTCGCTGGATTCAATATCTTGGCGAATTTCTTCTCGATGATCATGGTAATAAGCTAAAGCTGCATAAACATCAGCTAAAGTAATCGTTGGATAATTATAAACAATTTCATCAGGACACATCGCCATTCTTTCATGCCAAATAACAATGTCTTGTACCTTAATACGATGTCCAGCAATACGAGGTTTACCGCCACAAACACCGGGTGTTACTTCAATATGCTGTTTAAGCACTAAAGATGACATAATAACTCATTTACTCTACTTCTAGATATCCTAGCATTTTTCTTGAAAAAACGCAACCACCGATCTTTTAGGATACGTTACCTAACGTGCCTTTTAATGTGAAACATTTTAGACATTTTCATATTATTATCCGTTACGCTATGCTAACATATTCTACCGTTACTGCTACAATTGGCTCTAAAGACCACTATAACCAACTAAAACTATGACTCCAGCCACTTTTGCAGAAATACTAGAAGCAACCGAACAACTTCCCCCAGAAGATCAAGAACAACTTATTCACATTTTAAAAAAGTGAAAGACATGGACGAGGCTCAACAATACCTCAACAACTAATGGAAAGTATTCCGGCAAGATTAAAATAAATTAGGGTCATCTGGCCGCAGTCAGTTTTAACCGACTGAAAATATTACTTTGTCTGAGGAGCCTTTCAAATTGACAGACGAGCGCGTTTATTGGTTAGCATGGTCAAGTATTGCTGGAGTCGGGGCAATTTCCCTAAAGCGACTCTATCAGCATTTTGGCAGTGTCGCTGTGGCCTGGAATGCCACCGATTCTGCGATCGCAGAAGTGGCGGGATTCGGCAAAAAGTCAATGGTAGCGGTACGGGAGGGGCGATCGCAAATTGACCCAGAAGCTCTTTTCGCCGAACATATCCAGAAAAACCCCCTTTTTTGGACTCCTAGCGACCCAGAATATCCCCGCTTTCTCTGGGAAATTCCCAGTCCTCCCCCCTTACTTTACTATCAAGGAAAGGTCAATTTAGAGGAAAATCAGGGAAATATCCCCACCGTCGCCATTGTGGGTACTCGTAACCCCACGGATCACGGCCGGCGCTGGGCGCGGCGCTTAAGTACCCTTTTGGCCCAACAGGGATTTACTATTGTTTCTGGTATGGCCGAAGGAATTGATGGCGAGGCACACCAAAGCTGTTTAAAAGCGGGGGGAAGGACGATTGCCGTCTTGGGAACGGGGGTCGATGTGGTTTATCCTAGTCGTCATCGGCAGCTACACGCGGACATCCAAAAGCAGGGTTTAGTCATTAGTGAACATCCTGCGGCAACTCAACCGAATAAAGCCCATTTTCCCAGTCGTAATCGCATTATCGCCGGTTTAAGTCGCGCGACGATTGTTATCGAGGCCCCCGAAAGGTCTGGCTCCCTGATCACGGCCAGTTATGCTAACGAATTTGGCGGCGATATCTATGCTTTACCCAATTCTCCCGATATTGCCACCGCTAGGGGTTGTTTACAACTGATTCATCAGGGAGCAGAAATTATCGTTTCTGAGGAGAAATTACTACAAATGTTGGGGGCAATTCCCACCGCGAACCAATCCGCACCGGTTAATCTCTCCCCTTCACTCCCTCTAGAGACATCCCCGGTCGTTAATGCTGCTCCTCCAGTCAATCTAGAACCTAGACTAGCACAAGTGTATCAGTTATTTGACAGAGATGCCCTGTTGTTTGACATTATTGTTCAAAAAATGCAAATCCCCACCTCAGAAGTGGCGGGGATCTTATTGGAATTAGAATTAATGGGTTTAGTGACTCAGTTACCCGGTATGCGTTACCAGAAAACCTAGTCAACTCCTCTACAGGTGTTTATCTATGGTGGTAGCTAAAGTGGTTTTCGGTACAGCCCCGACCACCATATCAACTTTTTGACCTCCTTTGAAGATCATCAGAGTGGGAATACTGCGAATCCCATACTGACTAGCGATAATGGGGTTTTCGTCGGTGTTGAGTTTCACCACCTTGACTTGCCCTTCGAACTGTGCGGCAATTTCTCCCACAACGGGAGCCACCATTCGACAGGGGCCGCACCAAGGAGCCCAGAAATCCACTAGGACAAGGTCGGCACTATCTAAAACTTCATCTTTAAAGGTGGCATCTGTAACGGCAGTAACCTCTGACATACTTAAGAAATCCTCTAGTAATCACGGTTATCTAGAATACGCAAAAATTCCGTTCTAGAGATTCGTGGTGCGATGTTGACATTCCACTGGTGAAAAGGACGAGAACTAGCTCTAAATCCACTATAGAGGCCTTAACTTGCATCAGAGGTAGCTTCTTGGATTAATTTCACAAGGGGTATTCTTCTATTTTATAACCCTAGAGGCTCTATTTTGACTTTTTTTTGATAAAGTTTTGTAATATTGCCCGAGTCAGGGATGGGTGATCACAGCCGGATAAAATTTTCTTGAAGAAAAACCCGAAAAGTCAGCGATTTTATCTAGACTTAACCTGAGTTTGATTATGATCGCCATAGGCCACCTCCTAATTGAGCTTTTCTATGAAAATTCTGGTCTTAAATGCGGGATCGAGCAGTCAAAAAAGTTGTTTATACGATTTAGATATTCTCCCCTCCCATCCTCCCCAACCAATTTGGGCAGCGGGGATCGATTGGACAGTTAACCCTGATTACGCGGTTTTAACGGTAAAAGCTCAGGGAATTAAACAGGAAATTAATCTTTCTAGTCAGGATCGTCCGGCAGGAATTGCTCGGATGTTAGATACCTTAGTCACTGGCGAAACTAAGGTAGTAGCCAACCTCGCAGACATTAGTATAGTCGGTCATCGAGTTGTCCATGGTGGCACGGAATATTCCCAGGCAACTATGATCACTCCCCAAGTCAAAGAAACGATTAAAAAGCTGATTCCCCTGGCTCCTAGTCATAATCCCGCTCATTTAGAAGGAATTGAAGCGATCGAGCAAGTTTTCGGCGATGTTCCTCAAGTAGCAGTGTTTGACACCGCTTTTCATCGTTCTATCCCTCCCGAATCTTCTCTTTATCCCATTCCCTACCAATGGAGTGAACTGGGAATCCGTCGCTATGGTTTTCATGGCACCAGTCATCAGTACTGCTCCCAACGAGCCGCCGAATTGTTAGGAAAACCCCTGGAATCCTTGAAAATGGTGATCTGTCATCTGGGCAATGGTGCTTCCCTATCGGCAGTCAAGGGGGGTAAAAGTATCGATACTACTATGGGATTTACTCCCCTAGAGGGATTGATGATGGGAACCCGCAGCGGTTCGATCGATCCAGGGATTCTGATTTATCTAGAGCGAGAATATCAATATAATCCCGATAGTTTAAATAGTTTACTCAATAAAGAATCGGGTTTAAAGGGAATTTCGGGTATTTCTGGGGATATGCGGGCAATTACGACGGCGATGGCCGAAGGCAACGAGAGGGCAAAATTAGCATTTGAGATGTATATTCATCGTCTGAAAGGTTTAATCGGATCGATGATCGCTTCTCTAGAGGGGTTGGATGTGTTGGTATTTACGGCAGGAATCGGCGAAAATTCAGCTTTAGTACGGGAAAAAGCCAGTCAAGGCTGGCCTTTTTTGGGTTTAGAGTTAGATTTAGCTAAAAATGCCGCTCGTCCCCGGGATGAGGATATCGCCAGCGAGACATCTAAAGTGCGAGTGATGGTAATTGCTACGGCGGAAGATTGGGCGATCGCACGAGAATGCTGGCATTTATCTCCATAGACCTTACCTTTGGCCATTCTCTTTTGGCTGTTCCGTTGCGGGAATCTCCATAATCGGATGGTTAAGAGCAATCATCAAATGGTCTCCCTCTTGGCTAATACTGCTCGGACTGCTCGCCATTTGGGAGAGGGGATCATTGCGTCCCGAGACGAAGTAGGAGCCAACAGCGATCGCCATAGCGGTGAAAATTGCGCCACCATAAACATAATATTGCCGACGACGCTGACCATCGACTTTTCTGAACACCTGTTCTGCCAATCGGTCGCTGGCCATAGTAGCCGGTACGGGAATTTGCTTTAAATTAGTTTGTAATCCCAAGAGCTGCTGATAGAGTTTTTTAGCGGCAGCATCATGGTCTAACCAATGCTGAACTAGCTTCCGTTCCTCTACCGTTACTTCGTTATCAATATAGGCGCTAATTAAATCGAAACGATGAGCTTCTTCGTTATCCTCATCTAAGAATAAAATATCCTCGGTTGCGGAGTTGCCATCGCTGTCATCGTGACGTAACAAAGACTTGATCCATTGAACGTCTTCGGGTTGATAATTATTCATGGTTGACCTCGACCAGAAGCGATCGGTATGCAATCACTTTTCACCAGCACGGAGCTAGTTAAATTTAACGACTCCTCACTTCGGCCGTTAGTGCCGAATCACCACAATTTTATTTAGCCTTCCGTAAAATAGGGCTGTAAAACAGATTGTAATTTAGCGCGAGCGCGAGCAATGCGGGATTTAACAGTTCCTAAAGAAACTCCCGTCATCTCGGCAATTTCTTCGTAGGCCATGCCTTCAATTTCTCGCAGAATAATAGTTGTCCGAAAAGCTTCTGGTAAATCAGCGATCGCCGCCTGTAATTGATCGTAGAATTCGTGGGTGGTGAGATGTTCATCGGGACTGGGGTAATCGGACTCGATATCCCAATCGATTTCGCCATCTTCCACGCGCCGGGGAGCATCGAGGGAAATGGGGTGATTAACCCGCTTGCGTTTCCGCAATTCGTCGTAAAAAAGATTAGTGGCAATGCGACTTAACCAACCGCGGAACTTGAGGGGTTCATGGAGACGGTTAATATTGCGATAGACGCGAATCCAGACCTCTTGAGCCAAATCAGCGCGATCTTGCCAATCGGGAGCCAAATGATAGAGTAATTTATCAATATGAGCTTGATAGCGCCGCAGCAGTTCCGCAAAAGCTGCTCGATCGGGCTGGCACCCTTCCTGACAGCGTGCAATTAGATCGTAGTTGGAGAGTTTGTCAGGGGACACGGGGTTTTGAGACTTTTTGGCCTCAAGTGACCAAGATGCTGGAATCGATTGACTCATGGGATTTCCTCTAAGGATATAAACTCCTCACTCAGAGCTTGAGGACGGGAGAATTCAGTAAAGGTTCCCGAAAATAAATAATTTTTTTCCCATATTTTGATTCTAACCGATCGGGGCATTCATCTGGGGGAGCAAGTGGGGAGGTGGGGTAGTGGGGTAGTGGGGTGTCGGGTGTGGGGTAGTGGGGAGGTGGGGTAGTGGGGTAGTGGGGTAGTGGGGAGAATACATAAAAGCTGTCTCGGAGTCTCGGAGTCTCCTGAATAGCTCTGTAAGTTAGGTTTTTTCCTTAGCGAGAATAAAGACGCTGCCCTCGCTGCCGCGGCCGATGCGGAGATCTTCATCGAGATAGGTGATATCGAGCCAACCTGTTTGTTGGCGATTATTGAAAGAAAAATCGAGGGGAGGAAATTTTTTGCCACTCTCGATCGCATCGATAAATTCTTGGGGAGAATGATAATTGAGAAGACGTTGCAGACCGAGGATCGAGCGCTCAAATTTGACCATTACCCGGCGCTCGGATGTGGGTTCAAAGGTAGCGGAGACGATTACTACCCCTTCTAGCCAAGGTAGTCCGATAATTTCGGCGATATTGTAGAGTTTGGCCTTGTTCAGGTCGAGATATTGATAAATTTGCCCTAATTGAAAAAAAGGTAGGCGATCTATTCCCAGAATGTTGCGGCTGCTGGTGAATAGCAAACGCCAATTGCCCCCTAATAGTTGTTTAACTTCGAGGGGATGGGGATGGGGATTGTGATCCTCCAATTGTTCGATCGCCGCTAAAATCCGCACGCGGTCGCTTTCTGTCGCCAGGAGTCCGCGATTTCTACCAGCGATCAATTCTAATAATTTCGCTTTGGCATCCATAGAATAGACCTCCTGTAAAAATCAAAAATTGTTGTTAGGGTTAGGAATCAGTAGCTAGGAGAATTAAGAATGAATAATAATCAATTAAATAGTCTATTTACAGATTTTATACAATTTAATCGTTATTTGTGCCGTTTTTGAACCCTCAAAACTAATTATGCAAGAGGTTTAATCTCCCTTACTTTTATAAACTGCCTCGACCCGCTAGGTACTCGCTCAAGGTTTTTGCTGATCCCAAGAGGCTCACCTGCGCCGATGATTTGAGAGTTTCAACGGGGTTTTAACCTCGGTGAGCGGCATTTTCAACTGTTGACTTGATTATTTTAACACAGATTAAATGCCTCGGTTTTAAAACTTTTTCATAACCGTAATTAAATGATCGAAATAGGAAGTAATTGCGTTTTTTTCTGAGTCGCTAAAATACTCTAAGCTGTATTATTTTAAAGCTTCTAACCCCGAAATAATCGCCCGATCGTTATCAACGATACTATTAGAATTATCCCGCAGTTTTCGAGCTTGTTGACTATAAACAAGTAAATCAGGCTCTAAATTGACGATAGTATCTAAATCGCTATCGCTGAGATAGCAAGTTTGATCATCCGCTTGTTGCCAAATAGCGATCGCTGATTGCTGATAGGGCCAATTAGCGAAACTGATGATTCTCGCTTTTGGGATCAATTGCTGGGTGCGCTCACTCAAAGGCATCGATCGCTCTCCGTTAGGTCAGATTAGGCAGTTAAGATCACTTCTATCATAAATGATCGAAAAATTAGCGATAACTCCAGATTTTTTGAAATCTGTCCAAGAGGATCGCTTACAATAAACAAAAGCTAAGTCATTATAATTTGATCATCATGTCAGTTTTAATAGCGATCGGTGTACTTGCCCTATTAATTGTCGTTCACGAATTGGGTCATTTTGCCGCTGCTCGTTGGCAATCTATCCATGTTAATCGCTTTTCCATCGGTTTTGGTCCAGCTTTAGCTAAATATCAAGGTAAAGAAACGGAATACGCCCTCCGCGCCATTCCTTTAGGGGGTTACGTTGGTTTTCCCGATGACGATCCCGATAGTCAAATTCCCAATAACGATCCTGATTTATTACGCAATCGTCCTGTTTTCGATCGAGCTATCGTCATTAGTGCGGGAGTAATTGCTAATTTAATTTTTGCCTATTTTTTGCTTGTTACCCAAGTCGCTACGGTGGGTTTTCCCCAAATTAACTATCAAGAAGGGGTAATTATTCCAGAGGTTTTTACGGCTGAAAATTCCGTCGCTAAACAAGCGGGAATACAAGCGGGTGATATCGTCCTCGCTATCAATGATCAGCCCCTTGGTGCTTCTCAAAATGCCATTATTGACTTCCGTGACATTATTCAATCTTCCCCCAATCAACCCCTAAAATTAACCATCAAACGCCCGACAGAAACTCTCGATTTAATTGTTACTCCTGAATTGGGAAGTGATGGTCAGGGTAAAATTGGGGTTAGATTGGCTCCCAACGGTCAAGAAACTCGCCTGAAAGCCGATAGTTTTGGCCAAGCTTTTAGCTTAGGTGCGGGTGAATTTCAACGATTAACCCTATTAACCGTGCAAGGTTTTGGGCAGTTAGTTAGTAACTTTAAAGACAGTGTTCAACAGGTAGCAGGACCGGTTAAAATTGTCGAATACGGAGCCGCAATCGCTCGTAATGATGCGGGTAATCTTTTTCAATTTGCCGCCCTAATTAGTATTAACTTAGCGGTGATTAATATTCTGCCTTTACCTGCTCTTGATGGTGGTCAGTTGGTATTTTTATTAATCGAGGCTTTGGTAGGTAAACCTCTCCCGACTAAACTGCAAGATAACATCATGCAAACAGGTCTAGTTTTACTCTTAGGATTAGGAGTTTTCTTAATCGTGCGCGACACGGCTAACCTAGCAGTTTTTCAGGATTTATTCCAGTGATGGACTCTCGAAAAAAAACTGAACCTCAACTGCGCGCCCTAGAAATTTTAAGCAACTTAAAGCGATTATATCCAGAGGCAACCTGTAGCTTAAATTATCAAACTCCCGTGCAGTTATTGGTGGCAGTGATTCTCTCGGCACAATGCACTGATGAGCGGGTAAATAAGGTAACTCCTGCTTTATTCGCTCGTTTTCCCGATGCTAAATCCTTAGCTTTTGCCGAGCGAGAGGAGTTAGAAACTCTCATTCGTTCCACGGGATTCTATCGCAATAAAGCTAAAAATATTCAGGGTGCTTGTCAAAAAATCCTCAAGGATTTTCAGGGGGAAGTACCCAAGACAATGGCGGAATTATTAACGTTACCCGGGGTAGCTAGAAAAACGGCTAATGTGGTACTTGCTCACGCTTACGGGATTATTGAGGGGGTGACAGTAGATACCCACGTTAAGCGCTTAAGTAATCGTTTGGGTTTAACTACTAATAACGATCCAGTGAAAATTGAACGGGATTTAATGGCTTTACTACCTCAACCAGATTGGGAAACTTTTTCTATTAGTATTATTTACCACGGCCGGGCAGTTTGTAAAGCAAGAAATCCCGCTTGTTTTTCCTGTCAATTAGCCCCTCTTTGTCCCGCAGCAAACAGTAAACAGTAAACTGATAACTCACACCTGATAAGTAGGGAGGCAAAATTATTTGTAGGATGGGTTAGCGGTAGCGTAACACAATCGGGCGTTGGGTTTCATGCTTCAACCCAACCTACGTTCATCTTATATTTAATTCCACCCACCTACTTAACTGGTAACTGAATCACTGGTAACTGAATCACTGATAACTGATAACTGATAACTGATAACTGATGTGGGGGGCTATAATGGGAAAAAATAACTCATCCATCAATCTTATGAGTCAAGGATCTCGGCAAGAAATAAAAACCCAAGCAATAATCCTCGCTACCTTTGTGGCGATTTTTTGGCTGTTAGAGATTTTAGATCAATTTGTTTTTCGGGGCAGTTTAGACATTTTCGGGATTATTCCGCATCAAGTCATCGGATTGCGGGGTATTCTTTTCGCACCTTTCCTACACGGTGACTTTCCCCATCTTATCGCTAATACCGTTCCTTTCCTGATTCTTGGTTGGTTGGTGATGTTACAGGAAACCAGTGACTTTTTTATTGTGACTGGGTTAACTATGCTGGTGGGGGGGTTAGGAGTCTGGTTATTTGCTGCTCCCGGATCCATCCATATCGGAGCAAGTATCTTGATTTTTGGCTATTTAGGTTTTTTATTACTGCGGGGCTATTTCCAGAGAAATATTCCTTCTATACTCTTGTCAATTCTAGTCTTCTTACTCTACGGTGGCACAATTTGGGGCGTTTTGCCTTCCCGTCCGGGGATTTCTTGGCAAGGACATTTATTTGGTTTCCTAGGCGGGGTTTTAGCCGCCAAATTAATCGCCACCGAAAAGAAACATTATCCCTAAATGGGGGAACCTTCTATCTCGCTACATACTTCATAAAAATCGGTGACAGGCGGTTTCGCAAACAGAGGAGCCATGGATTTCAGCAATAATTCGTGGGCTTCGCTTTTATTTGCCTCCATATCATCGATTTTATCCCAGATGATCACGGCAATTCCTTCGTCGGTTCCGGGTTTTTGCAACAGAAAAGCTCCCTGGAATCCCGTGGAATAGGTGGAAACGGCTTTTTCGTAGAGTTTTTGGGCTTCGGAAAAACACCCCGGTTTAAATTCACCAATAGCCACATAGGCATATTTATGTTTGAGAAAATCGAGAAATTCTGGCATGGCAATGAGGGGAAATGGAATAAATCTTTCTTTCTACTCCTATTAAAACTTAGATCGATCGCCCCCTCCGCCCCATCGACATATTTTTTTAACTAAGCTTCCCCAATTGTCTCTTTTTTTGTTAGCTTATATGTAGTCGTTATGAGTTTGTATAAGTTCTATGATCAAAATTGTTGGTATTAATGGCAGTTTACGCCCAGGATCCTATAGTGCGATGGCGTTAGAAGTTGCTATCAGTCGAGTACAGGCGTTAGGAGTAGAAACGGAGATAATTGACCTGAGAAAACTCTCTTTACCCTTCTGTAACGGGGGAGATGACTATTCTGACTATCCCGATGTGGCCAAAATGCAGCAAACGGTTAAATCGGCAGCGGGATTAATTTTGGCGACACCGGAGTATCATGGCAGTGTCAGTGGTGTGATGAAGAATGCCCTAGATTTAATGAGTTTTGAGGAGTTATCGGGAAAGGTTGCTGGATTAATCAGTGTTTTAGGCGGCCAATCCAATAGTAACGCCCTAAATGACTTAAGAATCATTCTCCGTTGGGTTCATGCTTGGGTAATTCCCGAACAAATTAGCTTAGGACAAGCGTGGAAAGTCTTCAACGAAGACGGAAAAATCCTTGACGAGAAGCTTTCCCAACGTTTTGACGCTTTTGCGCGAAGTTTAGTCGATAATACCCGTAAACTCAACGGGATCTAGTAATATCGATGGTGATTTTACCGGTGAAATGGGGAATTGGGGCGGCAGGTTTCGATAATTGTACTCTTACCTGTCGCACTCGATCGAGTTCTAGGATATCCTCAGCGATAACCGTGGCCAATTTTTCCACTAGGGCAAATTTGCCGGTTTCAATCTGGTGTTTGACAATTTTGATCGCCTGTCGATAATCTAGAGTATCTTCAATCGCGTCACTTTTGCCAGCAATGCTGATATCAACTTCTAGGGATAAATCCACCTCAAACCATTGACCTAAAACCTGTTCTTCGGCCAGATATCCTGTGTAACCGTAGGCCCGAATTCCTGTAACGTGAATAGTATCCATAGATAGTTAAATTAAAAAACTGGCGGCTTTTCCCACAAAGATGAAGTGTAACCTAATTTGGTATCGACGACCCACTCCCCAAAAGGAAAACTTCCTATCTTGTCACCATTAAGATAACTGCTAAGTAAGTGGTTCTAATTAAATAGAAGATAGATTTTGCCTTCGATACCCCCTTAATCCCCCCTTGATAAGGGGGGTGTCTGACAATTTTTAACACCTACCTACTTATAAGTTATCGTTTACACGGCTCTCACCTGTTCGGCGTAATCTTTGGGACGTAGTTGACGGAAACCTTGAAAAGCCAATTGTCTCAAGTTTAGAGGTAAATAGGAAAGCAGTAAACCCAGTCTGGCCCGTCGGGATTTTCCTGACAATTTCGAGGCTTTTTCTATTAAAACTCGCCCGGCTTCGGTTTCTCCCTTTTCAATTAATTTTATCCCCAAACATTCCTGTAAAAAAGCCGTCCTTTTCACTCTTTCTTCTTCTAATTTTACATCATTAAAGTGATAACCTTCTGTACAAAACAAGTTTGCTTGCAAAAAGTGAACCGCTTGTTTTAAGCTAGTTTGCCCCCCATGGAAACGATATTCCATTAATAATTCTGGCAGAAAATAAGCTTGTTTTCCCGCTAAAGCTAAACGCACTAATAAATCAAAATCTTCACAACCATCCGCCTGAGGGCGCATATAATCCACATCGGCTAAAGATTGATAACGAAAAAGAGTCGAACCCACCTGTAAACTTTTACAGGAAAAAGTTTGTCTTTCTAAATCAGGAATAATCCCTTGTTGTAATCTATCTTTGCCCCATTTCGCTGAATTTTTTTTTGTTGCTGATGCAACTCTTTGTCCAAATCTATCAATAATCCAGTGATCTGTACAGACAAAATCAACGTTTTTTTCTTGATCTAAAATAGGGACAGTTTTCGCTAAAAATTCAGGAGTTAGTCCATCGTCATCATCGAATTTAATAAAATATTCTCCCCGAGCAGCCGTAAAACCCGATCGCATATTTAAACTTCTGCCAATATTTTGAGGATGACGCAGATAAATTATTCTCGAATCCTGAAATGCTGCCACCACTTCTGGGGTACGATCAGAAGAACCATCATCACAGACAATTAACTCAAAATCTTCATAGGTCTGCCGCAACACAGTATTAATCGAATAGCTGAGATAATCGGCGCGGTTATAGGTGGGAATACAAACACTTACTTTTGGCATAATATTTCAGTTATCAGTTATCAGTTATCAGTTATCAGTTATCAGTTATCAGTTATCAGCTTGTTACTTGAGAAAGGCAATTAGGCTCTTCGTTACTTGGTATGGTTCGAGCGGGTGGCATAAATAGACTACATCCTTATTTGGCCAGAGACTTAGTTGATTAGTTCGTTCTAGATGGAAAACAATTGACAAAAATAGCCAAATGTCTTTCTCTATAATGGTTTCATCTCTTATAACCCCGTCTATTGCATAACACAAACCGAAGAACCGGCAATTAATTGGCCATTTTTCTAGTTATCATCACTATTGTCTAGCTGACGGCTGACGGCTGACGGCTGACGGCTTTAAAAGTATTTTTACATTTTTCCAAAGGAATGTTAAGTTTTAGGGTATTGAATGAGTAACCTTGATAGCCATGGCTCCTAAAATAGCAGGGATTATCTGTACCCACAACCGCGATCACTACCTAGCAGGAGCGATCGATAGTCTTTTGGCGCAAACTTGCGCAGATTGTGAGATTTTAGTGGTTGATAACGCATCTACCGATAAAACCCGTCAAGTGGCCCAGTCGCGTCTGGGAGATGGGCGGCTAAAATACGTTTACGAACCTATTTTAGGGCTATCTACCGCCAGAAATCGCGGGGCGAAGGAAACTAGAGCGCCGATTTTAGCCTATTTGGATGACGATGCGATCGCTAGTCCTCAATGGTTGCAAATTCTGTTAAATGCCTACGAAAATAACGACAAACTGGCAGTAGCGGGGGGAAAAGTCACCTTAATTTGGCCGCAAGGCTACAGTCAACCCAATTGGTTATCCGATGAGTTAGCAGGGGGTTTAGGGGCTTTCGATTTGGGCGACAATGTGGTATACATCAGCCAAGCGGATTTAACTCCGCGAGGGGTTAATTACTCAATCCGGCGAGATTTCTGGGAGAAGATTGGCGGTTTTGACCCTAATTTGGGAAGAATTGGTAAAAAACTTCTTTCTAACGAGGAATTATACACTACAGAACTAGCACTCGCCCAGGGATGGCAAGTAGGCTATTTTCCCGCAGCATTGGTGGAACACAATGTTGCCCCGGAAAGAATCAATCGTCAATGGTTTATGCGTCGTAGTTGGTGGCAAGGCATCAGCGAACACTACCGGGAAGAAGTGGCAGGAAGAACGGGATTGGCTCAATTTAGGCGAGGAGGTGAGCGTTTGGTGAGAGGATTGGTTAAATCTGTCAAATTTATCAATGATCCCGCTAAAAGGTTTGAGAATCTTCTCTATGCCTACGGACAAATCGGTTATTTAAGCGAGGCCGCCAAGGCGATGTTAACCCCTCAAAAGTAAATTATTGTAAATAAATGGGTAAAAAAGCGTTAATTTGTGGTATATCGGGCCAGGATGGAGCCTACCTAGCCGAATTACTGTTAAAAGCTGGCTATACAGTTTGTGGCACCTCCCGGGATGCCCAAATGTCCTCTTTTAGTAACCTGAAACGTTTGGGAATCAAGGAACAGGTAAAACTAGAATCGATGGCACTGAACGACTTTCGCAGTGTCCTACAAGTCTTAATTAAAATTCAGCCCGATGAGGTCTATAATTTGGCTGGACAAAGTTCTGTGGGTTTATCCTTCGAGCAGCCGGTGGAAACCTTAGAAAGTATTGCCACGGGAACCTTAAATCTCTTAGAAGCAATTCGATTTACCGGAGCAAAAATTAAATTATATAATGCAGGATCGAGTGAATGTTTCGGGGATATCGGCGATAATTCTGCCGACGAAAATACCCCTTTTCGTCCTCGCAGTCCCTACGCTGTGGCCAAATCGGCGGCTTTTTGGGAAGTGGCTAATTATCGAGAAGCCTACGGAATTTTTGCCTGTTCAGGCATACTTTTCAATCATGAATCTCCCCTGCGTCCCGAGCGCTTTGTTACCCAAAAAATTATCGCTGCCGTGGCTAAAATTGCCCGGGGAAGTATCGAGACTTTACACTTAGGAAATATGGATATTCAAAGGGATTGGGGTTGGGCACCGGAGTACGTTGAAGCGATGTATTTAATGCTGCAACAGGAGCAACCCGATGATTACGTCATTGCCACGGGAGAAAGTTCAAAACTGGAGGATTTTGTCGCCACAGCTTTTGCTACTGTGGGCTTAAATTGGCCAGATCATGTAATTTCCGATCAAAGTTTATTAAGACCAACAGATTTAGCCATTAGTCGCGGCAATCCCAACAAAGCTAAGGAAAAATTAGGTTGGCAAGCACGATACAAAATGACCGATATTGTCCGCATGATGGTAGAAAATCGTTTAGAGGAATAGCTATGAATATCTTAATGATTAGTTCCGCCTTCCCCTATCCACCAACCAGAGGGGGAACTCAGGGCAGAACTTTTAATTTACTCAAGTATCTCAGCAAAAATCATGATATTACTCTCATCGTTCAGCGTACTGCTGATGTCAGCGATGAGGAGGTAGAAAAGTTAGGTAACTTTGTTAGTGAATTGGTAGTTTTTCCCCGTCCTCGAGATGCCAAAACTGGAATAATTGCTAAACTGCAAAGATTAGCTCAATTCCTGCAAACGGGAACCCCTCCCAATGTACTTTTTGGCTATTCTCAAGAGATGCAGAACTGGATAGATAGGGCAGTTAATAGTCAAAAATTCTCAGTAATTACCAGTGAACATAGTGTTAATGAAATTTATATTCGTCCCCAATGGCAACAGCAAATTAGGACAGTAATTGATGTGCATAGTTCCCTCTATCAAACCTGCAAAAGTCAATTAGAAATTGGGGTTTCTAGTCAAGAATTACGGGATCGTCTCTACCTTCCTCTCATGGGTCGCTACGAACAAAAAACTGTGCAGAAATTCTCAAAAATTGTCGTCACTACCGATGATGATCAAAAACAAATGGAAGAATTTGCCCCCAATGGAGAGATTTATTTAATTCCTAATGCAGTAGATTTAGATTTGTTTCCCTATCGTTCCCAGGATCCTGCTGGACATAATTTAGTTTTTATCGGTGGGTTAGATTATTGGGTTAATATCGATGCGGCCTGTTTTTTAGCTAGGGAAATTTTACCTCGTATTCAAATTACTTATCCCGAGACTACTTTAACTCTAGTCGGTGCTAATCCATCCCTAGAAGTGCAAGAATTAACTAAGTTAAAAGGAGTAATTGTGACGGGACGAGTACCATCAATGACTACCTATCTTCATCAGGCAACTGTGGCAGTTATTCCCCTAAGAACAGGTTTTGGAATGAAGTTTAAAACCCTAGAATCTATGGCTGCGGGGGTGCCAGTGGTAGCCAGCGATCGAGGTTTAGAAGGATTAACAGTTGAAGGAAATAATGTTCCTTTAGCAGCCTTAAGGGCTAATAGTATTGAGGAATATTGTACGGCGGTTAGTAGTCTTTTTGAATCGGCAGAGTTGCGAGAAAAATTATCTAGAAATGCTCGCAAATTAATCGAAGATAATTATACTTGGCAGCAAGCGGCAGCTAAGTACGAACAAGTTTTGATTGCTGACATTTGTTAGAAAATTTCTCTAATTTTTTTGTAAATTAATATGCTATCAAATCAAATACCCGTGAAAATATCTGTTGTTGTTCCTCTTTATAACGAAGAAGAAAACATCGATGCTCTCTTTAGGCGACTTTTAGCGGTTTTAGAGGCACTAAATACCAGTTATGAGATCGTTTGCGTCAATGATGGTAGTCGTGACAATACTCTCAAAAATCTCCTGGAATATCATCAACGTTACCCACAAATTAAAGTGGTTAATTTATCCCGGAATTTTGGTAAAGATATTGCCATGTCAGCAGGAATTGATTACAGTCAAGGAATGGCAGTCATTCCTATTGATGCTGATTTACAAGATCCCCCCGAATTAATTGCCGAAATGATCGAAAAATGGCAGCAGGGTTATGATGTGGTTTATGCGTCCCGTCGGGTTAGAATTGGCGAAAGTTGGTTGAAACGTTTCACCGCAGAAGGTTTCTATCAAGTCATTAATAAATTAAGTCGGGTTCCTATTCCCCCTAATACGGGAGATTTTCGTTTAATCGATCGCCGAGTGGTAGAATCAATTAAAAAGATGCCCGAACGTCAAAGATTTATGAAAGGAATATTTGCTTGGGTGGGATATAAACAGACATCAATTTTATTCGATCGAGAACCTCGGTATCAAGGACAAACTAAATGGAATTACTGGAAATTATGGAATTTTGCCATCGATGGTATTACCTCTTTTAGTTTTTTACCTCTGAAAGTCTGGACCTATGTAGGATTTATCATTGCACTTGTTAGTCTTGTTTATGCTAGTTTTTTAATTCTTAGGACTATCATTTTAGGAATCGATGTACCCGGGTACGCTTCTCTGATGGTTGCTATCTTATTTTTAGGAGGAATTCAATTACTGACTCTTGGTATTATTGGCGAATATATTGGCAGGGTTTATGAGGAAGTAAAGGGCCGACCACTTTATCTGGTTCGAGATTGTTATGGTTTTGAAAATCGGGAACAAGTTACTGATAAAATAACTCAAAATTAAAATACTGACAAGAGGAGAATGAAGTCTATGAATACCGAAGTTTTTCAGCAATTTTTTGCCTATTGTGTCGGTAGTTGGCAAACGGAAAGAACCTATCATTATCTAGCCGATCAAGAAGTGGAACGTTCCCGTACTGAATTCCTCATTCAACCCCTGACTAGGGAGATTAAACAGAAAGTTCTGACAGATAATAACTATCCTGATATTGCGGATTTAGAAAGTATCCCCGGGTTTAATTTAGGTTTCTATACCATCTCGGAAAAAGGGGAAGAAGTGCGACAAAATCTTAATCTTTTATTTGTGGTTAAAGCAGAAAATAACGGTTATTTAGAAGGGGATTATCTTCGTGATCGCGCCTACGAAGAAGCAAGACCAATTATCTCCGCTTTTCGCTTTGATTCCACTACCAGAGAGTTATTAATGACCACCAATTATACTCGCAGTGTTTCCGTGGATTCAATTACTTTAATCAATCCAGACCTGCGAATTCGCAAAATTATTAACTATCAACGTCCCAAGGAGGGGGAACCCTTGGAAAAAGTTCTCTTGGTCGGTTTTGGAGTTGAGTGTAAAGTCAGTTAAAAAAATATTTCTTTCCCCCCCCTTGATTCTCCAGTCAGGGGGAGATTTTATAATAGGGTAACGATAGGATTAAGGAGCAAAAATAATGCTCAAAATCGGTCAACTTTCCCTAGAAAGTGGTGTTTCAATTAAAACGATTCGTTATTACGAGGAATTAGGACTAATTCAGTCCCCTGAGAGGACAGAGGGACAATTTCGCCTATTTACTCCCGATACTGTCCATCGCTTGCTGTTTGTCAAAAGATTACAATCTTTGGGTTTAAGTCTGCAAGAGATCCGCGAATGTTTAGTAATTCATGACCATGGTGAGTTAAATCTTGATTCTAGTCGTCCCCTTTCTTTTGATGATGCTGAGAGTCTTGGTTTTGGGGAACAATCGATAGAATTTGGAGGAAGTCTAGTCTTTCCTGAAAATAGTAATCTCGGGGGTGATTTTGATCTTGAATACCTCAACGGTATTATTCGCAATGGTCATATTATTATCGGCATCGATCCGCAGGTGGGAGGTCGAGTTAATAGTGATGATACGGATTTTGATGTGGGAAATTTATCTGTAGGTTTTTTCTATAATTTCAATCGTGAATACGATAATGTTCCCGCTTTTGCCATTCGTACCGATTTAGGATTACCGACGGGAAATAATGCTAGGGGATTAGATTTTCGTCTGCGGGGAATTGCCAGTAAAACTGTTGGTCAATTCCATCGCGTGCATCTTAATCTCGATTTAAACATAAACACTGACCCCGATGACGGCGATCAATCTTTTTTACCGGCAGCAATTCTCGGTTACTCGCGACCAATTGGTTATCCGAAACGTTTTGATCGCACTTTTTTAGCAGAATTGGGCGTAATTACCAGCGATAATAGTAATGGTGGGGTTTTAATTCGCACTGGTATGGGAATTGGTCAGCAAATTAATCGCCAAGGTGTGATCGATTGGGGTATCGAGGGATATATTGCCACTAATGGCCATGATCAAAGTCAATTAAAGTTAAAAATCGGTTATTCTTTCGGATTTTAGGATTTTTCCCTAGCCTGCTATTAAAAGCTAAAATAGATGAAGTATAACTTAAATTTTGGTTTGACTGGGAGTATGAGGGGGTTTGGAAGTCCACATCTTCTCATCCCTGAAAACAACAGGGATATCTGATCAGTTGTCCGCAGGTAGCGACTCCCTATTCTCAGCTTCGTACCTCATCATTAAGATAACTGCTAGAGAAAAAAGGCTGTAAATCTGTTGTCATTCCCTTTTAAGTCGCAAAAAAGCTCTTTAACCGTTGTCGCAGCCAAGAGACGGGATTTTTCAGGTCTTCCGAGTCTAAAAGCCCCATTTCTCGCAATTTCTGCTGACATTCGCGCAATTCCTCTTGACGTTGGGTGAGTGCCTGAGTGAATTCCTCCGCTAGAGCCGGATAAGTAGTGATAAGATGCTGAAACCCCTGACGATCGAGCAAAAATAACAAGGTTTCCCCCACTGCTTGCATAGTGGTGGGATAGGGAACCTCTAATATTAACGGTAATTCCCCAAAATATTGACCTTTATTAAAAGTAAAAATTTTACGACTGATTTTATCGTTTTCATAAAAAGCATCCATTTGTCCCTGCAAAACAATACAGAAATAATTAGTTCTTTCTCCCTGTCTAATTAAAATATCCCCGTCCTGGAGATGTTTACGACAACCCATTTCAATTAATACACGCAATTGCAGATCGTTAAAATGTTTAAAGTAACTCACCTCCAATAACATTTCTTTTAACGATAGCGGTTTTGAAGGTTTAACTATCTCCTGATCCTGTTCCTTAACTGCCTCAAAACTGTCGGTATTATGCAACCATAACTCTCGCTGGGGAAAAGGAATCGTTATGCCCCGATGACGCAGATTATGCTCGATAATGAAGTGTAGGGAACTTCTCATAAAAACGGCCCGTTCGACTTTTTCCACCCATACCCACAACTCAAAATTTAAAGCACTATCACCAAAACCGTTAAAAATCACCTTGGGAAGCGGATTAAAGGCAATTTCTACCGACATATAGGCTGATTGCAGCAGAATTTCCGTCACTATCAAAGGATCTGTACCGTAGGCAACTCCCACTGGCACAATGACTCGAATGCGCGAGTCGGGATAATGCCAATTCTGGACGCGATTGCTAGTTAAGATTGTGTTAGGAACGATTAACTCTGCACCATCCACAGTGCGAATGGTGGTGGAACGAATCGATATTTCCTGGATATAACCCTTTGTTTGCTCAAATTCGATAAAATCGCCCACTTTTAACTTGCGTTCCACCAACAAAGTTAAACCACTGGTGAGATTTTTGGTTAACTCCTGCAAACCGAAACCGATACCCACCCCCAAACCACCGGCTAAAACAGCGATCGAAGCGAGATTGAATCCAGTCAATTGTAGGGCGATAATATAACCAAAAGCCCCAAAAGCAAAACTAGCCAGAGTTGCGATCGCTTCTCGATTACCTTCATCAAAACCGATACTTTTCAGCAGACGATTTTTTAGTAAACTTTTAAAAGCGATCGTCAGACAGGTGACAAGAACAAACAGTACAAGAATACCAATAGTCCAACCAAGAGTGATCGACACTCCCCCAGCGCGCCAAAGGGGAGTGTTAAAAAAGGGCGTTAACCAAGCTGAGGGAGAGAAAGTCATCGCTAAAGTTTAGATTTGATAGGGATTACCCAAGCGATCCACAAAAACATTGTAATCTAAGGGTAAACGCCCCGGATTAAGCCGTGGTTCCGCCGCGTAACCGATGGGAACGACAACAGCGATCGCCAGATCGGGATGATCGGCAGCACCAATCACAGCTTTTACCTTGTCCTCGATCCAACCGTTGAGAAAACAACTAGATAAACCGAGACTTTCGGCAGCCAAAACCAGATGAGTAGCGGCGATCATGGCATCTTTAATCGCGTATTCCCGGGTTTTTTCGCCCAAATCCCTGTGAAATCCCGGGATTGCCTGTTGAAAATATTTTACCGTGCCTTCGTTCCAGGCACCTGTACTGAGAGCCTGTTCATAGATAGGAGTTAGATCTCCTCCTCCTGCGGCAGCATCGGCAGCGAAAACAAAAGTAACCGGCGCTTGGATAATTTGCTTTTGTCCCCAAGCGGCCTCGGCTAAAGCGGCCTTTTGTGCCTCATCTTGTACTAAAATAATTCGCCAATCTTGGATGTTGAAACTACTAGGTGCGGCAACGGTTAATTCTACTAGGGTTTTCAGCAGTTCTGGGGCGATCGGATCGGTGGTAAAATTTTTAATAGAACGACGTTGATTGATCGCCGTGGGAACATCGAGAGGCAAGGTCATCGAAAATTTGGGTCTGAAACCCCGTCGTTCTACGACGGCTTTACTGTTAAATATTAGCACATTTACGAAATATATGCTAAAATGTGAGGTATGGAAAAAGCCTATTCGTT
>VYLH01000068.1_pt1 | contig 22844 bp, 15 predicted proteins | sample 5114361 | NCBI WGS metagenome assembly VYLH01 (sample SAMN12291772, study PRJNA351875) | freshwater metagenome | isolation source: freshwater lake | place: USA: Michigan, Kent Lake | collected 2013-08-15
GACTTAATAGAAGGGATTGAATTGGCTATGTTAGAAGTTACTCAAAAAGATATTCGCAATTGGTTTACTCACTGTTGCTACTGTACCTCATAAGTCAGAGAATTGCTATATTTCGTCGTCTTAATGAGTATAATCGAGCGCAAAATGAGGTAATTATGCTCACGAAGTCTTGCATTAAATCGTCTTTTCTTTCTTCTGCTAGATTAACGACCTCTAGATCTCTATTTGTTTGAGTTAAAAGAACTTTCAGATAATTAGGGTCTGCTGAAAAAGTTTTTCCTGGGGGTAGGAGTCAGTAGCCGGTCGTCAGGAGCCGGTCGTTTCGGGCTTTGTTGCCCTTGTTTTTTGTACCAAGCGATGTACTACAAGAAGGATAATGCCAGGTTTTTGAACGTCCCAATCCTATTTTCGCAGCACTAACATCGGATTTTAACAGGTCAAAAGCCTTATTTTAAAAGGGTTTTACCATTATTCAGCAAGCCCTAATTACCCTCTTGGGATGTGATGATTCTGCCTTGAAAATAAATGGTACTTTATTTTTTTGCCAGTTCCTTACTGCGACCGACGATCGCCCAGAGATAGCTAATTGCTAAGGCCAAAAACGCGAGGGAAATACTTTCTTTGACGATAAAAATACCCAGACCGATCAGCACACAGGGAACGAAGGTACTTCCCTGACTGGTTAGAATAGTGGCGATGGTCGGCACGCTGGTCAACCCGTAGGCGAACGCACACCAAACCCCCACCAGAATCAAAAACACGCTGACGATAACGATCAGACTTGTTACGCTACTACTGGCGAAAAGGGGAACGTAAATGCCGATATTATCGCTGCCGTTGGCGACGGTCAACGCAGCCACGCTATAGGTGCGCGGGTCAAACCAACGACCGAAGGGGGAATGTTTCGCACCCTCTAGGTTGACTTCGACATTCTCCGGCTCTTCCTCCTTCTCCTCTTCTTTGAGAAGGGAAAAGATGCCGAGAATCACAGGAACGAGGCCTAGATAGCGAATCCATTGAGTAGGGATGAGAAAACACCCGAAAAACCCCGCTAAACTGGCAATAACAAGCAGACTAAAGCCGATATACTGACCGATCACGATATCGCGATGACGGAAGAGTTTTCCCGTTTGGCTGAAGAGAATCGTCAGGATCAATATATCGTCGAGGTTGGTGGCGACGAATGCCGCTACACCAGTGGATATCGCGATCACAATCTCGATCATGGTTTTTTCCTTAAGATGGCCGTCGGGTTCGTCCGTTCTTTATACCTTCACCGTGACAGGGGAAACCGAAATATTCGGCGTTCGGCTTTTCCTTCAAAGGTTCTGGAACGGGAGAATTTTACTACCTATCCCGATCGAGAAACTGTATTTCGCACGACCGATCGCCCTAGGCCGCTGCGGGATGGAAAAAGAAAGCGAGGGCGATCACCGCGTAGGTCGCGACGAGTAATATACCCTCTAGCCAGTTCGAGCGACCGTCGTTACTGATCGAGTTAGTCAGCCACACCGCGACGGCGACGGCGACCAATTCAAACGGATCAAAATCGAGAGCCATCGGCTGACCGAGGAAATAACCCGCGATTACGAGAACCGGCGCGACAAAAAGTGCGATTTGCAGACTCGAACCCACCGTCACGGAAACCGCCAGATCCATTTTGTCTTTTAAGGCGACCCTAACCGCGGTGGCGTGTTCGGCCGCGTTGCCGATAATTGGCAGCAGGATCACCCCCGTGAAAAGGGTCGTTAATCCTAATTTATGCGTGGCTTCCTCTAGGGTATTAACTAACAATTCCGATTCGACCGCCACACCGAGCGTCACGAGCAGTAATATCCCCACCCAGAGCCAGAGATTCGGCTTTTTTACGCTTACCGCTTCCCCCGACTCTTGATCGAGATCTGCGTCCCCCACCTCGTAAAGATAGGTATGGGTCTTCATCGAAAACAGCAGACTCAGGCAATACACAAAAATTAATACCGCCGCCACCGTTACCGAGAGACGCTGTAGGACGCTCTCCTCGATTGCGGCGGAGGTGTATTGAACGGTCGTGGGTAGGAGGATCGCTGCCACGGCGAGATTCATCGACGAGGAATTTAAACGGGCGGTCACGGGCTGGAATTTCTGTTCTTTATAGCGTAAGCCGCCGAAAAACATCGACAAGCCCGTTACCAGCAGCAGATTCCCGATAATTGAACCAGTAATCGTCGCTTTCACCACCTCGATCAAACCTTCTTCGAGGGCGGCGTAGGCGAGAATTAATTCGGTAGCGTTGCCGAAGGTGGCGTTCAATAAACCGCCGAGATTGGGACCGACCACGACGGCGATTTCCTCGGTCGCTTTTCCCATGTAAGCGGCCAGGGGAACAATCGCTAGACAGGCACTCAGGAAAACGATCGTCACGTCCCAACGCAGGAAATTCCAGGCGATCGAGATCGGGACAAAAACCAACAAAATGGCGAAAATCCAGTTTTTTATATTCATACCAAGGGGTGTTTCGGGATTAAACCGCGCACGGTTTTGAAAAAGAGACTATCAGCCTTCTTTACTGTTTCGATTACCCGAATCGCCCGCTAATATACTCGCGGGCCTCGTCGGTTTGCGGATTACCGAACATAACTTCCGTGGGGCTGAATTCGACTAATTTCCCCCGGCGTTTCCCGGACCGATCGGTTTCGGTGTTAAAAAACGCCGTCCAGTCGGCGATCCGCGATGCCTGCTGCATATTGTGGGTGACGGTGACGATCGTGTAACTTTCCTTCAGTTGTAGGCACAATTCCTCCACCTGACGGGTAGAGATGGGATCGAGGGCCGAACAGGGTTCATCCATCAATAAAACATCTGGCTTCATAGCGGTCGCAACGCGCTCGCTACGCGAGATCGCACGGGCGATACAGAGACGCTGTTGTTGTCCCCCCGATAGTGCCGTTCCTTTTTCTTTCAGTTTGTCCTTTACTTCCTCCCAGATCGCCGCCTGCCGCAGGGAATACTCGACCAATTCCTCAAGATTTCCCTGATAACCGTTGGTTCGGGGTGCGTAGGCGATATTCTCGTAAATGCTCTTGGGAAAAGGGTTCGGACGTTGGAAAACCATGCCCACCTGTCGCCGTAACTTGACTGCGTTGACCTGCGAATCGTAAATATTCTGATTTCGGTAGAGTAATTTTCCCTCCACCTTGGCGCCGGGGATCAGATCGTTCATTCGGTTAAAGCAGCGCAAGAGGGTACTTTTCCCGCAACCGGACGGCCCGATAAAGGCGATGATTTTTCGTGCGGGAATTTTAATATGAACGTCCAGAAGAGCGAGAAACCCGTTATAAAAAACTTTGACTCCTTCTGCGTCGAAAACACTGTGATCTGGGTTAAGGTGGGTAGTCATGGCAAAAATTCTCCTGATCGTTTATTAAAGATCGATGGTTTTTTTAGAGGGGAGGGTTTGCAAACCCTCCCGTACTGGAGAAGTGGGGAGTGCAGGAGTAGGGAAGGTTATGTATCTACCCCCTTGCCCGCTGCCTTCCCTAATTCAGTGTCGAATAACGTTGACGTAGATAGATGGCGATGGCGTTGAGGGCGAGAATTAACAGGATCAGAACGATAATCGCGGCCGCCGCCGCATTGGCAAAACCGGGTTCGGGACGGGTGATATAGCTGAAAATTTGAATCGGTAGTGCCATAAAGCGTTGGAATAAACCAGGATCGAAAGTGAGGAAACTAACCGCGCCGACGACCATTAAGGAAGCCGCGTCCCCGATCGCCCGCGACACGGAGATAATCACCCCCGTGAGAATCCCCGGCACCGCGTAGGGTAAAACATGGTGTTGGATCGTCTGCCATTTGGTACTGCCTAGACCGTAGGAGGCTTGGCGTAGGGAATCGGGAACCGCCCGGATCGCCTCCCGCGCCGTGACGATAATCACCGGCAGCGAGAGAAGCGCAAGGGTTAACGCGCCGGAAATCAGCGTCGGGCCAAAATTGAGCAGATAGTTAAAAACCGCTAATCCTAATAAGCCGTAGACGATCGAGGGAACCCCGGCCAGATTGCCGATATTCACCTCGATCAGTGCCGTCCACCAAGTTTTCGGGGCGTATTCCTCTAGATACAAAGCCGACCCGACCCCGATCGGGACCGCCACGAGAAGCACGATAATTCCCAGATAGAAACTACCGATGATCGCCGGACGGATACCGCCCCTTTCCGGGAAACGGGAAGGCGTTTCCGTGAGGAATCCGGGGGTTAAGAGTCGTCCGAGTCCATCGTGGGCGATATTCAACACCAACAGCGCCAGAACGAACAAACCGATCAGTAAACCGAAGAGGAAAAGATACTCGCAGAATTTGCCGATCGCCTCGCGGCGTTCGAGATGGTCGATAAATTCAACGGTATCGGATTTGACAGAGGATTTAACCATGGGAAATCAATCGTATTTTTCTTTAAAACGGTGGGATATCCAGTAACTGGCTAGATTCAGCACCAGCGTGATCAGAAAAAGCACCGCGCCGACCGCGTAGAGGGTTTTAAAACTGAGACTGCCCCGGGGCGCATCTCCCCCGGAAATCTCGGCCATAAAAGCGGTCATCGTGGCGATCGACTCGAAGGGATTGAGGGTAAGCCGGGGTTGCGAGCCGGCGGCGATCAACACCGTCATCGTTTCCCCCACCGCCCGCGACATTCCCAGAATAATCGAGGCCATGATCCCGGAGAGGGCGGCGGGGAGAACCACTTTAAAAATCGTTTCCAGCTTGGTAATTCCTAGGGCGTAGGAACCCTCGCGCAGGGAACGGGGAACCGCTCGGATCGCGTCTAAACTAATCGATCCCACCGTGGGAGTGATCATGATTCCCATCATTAACCCGGCGCTGAGGGCGTTAAAAATCTCGACGGGGAAAAGATTCCGCAAAGTGGGCGTGACCACCAGTAGGGCGAAGTACCCGTACACCACCGTGGGAATCCCGGCGAGAAGTTCCACCGCAGGGCGTAAAATCGCCGCTAGGTTCGGTTTTGCGTATTCGGCGAGGTAGATCGCGGAAGATAGGCCTAAAGGAACCGCGACGGACATAGCGATGGCCGTGGTTAAAAATGTCCCGTTAATCAGCGGCCAGATGCCGAAATGAGGGGTGGCGAACAGTGGAGTCCAACGGGTATCGAGAAAGAATTGGGCGAAAGATACCTCTTGAAAAAATCCCCAGGTTTCACTAAAAATAATCGCCACGATGCCGATTGTCGTCGCCACGGAAACGAAAGCGCAAGCGAAGAGAATCAGCGCGATTATCTTCTCTTGAATATCGTCGCCGGGGCGCTTGAGGAGCGAATTATCTGCCGGCAAAAAAGAATTATCGAAAGAACTCGGGGTTAAGGTCATGGTTTGACAAAATTCCTTTTTTAGATAAAGTTCGTGATCGGTTCTCCCGGTTTAGCTTTGCCGAATTTCGATCCCGTTTCCCTGCGCTCGAATTTCCGCAGGGTTTTGACGTAGGCCTCATCAGGTAAAGCGACGTAACCCACGCCATCGACCCATTTCCAGGAATTTTCTAAATAGAAGCGCACGAATGTTTCCAGGGATGGATTCGTTTTTAAATTATTCTTGTTGACGTAGATAAACAGGGGACGGGAAAGGGGATTATAGACATTGCGGAGAACGTTATCGATGGGGACCGGTTTGACGCATTTTCCTTCATTATTTTCGATCGCCACCAAGTTCAATCGATCTTGGTTCTGCATATAGAAAGAGATGCCTAAATAGGCAAGCGCGGATGGATTGCCGATCACCCCCTGCACGAGCGCGTTTTGATTGCGGTTCGGGGTGAAATCGGTACGGCTATTTCTCCGTTTTCCCGTAATCGCTTGGGTGAAATAATCGAAGGTTCCCGTATCGGAAGGCGGGGCGAAAAGTAATAATCTCTCGTCGGGAAATTTGGGATTAATCTGTTTCCAACTGGTAATCCTACCCTCCGCTTTCGTGTTCCACATTTGATCGAGTTCTTTAATCGTTAAACACTTGGCGAATTGATTTTTTTTATTGACGATCACCGCCAATCCGTCGATCGCCATCGGTAATTCCAGAAATTCCACGCCGTTTTCCCGACATTTCTCGATCTCTTCTTTCCGGATCACCCGCGATGCCCCGGCAATGTCGAGATTTCCAGCGCAGAACTTACTAAAACCGCCCCCGGTTCCACTGGTGGCGACGCTTACCCGCGCTTCGGGATGGATTCTCTGATATTCTTCGGCAACGGCGAGGGAGAGGGCGAAACCCACCGCACCACCGTCGATCGAGACTGGTGGTTGTTTCTCGGCCGAGTCGGCCGGGCGACCGCAACCGGCGATCAAATTACTCGCAATCAGAAGGGAGATTAGGAAAAAATAATGAGAGAATTTCATAGATTAAAGCGGGAAAAATGTTAAGAAGCCGACTGGTTTTTAATCTGCTCGAAGATGCCGTTATTGGCCAGAAATTCCTTTTCGATCAACGTCCAACCCCCGAGATCTTGGGCGTTGAAAAGGGTCTTGATCGGCGGGAATTGTAATCCTTCATCCTTGGCCACGAAGGGATTGACCGAGCGATAGCCTAATTTGGCCAATTCCTGTTGTGCCGGCTCGGAATAGAGGAAATTCACAAAGGCCTCGGCCACCTCTCGCGTGCCGTGTTTATCGACATTTCTATCCACCACCGCCACGGGATTATCGATCGAGATATTGACCGGGGGGACTAAGTAATTGGTATCGGGTTGATTTCTTGCCGCTAGAATTACCTCGTTTTCGTAGGTGACTAAAACATCCCCCTTTCCTTCTTGGAAAAAGGCATTGCTGGCTTCCCGCGCGTCCCTGGCTAGGGTGGGAATCTTTTGATAGACCAGGCGGACAAAATCCCATGCCTGTTGCGGTTCGCCCCCCGTTTGCGTCACCGAACCCCAGAGGGCTAATAACTGCCAAATAGCGATCCCGGAAGTTTTCGGATCGGCGGATAGAACCGTAACGTCCTCTCTAGCCAGATCCGCCCAAGATTGAATCTTTTTCGGATTTCCCGCCCGCGTCACGATCGCCGCCACCGAGTGACTCACCACCCCCCGCCGCGGCACCCGATCTTCCCAACCGCGATTAATCAGGCCGGCTTGAGATATCCGCATCACGTCGAGGGGAAGGGCCAGATGTACCACGTCCGCCTCTTGTTTCCCTGCGATCACGTCATCGGCCTGGGCCAGGGAACCGCCGTAACTCCGCTGGAAAATGACTTTTTGGTTATGCTCTTTCCGCCATTTCTCGACGAATTTCGGGATAATCTGGTCGTGGGCGGCTTTTGTGACCGAGAAGGAAACGAGATTCAGTTTCACCTCCGGTTTTGAGCCGATCCCCCCGCAGGAGGCGAGGGCAATACTTGCCAACAGTCCCACTAACAGGAAGGAAAGGAAGCTCCTCCCCGATAAGGAACGAAAGCGACGAAACAGCGATCGAATTGGCAACAGTGATACATTCATCGGGATTTTCTCGATAAGGTTGCTCTAAACCAACTAATTTTTTCTTCTCTCTTCCTGAATTTTGACTCCCGTGGGAGCCGGAGATTGGCGATTTTTACGGGGGGTCTAATTTAGCCGATGGGAATCAACAGGCGATAGGAGCCGTTATCGAGAATAATCCGTAGGCCCAACCACATCAGCACAAAGGGGAAAAGCTTACTCGCATAACGGCTGAGGACAACCGCGATCCCCGGTTGGCGGGTTAGATTATAGGAGAGAAATAACCAAGTACAAACGATTAGATAGCAGATCGGGATGATTACGGCTAACTGCGCCACGGTACTATTGGCGAATAGGGGAATATAGATACCGAGATTATTGCCGCCATTGGATATCGTGACCGCGGAAACTTTATAGGTTTGGCGATCGCTGAAGACTTGACCGAGGGATAGTCTGCGGGAGGCGAATCCGTGAAATCGGGCGTTTCTTCGCAAATTCACCTTGCGATCTGCGGTTTCCCTCTCGTTATCGCGATTTAACGTCAGTAAATTTCTCACACCGATGAGGATTGGCAAGATTCCGAGAAGACCGATATAAATCGGCGGGATGATTAAGCCGAGTAGAAAACCCAGCAAGCTCACCGATACTAAGGCCGTAAACCCGACTAGCTCGCCGACGACAACGTGAACCGGGCGAAAGGTACGATTTACCTCGCTAAAGAAGCCGGTTAGATAAATATTGTCGTCGAAGGTGGTGGCTATGCCGGTGGCCACCGCGATTTTGACGATTTCGATCAACCAATCCATCCATACCACCTCGATCTCTCAAATGCGGGCGCAATTTCACTTTAAAACTATATCATTTTCAATACATTTATAAATGTACTTTGTTACACAATCGAGGAGTCGTGGATTTTTATAGTATGTAGATAAAACTAATGGAACCTCTCCCGCTTGCCCTGAGCCAAGTCGAAGGGATCAAGTTGGGAAACCCTTCCTTCTTGTCTCCTTTCCCGATCATAAATCTTGTTTTCTGCGAGAAATCCCATGCTCCACCGTTCGATCAAGTGTCTCTGGAAACCGTGGCGAAATTGGCGGGCAGTTCTTCCCGCAGTGCTTTTTGTGACCAGCCTCGTCGGGAGCTTTCTCCTGGCTGGATTTTCCGACACGAACGCAAAGCGCTCGCTACGCGAGATCGCCGTCGGTCAAAATTCTCGATCCGATAACCTGATTCTGAACCTCGTCGATAGCTTTAAATTCCCCCGAAATACGACTCCCCGGCTATTGGAAACCGTGGGATTATTTATCGCTGGAATTCTCTTCTGTATCGCGATCGATCGCTGGTTCAAGCGCTCGACCCCCTCCGATATCACTCCTCTCGCCAAACAAGCGCGGCGGTTAGGAACCCTCAAGATCGGCTATCCCGAGGGTATGACCAATCTGGAAGTTCTCCGCGCCCAGGCCTTTCTGGAAAGACGCTTAAAACCCTTTGGGGTGACGGTAACGTGGACGAGTTTTCTGGCGGCTTCCTCTCTGATCGAGGCCTTGAGCAACGGAACGATCGACTTCTGCGGTGGTGGCGGTACGGCGAGTATTTTCTCGCAAGCAGCCGAACACGTCTTCGTCCGGGTAGCCAAGGAAAAATATACCGCCCCGAAAGGTCAGGCGATTCTCGTGCCTGAGGATTCGCCAATAGAGACGTTGGCGGATTTAAAAGGAAAAAGAATCGCCTTCGATCGGGGTTCGAGCGCCCATTATGTCCTCATCCGCGCACTGATGAGAGTGAATCTAGAATTAAGCGATATCGAACCGGTGTATGCGACTCAACCGGAAGCACTGGTGCTTTTTCGTCGCGGTGAGATCGACGCTTGGGTGGTCTGGGTTCCCTATTCCCCCACCGAGACGCGCACCTATCCGGGAAGATCGTTGGCCGATTTGGAGAGCATCTTCGGGGAAAACGCCTCTCTAGAAGTGCCGACCTATTATTATGCGGTTCCCGAATTGGTGCGGGATTATCCCGATGTACTGAAGGTGATTTTAGAAGAGGTGAACGAGGCGGGTGCCTGGGCGAAACAACAGGAGTTAGAGGCGACGAGACGCTTGGCAGCCCACCACGAGATCGATCCGGCGATCGTGACTAATCTCGAACAACGGGCCTCTGAACGTGCCATTATCCCGATCGATGATCGCTCTCTGGCAGCCCTACAACACCAAGCTCATATCTTCCGAGACCTGAAGCTGATCCCCCATCGGGTCAATGTGCGCGACGGAACCTACACCCTACAGACGAAACAAAATTGGACCTATTAACCGGACAGTAATATTTTGGGCATCGGTTGGATTTATGCCGCTACCAAATAGCCGATGATCGGGTTTCTAGTGGATATTATCATTATTATTCTCCCTTTTGCATGAGCGCCTGTCCTTATCTAGCAGCGGAATTTAAAGCATCGACAAATTTGAATTGTTTTTGGATTTTAGATTTTGGATTGAGAATCCTGAAAATCCTCAAATACTGATTAGATTTTGGCTTTTTAGAACTTCCTGTAAACATTGACTTTACTCTATTCACTGTTCGCTTATAGTCATTTCAGATAAGTGGGTGGGTGGAATTAAATATAAGATGAACGTAGGTTGGTTTGAAGCATGAAACCCCACACCCCACACCCCACACCCTGCCCCTAGGAAAAGCTTTTTCAGCAAACCCTACTTAAGTCTGATACAGTCTAGACCGACAAAATCCTTATGAACTCTGGGATTGATATTCTCAATCTTAATTGAAATGACTATAATCCTAAAAGTTATAACGAAACTATAACAAAATATTACGAAAAATTTACGAAAAATAATACCACAAGTGTTGACAAAGAAATCAAGAGTCCTTACCATTCAAAAAATAAGAAAAAAAACGAATCTTAAAGCTTCTGCAAGTGAGTTGGGCGCATTTGCCAACCTCTCTCCAGTGGAACAGCGAAAATTCCCAAAACTGACGATTTAGGTTTCTGCTTCATTCATCCCTACATACTACAGTTATGACCACACTTCTAGTCCCAGTTTACCTTGATGCCCTCTACCTCCCCACCAAGACAAATGTACTGGAGGAAATGACTGATTATAGTAAGCTCCCCTACTATAAAAATAGCCAATTAGTAAATCGCGGTAGTGCTTATATTAGCGAAACTGTATTAACGGTTCCCTTTACACAACCCCAATTGACCTTAAAAGCAGGCATTCACCTACACTGGTCTTTACCAGATGCGCTGACTAACGGTATAGCAAGAGATGGAGAACAAGGCATTACATTTCCCCTTGTACCTAATCGCTGGTTAATTATACGACGTGGGAGCAATATAGCAGAAAAAAAATGGGTTGTAGAAAGTGATTATCTGTATCCTGAAGGTGCTACACCAGAAGATACAATTAATATCCTCCATGATCCGGTCACCAATGAGTATCAACCCTATCGTTTTCTGGGGCGTAAATTAGAATTGGGAGCATGGCGCTTAAGGCCAACAAATGCCCAATATATTCAGGAATTGTCCGCTATTGGACCCTTCGCCACAGTTGATGGCTTAGACAACGAAAAAATTGCCTTTGCTGGTTTTTATCCTAACTGTCGTAGTGTGTTCGGTTTTCATGATGAGGACTTCACCACCAACACAACCCCGCCCAAAGACCTACGATATGATGTCATTGGCTGGTATAGCGACGGCGAAAATGATTATCTTGACAAATTTATCAAAGAACAGTACCCAGACAGAGATCCTTTAAGCCTTTTAGACACTCTGCAAAGTAAAGCTGGCTGGACAGTAGAAATAGGCAATAACGAAAGTTTCCCCGATCGTCTTCTCTGTCATGCTTCCCTAAGTTTTGCGCCTGGTGCTTCTGTAACTAACCCACAAGCGATTAAATTCCAAGGAACGATCGCCGTAGGAAACAACCAAGAAGAAGCCATAGCAGCTTATGTAGCTCGTCAACTGGACACAACAAATACAGAAAATCGCAAAACGATTGAGGAGCAGCTAGAAGCCATACAAATGAGTGGGCGTTTAGTACAGCAAAATCTCGACTTTGGACCCAAGTTTCGACAAGGACTACACGAGGACAGCTTTACTGGCCAATGTAAAGAGATATCATGGCAGGTAGTGCCGGAATCTGATCCCAAAATTTCCCAGTCGGGAAGTGCCAACCCAGCAAATGCCGTGCAAGGCGAGGGAATAATGCAGGTGACATTATCCGCCAACATCAGTGATCGCATCAGTAAAGTTAACGAAGCACAGCGTGAATACGACCAACAATTAGCAAAAGTTGGCTCAATTCGAGAACAAGTCTATGCTGATTGGTATAAGTATATGCTGGCCACTTATGTTCTTGTCAATCCAGATGAAAGATTGCTATAGCGGTAAGCGCTTGAGTGAGATACAAACCAAGCTTTGCCTAGCATGGTTTATAGCTCGTGACACTGTACCTCATACGACTGCACACCGCTATAGATAGAAGCAAAATACAAACACTGGGAACAAGCGCAGTTAATTTTATCAACAAAACAAGCGACAGTAATCTAGTTCAAACGTTCCTTAAGGACACTGCGGATAACAATCAATATGGAGTAAAAGCCTTAGAGAATGCCATCAAAGCTGCTGGAGTTTTGAAGGTACTAAAAAATGAACAGGATCAAAATCAAATTGTCAGTGCCTCTGTCTCTAATAATCTTCCAAGATTTCCAAATTACCCTTTTGACAGTAATTCAAAAGCAAGCCAACTGGCGCAGTCGATTAACACACTAATTGCTGAAGTGCAGCAGTTTAACAAAGAATCCCGTTTAATTGCTCCCAAAAAATCAGTCCAAGTCACTGGCGATTCTACCTTAGTGGATGACGATATTGCCATGAAGTGTTTATCTTTCGAGGGCAATCAGAATTATGAAATCTCTAATTTAGGAAATATCCAGTCCATCTCAATGTGGGTAAACATACCAGAGGGAGTTCAGGGTTCCCTTTTAGAGGTAGAAAGCACCAGCCTTTATGTTAATTCTACTAATGGAATTAGCAGCACTTTTGACAAAATTTACATTAACGGACAACAGGTAAACAAACCGATTAACTGGACAGCAATTCCTAAGAATCGGTGGGTTTTCCTCCACTTAGAGGCTAATAACCCCTTTAGTGGCACCGTCTATTTAATGTCTAACTCTTCCGGTAGCCATCGTTTACGGGGACGCATCGCCAGCGTTAGCTTCCACAAAAAACCCCTATCTCCGACCGCAATTGACCGGGATTACCAAGACAAAATCGGTTTGTTCCGACCATCTTACACCATCAAAATAGTTCCAGGGCCTCGCTATTGGCAGCCAAATGATCCCGTAGTTTTAATGACTGGGGAAGTCGCTAAACCGACTCGCAACCGTGACGACGAGCGTTTGAGGACAGATGGTTTGCTGCAATGTCAATTATTAACTCAGTCCATTGACTTGCAGAGCTTACCTGACAACACCTTAAATATTTTTGTCCAATTTCTCAGGGAGTTTGGCAACAACCCCACAGAAAAAATTGGCTTCCGTCAATGGGCAAATCAGCCTTGGAACCCCTTCCTGTTGGAATGGCAAGTGCAATTGAAAGGACTAGAACACAAGAGTCAACAAACCAAGAACGACGACGATAAATACACCCCAAGTGTAAACTACGACACTAACATCTTCAAAGATAAATATCAATTGCGGGTCGATGGACTTGAAATCACCCCGACGGATGCAAGTGCGAATCATTTTGCTAATTATCCCGACCTTTACAGGGGAGCTAGTTTTCTCTCTTCCTCGGCTAGTATGTTGCTCAAGGACAATCTTATAGATTACTTGACTAAGTATTTATTGCCCGACTATTACCAAGAACAAAATATATCCCCAGACGACCAAACCGAGGACTACCTGGTCAAGAATTTTAACGCTGTCAAGGGGTGGTATGACCAGAAAAACCCCACAGCTAGTGATCCTTTTTTTACGGCGCTGCGGGCCTATCAACAACTGCAATCTCTTAACGGCTGTCTCGCCCAGAGTCTCGGCGGCTTTAGTGATGCGCTACTCACCTATAATCGGACAATTCAGTTAGCTGTCAAGGATAATCTACTTCCAACAACTAAACGAGTTCCAACAACTACAACAACTAAAGGAGTAAAAGACTTCCCGGAAAACGTGCAGAACACTTTAACACTTAGCTCTCTTCTCGTACCGGACAGTCTTTTGCGATCGCCTTTAATTGGATTCGATTTTAGTCCCATTCGTCTAGGAGGATTAAAAATTACTGATTTGCGACTTGTGGATACCTTTGGACAGGTTAATGTCGTGCTTGACACTAACAATAGCCGTGAGATTGTCACTAGCCAACCCCTAACACTGCCACCAACTCTTACTAACGTATTATCATCCCATCCCATCTACCTGCCACCCCGTTTAGCCCAACCCGCCCGCTTGAATTTTCGCTGGCTATCGGCCACTCAACCACAGCAGACTCGCCGCAGTAAAAGCAGTAAACCAGATCAGGAAATGAATGATACCCTCGCCACCAAACCAATCTGTGGCTGGGTTTTGCCCAACAACTTAGATAACAGCCTGACTATTTATGATCATGAGGGCAAGGCTCTAGTCATGATTGACCGCACCGCTACATTGCGCTCTGTTCCGGGACATGATTACAGTGAGAAGGAAATTGAGGACATTATTGCTCGGACTAACCTCTATCTCAAGCAAATGGTCTGGTATCTGAGAGATCAAGGACCGGCATTTATCACTGATTTCCTCACCACTGTCAATGCAGCCTTAGAAACCATTGACCCCGAAGGATTTGCTCAACATAAAGCCATCTCCTTGCTAGTGTCGCGACCTTTAGCTCTAGTACGAGCCCGCATCAATTTAGATATCCAAGGCATACCCGCCGTTAGCCAGAACAGGATATCCTTCTCTAACGATCTTTTCTACAATAAATTCCGAACCACACAAGCTTTTGAAAAGGTCAAATTCCCCATCCGTATTGGTGAATATCGGCAGTTTAATGATAGTTTGGTGGGCTACTGGGTAGAAAAAGCCGATGATGGTACTTACAAAGACAGCGTTTTTTATGCTCCCCAAAGTTGCTATGTTCCCCACGAAAAGATCAAAACCCTGTTTGAGAATGAAGAAGATCTCACCCCTGACACTCCCTTGAATCTGGAGCAAACCTTAGAGGAAAATACAGCCCAAACTCTAGTGATGTTAATCGACCCTCGTGGACAAGTTAACGCGACTTGTGGCCTACTTCCTGCTAAGAGTATTTCTATTCCGCCGGAACAGTATGTACCTGCTTTACAAGCGATGGAAGTTACCTTTTTAGCGGCACCACTTCTGAGTGATCTTAACCCAATCAATGATCTTGATCAGATCAAGCTTTCCCTTCCCGAAGTACCCAATTATGAATGGTCTTGGTTAGGAAAAGATGGTACTGTCTGGTCAAATCGTCCCCTAGTTCCCTTTGATTCTCAGTCCGTTTACTCCAGTCCACAAAAAATCTATGATGGCTGGCTAAAATTAACCAGAAAAACAGAAACTAATGAATGAAAACAAACAAATTTCCCTCGAATTAACTTTGGGGGAAGTCAACCAAGTTTTAGAAGCTTTGGGTACCATGCCTTACCGCCAAGTCTATCAACTGATTGGCAAAATCCAGAGACAAGGAGAATCCCAATTAGAGCAACCTGAATCAACCGATTCATGGACTCAAGAAGTCCAAACCGTCAGCGAATAAAGCTCAACCACATACATCAATTTCTTTTTTTTCCCAGGAGTAATGATCATGCTTAACAGAGTTCCCGAAGAAAGTCGTCAAGCCGAAGGAGCCATCAAACGCAAAGCCATTGGTTTGGCCGGACTTTTAAGCCAAGAGCCTTTGAAATTTCAGTTTTATTACGGAGACGAAAACAACCCTGAAATTATTAACACCATCTATTTAAAAGATAGTGATGCTCCCTTAAAGTTATATTTAAAGGTGTTTAATGACAGCGGCAAGGTAGTTACATTTAAAGACCCCAAAGGCTCCGAGAATCCCCCTACAGGATCAGTGTGGGATGAAACAGCTAGTGCGACAAACTGCCATTTTCACCTCCACTTTGAAAAAGATTTAGGGCTTAACCCTCATGAGATAGAGATAGAACCAAATCCAGAGAGTGGACAGTGGCAAGTCAATTATGACGATGAACCAAACTTTTTTGCGTTATATTTTCTTCACAAACAAGAACTAAGGTTGGATCCGCATGCAAATATTACGATATGTTTTTTGAACCTGACAGCTAATAATCGCACTGTTAAAACCAGCAATGTTGAAGTGTTGTATGGTGGAAAGGAGCTAGTTTGGAAGGGAGAAGACCAGGAAGATATTGAGGATGAAATAACCTCCAGAATCGCAATTTCTGTGATCAATCATCCCAGCAAAACAAAAATTCCCTTACAATTCCGGGTCTTAGGTTCTAATAAGATTCTCAACGATGGAACTACCAAAAACACTCTAAGATTAAAAGTGATCAATTCCCCCTTGTCTAATAATGAAAGAAAGATTCTCTCATTAGACCAAAGTTCAAAGTTTATTGTCAGCTTTGAGCAAGGGGAGCATCAAGACGCACTGGTGGCAACAACTAGCCAGTTAAACGCCGTTCAAATCAACGTAAAAGATCCCGAGGATTGGGCACCAGAACATACGACAAATTCCACTCAGTGGAGTTTTACACCCCAGGCATCCCTGAAGCAATTAACAGCAGGACAGGGAATCGAGCTAACAATTAGCGATTTAGTAACAAGCGGTGTTTCTGGACTAGCCTGTATATATATTGACTATCAAAACATTGGTAGCTATCCCGATGGGCGGCTAGTTATACCTATCGAAAAAACGCCACTTTTGTATAGTGGGGGACAGGTTGGTATCGGTATTAATAATCCCCAAGCTAAACTTCATGTGAATGGTGGGAATGCGGTTATTAGTGGTAAGGTCGGCATCGGTACTACAACTCCTAAAATCCATCTAGCAATTGGTGATAATGACACGGGGCTACATTTAAAGGACTCTCAAAACCTGAGCCTCATGGTAAAAGGTAAACAACGAGTGGCAATGCCTCATGGTAAGCCTGTTGTCATCTCTGGTGGGTTGGCAGTGGGTCGTGATAGCACATCGATTCATCGAATATTGTGTGGCAGAGTCACTGTCCTCGAAAATAGAAATGTTGGTTGGGTTGACGCAGATGAGATTAGCTCCGTGATACTCATCAGCACCGGTATTTTCAAAATAAGTTTTAAAGTACCATTTGAAAGTGTTCAAGAAGTTACGACAGCTATTGTTATGCTTACGTCACTAGATGAAGGATGCACAGTCCATCCTGAGTTCACTTATCGGGAGTTTTTTACGGTACGGACGAAAGATGCTAAGAGTCAAGAACTTAAAAACGCATCTTTTAACTTTGTTATTATTATACAAATTGTGTCCGAGAGACCTTGGATCATCAGATCGGAAGAGTTAAGAACTTAAAAACGCATCTTTTAACTTTGTTATTATTCTACCAACTTCGTCCGAGCGAAGAGTTCTTTACAGCTTGTCGACCATGGAGAATTAAAACAAGAATTACCCTCGAAAAGCCTATTTTCCCACTAAGTATTTATGCTTAGTGGGAAGGTGAGAGGCTCCCTCGACGCGAGCCTCTCATTATTAGCAAAATCCAGAAGCAAGGAGAATTACAATTACAGAAATCTGAACCAAAAATTCATTCTTCACTCTTAAAACTCATCAACCAAATCCCCCAACAAACCGATGACTACAAACACCGAACCCAAATTAAAAGAAGAACTGGAAAAAGGTCTTTCAAAAACCTCAAATGACTCACCGGCAAAAGGTCCAAAAATAACAATTTCTATCGGGAAAGACATCGAGTTTATCTCTGAAACTAAACCCGACAAAAAACCAAGTGAAGGTCAAACCATTGTCGCCTATACAGCTAAAGAAAAAGGAGACCCCTTCAGTATCACCCTCAATGATTTGATGGCAACCCTAGATACAAGCATCGCTGACTTGTTACCAAGTGGACTCAAGGATAAATCGATCAAGTTCAAAAATCTGATGGTGATTTACCGGAAAGAACAGAAAACAAGTAAAGGAGAATGGCTGTTTGTCCTAGATTTAGATATCGCCACCAAAATCCAATTAAAATCTCTTCCCGTAGTGCGTGGTTTAATCTCCGATGAAGTCGGTGAAAAAGAATTAGTTCCATCCCTGCGACTTGTCGCCGCGTCTAAAGCCTTTACCATCAAAGAAATTCGCGTTTTAAACGACAAAATCCCTAACAAACCCGACGACGAAGAAGAAAAACTCATCCCCCCAATGCCAGTTCCTAAAGAAGAGGGTACACAAGAAAGCGAAGCCAAACTCTCTGTCCGTAAAGGTTTTAGCTTCTCAGGTCAATTGGGATTAGCCGATGCTGCTAAGATTTTGAGCTTGCCAGTAAGTCCACAAGCAGAAGGAGAAAAAGAAGTATTAGCTCCTGGTGGAGCAAAAGAAACAGTCACCAACAGTAACTTAGCCGTTTGGTTTGATATAGACAAAACCTTCGGACCGTTTTCACTTAAACAAATTGGCTTCCAATATGAGGAAAAAGCAAACAATCCAGAAATCGGCATCGTCATTGATGCTGCTCTCAAAATCGCTGGTTTGACCCTCTCTTGCGACGATTTAGGAGTCGGGATTGCCTTAGAAGACTTAAACCCATCCTTTAAAATATCGGGCATTGGCATAGAATACAAAAATTCAATTATCGAAATAAGCGGGGCCTTACTGCGTAAGCAAGACACAAAACATGAATATGAAGAATATCTGGGTTTAGCCAGACTCAAATTTAAAAGTTTTGGTGTCAGCGCCATCGGTGCCTATGCCTACTACAACAATGAACCCTCCCTATTTCTATATGCCGTTCTTAACGTCACTATAGTAGTTGATCCCTCCTTCATTATCACGGGATTTGCTCTGGGTTTCGGCTACAACCGCGATCTGAAAGTACCTTCCATCGACAAGTTACGAGATTTTCCCCTAGTTGCCGAAGCGGTAAAACCCACCGACAAGAAATTTTCCGATGATAGTGAACTGATTACCAAAAAACTGAGCCAGATGGATGAATATATGCCCATATCCATCGGCTCCGGCTTTGTTGCCATCGGACTCAAGTTTACCTGCTTCCAGATGTTAGACTGCTTTGCGCTGCTAACCGTCGCCTTGGGGGAAGATTTCGAGATCAACCTGTTGGGAATTGCCAAGATGGAAATTCCCACTCCGGCAAAAGACTCGAAAAATACAAGCTGTATTGCCAATATGACGATGCTCCTACGAGCCAGATTTTCTCTGAGTGAAGGAGTAATCTCCATAGAAGGTCAATTAGCCTCAGATTGCTATCTCTTATCCCCAGATTGTCGCTTAACTGGTGGCTTTGCCGTCTGTCTCTGGGTTTCTGGCCCTCATGCCGGTGATTTTGTTATTACTTTAGGTGGTTATCACCCCCTATTCACAAAACCTGCCCACTATCCTACAGTCCCTCGTCTAGGCTTCCAATGGAAAGTCGGAGATTGTCTATCCCTCAAGGGAGAAATGTACTTTGCTCTGTGCGCTCATGCCATCATGGCTGGTGGCCGACTAGAAGCCAATTTCAAACTCGGTACACTGTGGGCTAACTTTGTCGCTGAGGCTCATTTCCTCATCTCTTGGAAACCCTACTACTACGAAATCCTAGTACAAATCCGAATCCAAGCCGGCTTTGGAATACTCGGACCAGTTACTTTAGGGGTGCAACTGCATTTGTGGGGCCCAGAATTTGCCGGTACAGCCACATTTAGAATTATCTTCGTCAAAGTCACTATGGAATTTGGCGATCAATCTTCTCGCTTACCAGAGCCTATCGATTGGGAAAGTTTCCAAAGTTCCTTCTTACCCCCTGCGAAATCAACAGCACAAGGTTCATCAACAGCTGCAGACGTTTGTAGTGTTGTTGTCAATCAAGGAGTCACCAAACAACTCTCACCAGCAACAACCAAAGAAGTCGCCTTTGTCGTCAATCCCAAAGAGTTAGAGCTAGTAGTTAATTCTGCTATCCCCAGCAAGAAAGCATCTTACCAAAAAAATACCCAAGATACCGAACCTCTCCGTTTTAACGATGAAAAGGCGAACACCGATTTTGGCGTTCGTTCCATGGGCATTAAAAAGGATCAACTCGACAGCAGCTACAACATCAAAATTACCCGGAAGACAAAGGCAGGAAACTCACAACTCGTTGATCAGAACCAGTTCCGATTTATCCCCATAACTCAAGATGTGCCAACCGCACTTTGGGGCGATGCTAAGGTTAAAGTTGTTAAAGTCAAGGGTCAAGACTCAGAACGAATTCTTCTCCCTGAAGCTAACGATCAGCAATTTGTCAAGGACGTCCTCTCCGGTTTCCGGATTGTTCCTCAAATCAAGGAAGATGTCTGTAGCACCAATATTATTGATGTCGAGAAATTGCAACACGATACCACCGCCATAAATGAGGTTTACGCTTGGCAAAAAACGACGGCTTTTTCTGGGGTTTCTACCGACAATGAAGCTCGAACTACAGCCATCAAAAACAACATTGTTAGTGCCAATACTCAGAAGAAGCGCAACAATCTGCTCGAATCTCTCGGCTTTAATCTAGCCGATGATGTTAAATTAACCGATTCGGTGGCTAATTCTTTTGTCACTGCACCCCAGGTTAAAGCGTAATTCAATTAGGGGAGGTAAGCAGTTACGCATTTAAACCGGGTATTAACGTAAGTTGCTAGTTACAAATTTTGTCTATGATTTCTAGGTTCGATCCCCCCTAGCCCCCCTTGAAAAGGGGGGAACCAGACTCAAAGTCCCCCTTTTTAAGGGGGATTTAGGGGGATCGAACTAGCGAAGCTTATAACTAGCAACTTGGGTTATTAGAGTATGAGGAAACCCGTAACTCCTCCCCTCTCCCCCCCTCTTATACCAAATCTGATCAGGATTTTCAGGATTTGAAGATTTTCAGGATGCTCAATCCACAATCCACAATCCAAAATCCAAAATCGCCATAATCCACAATCCACAATCAATTAATCATGTCCACATCAACAGTTAAAGTTCAATTCATCCAACATCGCCAACCTCCCCTAGATAGTGGTACTTACACAGTCGAGGTTGAACAAAAAGTTAAAACCGAAGGCTCCAACAAAATACCTGAGCAGACATTCAGTAAAGAGCTTACCTTTTATGTAGATGGCCACCGTTTTGCTCCCCTAACTCCTGATGTCATTTATGCCGTTTTTCCCCCTGCGGGAAACTTGGGCGAGTATTCTAATGCCTTGCCCCATATCATCCTCAAACGCGGTACTCTGCCTTGGGAGCGTACTATCAAATCAACAAATTCTAATCTCCCTTGGTTAGCTCTCCTTCTGTTTCAGGAATCAGAAAAACCTGAACCACAAACGATTAAATTAAAGGAGCTAAAAGCAACTTCTGGTAATACTAAATTCCCCACATTTATATACGAGCCGGGGCAAAATGATGAAGATGTGGTGACGGTAATTGATGTCCCTAAAAACATTTTAGAAAAGATTCTTCCTCCAGAAAAAGATCTGACTCTCCTTGCGTCTGTTAACCAAATAACCAACGAGAACGATAAACCTCTCAGCGAACCTTTAGCCACTATTTTAGGCAACCGTTTACCCAAGAAAGGGGAAGTAAGTACCGTTCATTTAGTCGCCCTTGAAGAACGCTATGATAAGGATTCTGGAGAATTTGACTATCAAGGTGCAGGACCTAAAGATTTCATCCGTTTAGTTAGTCTTGCTAGTTGGAGTTTTACCTGTGTTAATAGTAAGCACAATTTCGATGCCCTGCTCAAAGAAATTGATCGCGACCCCGATACCCTCAGACTTCCCTCCCAAAACAATCATCCAGCGAAGCAATACCTAGATTTAGGTTATGTACCTCTCCACCACGCTCTGCGACAAGGAGATAAAACAATTTCTTGGTATCATAGCCCTTTAAGTACAGGCCAAAGCCAAGATAAGCTAACCGATACTGTTGCTATAGCTGATCAATTGATGCGTTATGATCCTAATACGGGTATGTTTGATGTTTCCTACGCTATGGCTTGGCAGTTAGGACGAATGCTGACCCTACAAAATCAATCCTTGGCTGTTGAGATTTTTAACTGGAAACGCTCTAAAGCTCAAGATTTACATCAGATAAAGCAACAAGTGCTGCACCTACCTTTCAAAGGCACAACTGAAACTAACGGGGATATACCAACAGCGATCGCCAATTGGTTCCAAGATTTAGAATTACTCAAAAACGTTCCTTTTAACTATCTGGTTCCCGATGCGCGGTTACTTCCCCCCGAATCTCTGCGCTTCTTTTGGGTAGATTCCTATTGGGTTGACTGCTTACAAGATGGGGCTTTTAGTGTCGGACGAGTTACGAAAGAAGACTTACAATTAGATGTTATTCGCAGTTTACCCCGAAGCAAAACCCAGTCTGATAAAACTATTACTGGCTTTTTATTAAATTCAGAAGTAGTATCCGGTTGGCCCGGTTTAGAAATAGAAGGTTACGTCAATCCCGTAACTGGAATCGATTTTGTCGCACCAGAGAATAAACTAACCATACTCCGAAGAGATCTGCTATCAGATAATATCTTACTCTGTTTTTTTGCAGGAGAAGTTAAAACTCTTGATCTTTCTCTTAAGGCATCATCCGTTAATTGTGGTGTAGATCCGATTAAAAAAGGAACTAAGATTACTAAAGGACTACGAAACCTCGACGGTAGTCAAACCGACGAGAAAATAGATGTTCCCTTCCGCAATCAAGATCTAGGAGTAATTAATATTGAGGAAATGACCAACAGGCTCAAAGAAGGGTTAAAATCTACCTCCCAATTCACTTCTGCTCAATTTGCAGCAACCATGATTGAGGGATCCCCCAAAGTTAGATTTGTCGCACGGGGTTAGAGTTGTTGGGTAATGTCTTCGGACTTTTGGGAAATCAAAAAGTACCAGGCATGGGAGTGATCAGGGGGAAAATTCCAGGACTTTTTCCCTGAAAATTAGGTAATTGACCCCCTCAAAATCGGTAAAACCCTACACCCCACCTGCCCCCCCGATGTCGGGTAGGGCTGTTTCATTCTCCCATCAGAATATCAAAAGTAAAAGCGATCACTGTCAGGTAAAATGAGAAGTGACCGCCAACCTTTCAAATATATGTTGAGCTTAATAGAAAAACTAAAACAAGTCAAGGACTTTCGGAAAGATAAAGGAAAAAGACACCCTTTATGGATAGTATTAGTAGTAATAATACTGGGAAC
>VYLH01000069.1_pt1 | contig 22789 bp, 16 predicted proteins | sample 5114361 | NCBI WGS metagenome assembly VYLH01 (sample SAMN12291772, study PRJNA351875) | freshwater metagenome | isolation source: freshwater lake | place: USA: Michigan, Kent Lake | collected 2013-08-15
CCTGGCCGGCGAGTTCGCCGGCGCGGGTCTGGGGGCGGCGGCTGCCGCGGCGGTCGCCGCGACCGGGGGCTCCGGAGGCGTCGCCGCCTTCGTTGCCACCGGCGGGAGCGGTCTCGCCGGACATCTGGCGGGCGGAGCGGCCGTCGGCGATGGCGAGGCAGAGCTCACGCATGACGACGTCGATGGACTTCATGGAGTCGTCGTTGCCGGGGATGGGCAGATCCACGAGTTCCGGATCGCCGTCGGTGTCAACCAGCGCGATGGTGGGGATGCCGAGCTTGCGGGCTTCCTTGAGAGCGGTGATCTCGTGCTTGACGTCGATCACGACGAGAGCGCCGGGCAGCTTCTCCATGCGGCGGATGCCGTCGAGGTTGCGCTTGATCTTGGCGAGTTCGCGCTTGAGCTGCGACTCCATCTTCTTGGAGTAGCTGGCGAAGTTGTCGGAGTTCTGGATGGCCTCGAGCTCTTCGAGGCGCTTAAGGCGGAGGCGGATGGTGCGGAAGTTGGTGAGGGTGCCGCCGAGCCAACGCTCGGTGACGTAGTGCATCTTGGCGTCGCCGACGCGCTGCTCGAGGACGCTCTTGGCCTGGCGCTTGGTGCCGACGAAGACGATGTCCTTGCCGGAGGCGACGGACTTCGCGATGAACTTCTTGGCGAGGAGGAGGCCCTTGACGGTCTCCTTGATGTCGATGATGTGGATGCCGTTGCGCTTGCCGTAGATATAGGGACCCATCTTGGGGTTCCATCCGCTGGCGCGCTGGCCGAAGTGAATGCCGGCTTCGATGAGATCCTGAACGAGCGTGTTGGCCATGGGCCACCTCTGTCTTGCAGCGACACCGGCGGGTTTCGGATCGGGCCGTGATCGCCGTCGCTTGGTCGCGGCGGTGGTCACGCGGAACTCGCCAAAGGGCGCTTCGGGGTTCGGCGAGCCGTCCGGGTGAGCCGGAGCGACAGCCGTCTTGGGAATCTGAGGCACGGGCACAGAGCCCGGGCGTCCCGGCCGCCGATCCGCGGCCAGTCGAAGAACTATAGGAGCCTATTCGGGTGGGGCAAGGCTCCGAGCGGGAAGTCGTTGTCGGTCAGGGAGATCGGCGGATTGAGCGGCATCCAGCCGGTCTTCCAGAACTTCACATTGCAACGCGGCAGGCCGTCATTTCGCCGGGTCCGCCGGTGGTTCGGACGCGTCGGCTTGCGGAGGCGTGCTCGTCTTCCCACTGCTCACGATTGCATCGATTGTGCTGCTGGGGACGATTTGGGGGGTGCCTTCGGGGTTCTCGAGCTGCTCCCAGCCGCCGCCGAGGGACTTGTACAAGGCGATCAGATTTCCGAGTGCGGCGGCGTGGCTGATGACGGCCTGGTCTTCGGCGTCGTACAGGGTGCGCTGGTTCTCGAGCACGGTGCGGAAGTCAACGTTGCCGGTCTGGTAGAGATCCTGTGCAAGTTGGACGGCGCGGCGCGAGGCGTCCACGGCGCGGCCTAGGGCGGCATACTGCTCCTGAGAGCTGACAAGTCGGAGCAGCGACCCTTCAACATCCTCGAACGATGCGAGCACGATCTGCTCGTAGCGGATCAGCGACTGCGCGACCTGCTCGTTGCGGACGTCGATGTTGCTGCGGATCTTGCCCCAGTCGAGAATCGGCCAGCGGACGCCCGGCGCGACGCTCCAATAGCGGCTGCCCATGTCGAACCACGAGCCGAACTGGCTGGACTGCAGGCCCAGCGCGCCCGTGATAGAAAAGCTCGGGTACAAGTCCGCGGTGGCGACACCGATCCGAGCGGTGGAGGCGGCGAGGGCTCTTTCCGCGGCCCGGATGTCGGGGCGACGCTGCAGAAGTTCCGAGGGCAGGCCCACGCCGACGGTGGTGGGGGCGGTGGGGAGTTTCTTGCTCGGGGAGAGTTCCTCGGCGAGTGCGCGTGGCGGCTTGCCCAAGAGCACACTGAGGCGATTGATGGAGACATCAATGCCCGACCGGATGGCGGGAACCTGCGAGCGGCGGATCTCGAGCTGGGCCTTGGCCTGTGCGACGTCAAGTTCGCCGACGAGGCCGGCCTTGAAACGGCTCTCGGTGAGCTTCAGCGACTCTTCCTGGACGCCGACGGCGCGGTTCACGACCTCAAGGCGCTCCTGCTGGCCGCGGAGATCGATGTAGGAACGAGCAACCTCTGCGAGCACGAGAACGAGCACGTCGCGGCGGAGTTCGATCGTCTGCAGAATCTCGGCGTCGGCGGCTTCGACGGCGCGGGCGGTCTTGCCCCAGAAGTCGATCTCCCACGACGCGTCGAGCCCGAGGTTGTAGTTGTCGACGCCAGCGGAATCCTGCTGGTTGCCGAAGCCGGGCTGGGTGTTGTTGCTGGAGCGGCTGCGCGAGTAGCCAGCGCCGGAACCGACCTGGGGGAACCAGTCAGCCGCCGCGGCGCCGCGGGCGGCGCGTGCCTCGCGGACGCGGGCGAGGGCAAGTTTCAGGTCCAGGTTGGAGATGATGGCGCGATCGACGAGCGAGTTGAGTTGCTCGTCGTTGAGGGTCTTCCACCATTCGCCGAGTTTCGCTTCTTCGAGCGCCGGAGTCGTCGTGACATCGCTGGGCTTGACGGCCGGAATCGCGGCAAACGTGGCAGGGGTGTCCAACGCCGGCGGACCGGCGTAGTTCGGTCCGACTTTGCAACCGGACAACGAAACGAGCGTGCCGGCGGCGACGGTGATGGAAAGAGCGCGAGTGAGGGTCAGCATGGGAGGTGTGGATGAGGGTTGCGGGATCAATCGGTCGTTGGACGCGAGAACACTGGTGCGGACGCTTGGGCGCTGTCGGCCGGGCTTACTTGGCGGAGGCACTTTCGGCGGTGCGGACTGGCTCGACCGCATCCGCCTCAATGTACACGTCCATCTGCTGGCCGACGAACACGGGGAGTTTGGCGGGATCGAACGAGAAGATCATTTGCAGCACGCGGGTGTCGACGCGTTCGGTGGCGTCGCCGGTGAGCGATTTCTTCGGAATCACGTAGGGTTCGAAGCGCACGAACTGCAGTGTGGTTCTGACGTCACGGTTGCCGCGGAGGAAGGCTTCGGCCTTGGCTCCGGACTTGGCCCGCCACGCGTCGTTCTCATCGATGTCAACGCGGACGTGGAGTCTGCTGACGTCGCCAACGAGCATGAGGGGGGTGTTGAGCGCAGCGGCGGTTGCGAACTCGCCGGGACGCACGTTCACCTGAAGGACGCGGCAGTCGATCGGGGCGCGGACGATCCGTCGCTCGATCTCGGTCTTGATCTGGTTGACGCCCGCTTCGGCGGTGGCGACCTGGGTCTTGGCGACTTGCAGATCAGGTGCCCACGCACCGGCATTGACGAGCGCGAGTGCGGCCTTGGCCTCTTCGAGTCGTCCTTCGGCAGCGATCATCGCGAAGCGACGCTTGGAGAGCTCTTCCTCCGAGCGTGCCCGGGTGTCGGTGACCCGCTCGAGCATCTGAAACTGGCTCTTGAGGTCGTCGTAGGTGGCGCGAGCGGACTCGACCCTGGCCTCGGCTGGGGCCACCTCTTCGGGCCGCGGCATCGACTCGAGCTTCTTGAGGTTCGCTCGGGCGGTCGCAAGGTCGGCCTCACGAACCGCGAGCTGGCTGTCGAGCTCCCGGGTATCGATGGTGAAGAGGACGTCGCCCTTCTTCACGTGGTCGCCGACGGTGACGGCGACCTTTGACACCGTGCCGGGAACCGGCGTGCCCAGCGCAATGTTCTGCGAGGCGGTCTCGATGATGCCCGAGCCGGCAATGAACTGCTCGAACGGCGACGTCGGCGGCATCACGACCGGCAGCGCGGGCGGACGGGGCTGGCTGCTCTTCACCACCGTGACAACGGCGTAAAGCATGCCGACGATGGCGAGAATCGGAATGAGGAATGCTCTGATCATTTGGTGTCTCCGGTGCGGAGCGGGAAGGGGTGCGGTCTGAGGTTGGGGGTTGGATGTTTGAGAAGAGGCGGGGACTACTTGGCGGCCATGTTGGGTCCGTAGAGGTCCTTGGCGGAGCCGACGACCTTGTCGACGATGCCGTCGTCCATGTGCGCGATGCGGTCGGCGAAGTTGAAGATGCGGTTGTCGTGGGTGACGACGATGAGGGAGCGTTTGCCGCTCATGGCGACGCTGCGGAGGAGTTCCATGACGCGGCCGCCGGTTTCGTGATCGAGGGCGCTGGTGGGCTCGTCGCAGACGATGAGTTTGGGATCGTGAACGAGGGCGCGGCTGATGGCGACGCGTTGCTGCTGACCGCCGGAGAGGCGGTTGGGCGTTTCGTTGACGCGGTCGCCCAGGCCCACGACGGCGAGCATGTCCTTTGCCTTCTTGAGCGCGGCGGAGCGACCGACGCCGTTGAGCAGCAGCGGCACCGAGACGTTCTCTGCGATGGTGAGCGTCGGGATGAGGTTGAAGGACTGGAAGACGAATCCGATCGTCTGTCCGCGGAAGCGGGTGCGTTCGCTTCCTGAGAGGGCTGAGAAGTCCTTGCCGAAGACGGAGCATTCGCCGGCATCGCGGTCGAGAACACCCGCGACGACGGAGATGAGGGTGGTCTTCCCGCAGCCGGAGGGGCCGACCATCATGAGCATCTCGCCCTCGAAAACGTCAAGATCGACGCCTCGGAGCGCGCGGACGGTGGCGTTGCCGCTGCCGTAGTTCTTGGTGACCTGGCGGCAGCGGACGGCGATCGGACGGGTGTTGCCCTCTGGGGCGACGGCGGAGACTGCTGGTGCGAGGGTGGTCATTCGGTTCCCTTTCCCCGAAGCGTTCGGACGCGTGTGCGTTTATCCCTTGAACACGATGGCCGGCTCGAGCGCGATGACTTTGCGGACGCTGAGCATGGCAGCGAGCATGCAGATGATGACGACGGCGCCGCCGGCGGCGAAAACCAACTGCCAGGTCAGCCGGAACGCGAGTTGGGTTTCCTTCATGGATGTTCCGAAGAAAGAAGCGATACCCACTCCCAGGCCGAATCCGATGAATCCGACCGTCAGCGCCTGCAGCATGATCATCGCCATGAGTTTGCCGTCGCCGACGCCCATGGCCTTGAGCGTGCCGAGGTACTTCAGGTTGTCGATCGTGAAGGAGTAGAACATGAAGCCTGTGATAAGCGTCCCAACGAGGAAGCCCAGCGAGACGGCGATGCCGAAATTGATGGGGATTCCGGTGTACTTGAGGAAGTAGTTCACCGTGAGCATCTTGAACTGATCGCCGGTGTAGGCAGCGAGTCCGGTGCGCTCGGTGATGCGGGCGCACAACGCGTAGAGGTCTTCGCCCGGCTTGGCCTTGACGAAGATGAACGAGAGCAGTTTGCGCTCGCGTGGCGCGAACGTGATGGCACGCGAGTATGTGGTGTAGATGTTCGGCTGGCTCTGGAACGTGCGGGAGCCCTTGCTGATGCCGACGACCACCGCGCGATGGTCGTTGAGTTCGAGCGTGTCGCCGACCTTCAGCGGCACGCGGGGTGCATCGGGCGTCGGACCGGGTTTCGCCAGGCGTGAAGTCGCGCCTTCGAGATCGACGATCACCGACTCGGCGCGGCGGAGGTCCTCGAGTCGTCCCTCGACCATCACGCCCGGCCCGCCAATAAGGCTGGAATCGTCGAGGCCGTAAAGATTGCAGTTCTGGAAGGTTCCGTTGTCCATGCGGGCGCGGATCATGCCCTTGTAAAGCGGGACGGCGGAGGCGACGCCCTCGATGCCACGAACCTCGAAGAGTGCGGTGTCGGCGAGCGGCTTGATGTCGTCGATGAACTGCACCTTGCGGTCCATCACCCAGATGTCCGCATAGGACATGTCCGTGATGGTGCCGAAGGTTCGGGTCATGATGCCCGTGAAGATCGATCCCTGCTGCGTGATCACCAGCGACGCCAGCGTCACGCCCATGACAATGCCAAAGAACTTGGCGGTGTCGTTGAAGAGCATTTTGAGGGCGATAAGGAACACGGTGTTGCTCGCGCTTGGGTTGCAGGGTGAATGTGTGGGCGATCTATCCCCGGAAGACCACGCCCGGTTCGAGATACAGGACTTTTCGGATGCTCAATGCGGCTGCCAAGATGCTGATGCCCAGAATTGCGACGCCGGTAATGACCAGAAGTTGCCAGGGGAGACTGAAGGCGAGTGAGGTGCCGCCGATCAACGCACCGAACGCCGCGGCGCCGCCGACACCCAGGCCATAGCCGATGAGGCCGACGACCATGGCTTGGGTCAGCACCATGGCCAGCAGCGTCTTGTTCGACGTGCCAAGTGCCTTCAAGGCGCCGAAGTGCCGCAGGTTGTCCATCGTGAAGTTGTAGAAGGTCTGGCCGGCGACTGCGGTTCCGACGCCGAAGCCCAGCAGGACCGCGATCCCGAAGTTGATGAGAATGCCGGTCTTCTCGAGGATGTAGCTCGCGGTCAGCCACTTGAAGCCCGACTCGGTGTACGCCTTGAGACCCGTCGCGTTCTCGATGCGTGTCGCGACGGCCGCGATGTCCTGACCAGGCTTCACCTTGACCAGGATGAAGGAGAGTTGTTTGCGTTCTTGGGGCGAGTAGGAGATCGCGCGGGAGTAGGTTGTGTAGATCACCGGCTCCCAGAAGAAACTGGCGTTGATGGTGAAGGTGCCCGCGACCACGGCGCGGCGGTCGTTGAGTTCCAGAACGTCGCCGATCTGCAGGGGACGCGAGCCGCCGCCCGGCGTTCGCACGGCCAGCTTCTTCTCGATGTCGGCGCGATCGACGAGCACCGCGTCGGCCTTGCGGAGATCCAGCCCGTTGCGAGAGTCGATGGATTGCGGCGCGCCCACCAGCGTGTTGTCATCCACGCCCACCACGATGCAGCCCCGGCGTTCGCCGCTCGGTAGCCGCATTTTCGTGAAGGACTTGAACATCGGCGTCGCCCACTCCACGCCTTCCACGCCCCGCACACGGAACAACTTCTGCCCGACGAGCGGCTTGCTGTCGGAGTGGTGCTCAAGGTCCGGATCGACCACCCACAAGTCGGGCTGGGGCGTGTCGCTGACGAACGAGTACGTCCGCTCCATCAGGCCGACGAAGATGGCGCCTTGCTGGGTGATGAGAAGCGCCGCAAACGCGACGCCTACGAGGATACCGAGGTAGCGGGCCTTGTCGCCGAAGAGCATCTTGAGCGCGTAGTGGATCAAGGGGTACCCCCTTCAGAGGCGACGCTCGAGCGTGCGTTCGCGCTCTGCTCCAGCCCGCGGATCGCCGAAAGCGAGAAGGCGGTGATATGGCCCGTGAGCAGTTCAAGGTCGTAGGGGAATCCGTCCGTTCGACCGCGATACAAGCGACCGATGATGCGACGGCAATGAAAGTAGTGCAGAATCTGCCCGATGATGCTCGCGCCGCTGCCTTCGACCTCGACCGAGTTCAGGTGAGGCCCCATCTCCCGGATGAGCGAGCAGAGGTAGTGGAAGTTGGGACGCACGCCGGTCTCGACGATCATGTCGAGCGAGAGGGTCGGCTCCTGCATCTCCCGCGACATGATGCGGCCGTGCCAGGTTGGGCGATTGGGATCGAGGATCTTGGCAAGGAACGAGCGGATGAACCCCTCGATGCGGTGCTCCACCGGGGCAGAACGCGCCACGCCGCCGTCCATCGGGTATTGCTCCATCGAGTAGCGGTGGGCGTGCGCGACGGTCTCGGCGTACAGCGTTTCCTTATCTCGGAAGTGATAGTTCACGGCCGCGATGTTCGCACCCGCGCGAGAGCAGATGTCGCGGATCGTGGCTTGGTTGAACCCCGCCTCGGCGAAGACTTCGCCCGCGGCTTCAATCAGCCGCGTGCGGGTGTCCCCAGGGACATCGGTCGCGGCCGGTGAGTTGAATGATTGTTCAAGGGACATGAAACACTCGATTCAAACAGACGTTTGACAGGATGATCGCTTCGTTTCGCGGCATGTCAAGCGGCGGATTCAAACTTTTGTTTGCCGTTGCGACGTGGCCTGTTGTCGTCGCGGATCTCCTGCCGCTCGAGCGCGGTACGGTTGTCGGTGTCTCGACTGACTGTTCAGGGAGCCTTGGAACTTGCCGTTCGTGAGCACCAAGAGGGGCGGCTCGACGACGCGATGGCCCTGTACCAGCATGTGTTGAGCGTCGAACCTGCCAATGCGGACGCGCTGCATCTTTCGGGCATGGTTGAGCTCTCCCGCGGCCGCGTCGGGGAGGCGATCGGCCTGATGGAGCGTGCCCTCGCGAGCGTGGCCAAGGGTGGGTCGGGGCCGGCGCACTTTCGGTCGAATCTGGGCAATGCGTACCGGGAGCTCGGGGAGCACGAGCGGGCCGAGAGCGAGTATCGCGGGGCAATTGCCGCCGGGGGCGGGACGCCGGAGGTGTTCAACAACCTCGGCCTCACGCTGGTCGCACGCGGGCGGCCGACGTGGGCGATCGAAGCGTTCGAGTCCTCGCTCGCACGTCGCCCCGGGCACGCGGGAACGCTGACGAACCTGAGTGTCGCGTGTCTGGCCGCGGCTGCGGCTGCGGAAGCGCTGCGCTGCGCCGACGAGGCCCTGAGTGTTGATGGCTCATTTGCACCGGCGCGGCTGGCTCGAGCGACCGCCCTGGCGGCGCTCGACCGGCGTGACGACGCCATCGTTGATTACGGGGCGCTCATGGAATCATCGCTCGCACCGGTCGCGGTGGGCGGGTTCAGCGATGTGCTTTTCGCGAGCGGCAAGAGCGATGAGGCGATCGCGTTGTCGTCGCGCGTGGTCCGGGACTTTCCGACCGACTTCACCGCGCTTCGACAGCACGCAGCGAACCTCGCGCGCGGGCAACGGATCACGGAAGCCGAGGCCGTGCTGGCGCAGGCGTGCCAGCACCACCCGCGGAGCGCCGCGGCGCACGCGCAGCACGGCGCGATGCTGCTGACGCTCGGGCGTCCGGGTGACGCGATTGCCGCCCTGCGCCGGGCGACGGAACTGGACCCCGCGCACGCGGAGGCGTGGTCGAATCTCTCGGCCGCGCTGCTGGCGACGCGTGACGCGACGGGAGCGGTCGAGGCCGCGGAGCATGCGATTCGGCTCGCGGAACGCTCGGCATTCTCACTGGGCGTGCTCGGCGCGGCGCTGCTCGGGGCACGCCGCTTCTCCGAGGCCCACGCGATCTTTCGAGACCTCGTTGCGACGGCGCCGAACGCAGACGCATGGAACGGTCTGGGTGTCAGTTTCGAGCGGACCGGTCGCATCGTCGAGGCCAGGGACGCGTACGCCCGTGCGGTCGAGGTCGATCCCACGCACGATGCTGCTCGCTTCAATCACGCCGCTGCGATGCTCCTGCTCGGCGACTGGGCCGAAGGTTGGTCGCGGTACGACACAAGCCTCGCGGCTTTCCGCGGCACACGCTCGATTGCTGCTGAGCGAGCGTGGCGACCTGGGGCCGTGCGGCCCGACGGATCGCCTCCCACGGTTCTGCTCGTCACCGAGCAGGGCCTCGGGGATGCGATTCAGTTCGTCCGCTTCGCCGCGGTTGTCCGGGTGCAGGCGGCCCGCGTGATTGTCCAGGCTGCCGAGCCACTGCGGCGACTGCTCGCCACGGTGCCGGGTGTGGATGAGGTGATTGGATTCGGAGAGTCGCGCGAGCATGATCTCGCGATCTATGCGATGAGCCTGCCTCGCGTGCTCGGCGTGACGCTGGAGTCGGTGCCCGATGGCGTGCCCTATTTGAAGCCGGCGCCGGATCTCTTCGACGCTTGGAGATCGCGTCTCGGGGCACGCCGCGGACTTCGCATCGCGGTGGCCTGGACGGGGTCGCCGACGCACATGCACGACGCCAGCCGCTCCATCGCGCTGGCCGCGTTGCAGCCGCTGGCGGCGGTCCCGGGCATCGAGTGGTTCAGCGTTCAGCGAGGCTCGGGCGTTGAGCAACTCGACGGCATCGGTCGAACGGGCTGGAACATTTCTGACCTTGGCCCGTCGCTGCACGATCTGGCGGACACTGCCGCCGCATTGTCGCACATGGACCTGGTGATCACGGTCGACACGTCGGTGGCGCATCTCGCCGGAGCCCTGGGCGTCCGGACCTGGACGCTGCTGGCTCACCCGCCGGAGTGGCGCTGGTTGCTGGACCGCCGTGACACGCCGTGGTATCCGACGATGACCCTGTTCCGGCAACGAGAGGTGGATCAGTGGGGGCCGGTTGTCGCGCGGGTACGCCACCGTTTGGAGCGCCTGGTGCGCTCGAAACTGCATTAAGCGAGGCCTTCGGATTTGATCATCGCCGCGGTACCGTCCCACGAACTTTCGCGGCCATTAAACACGGGCGGCAGGAGTCGAACCTGCAACCTCCTGATCCGTAGTCAGGTGCTCTATCCAATTGAGCTACGCCCGCACACGCCGCTATCGCGGCAGGGGTGAAGGATAGCGGGGTACCGGGCGTTGGCAAGTGGTTGGGGCGGGTTCGGACGCGGCGCGGGTTGGATACACGAACGCGGCCGCGGCGTTTGGGGGGCGACATGTGAATCCAGCACTCGAAGCCGCATCACCCCACCCCGGTCTCACAGGGCCTCGGCGGCCCCTCCCCCCTGCGCGGCGAGGGGAGTGCTGGGGGAGTGGTCGAGCGGCTTGATTTCTGTTCGGTTCCGGTCAATCATTTCGACCCGGTCGGGCCTTTTGCTCGGAGGGTTGGATTTCGCAAGACATGGGCCGTCGGCCCTGAATTGGAAGGATTGAAGGAAAGACCATGGCTCACTCGTTGTCCGCTCAGAAGCGCGTCCGTCAGAATGAAGCCGCCCGCGCCCGCAACCGCTGGCGTTTGCGCAGCATGCGTGACGCGATCAAGGACTTCAACGAGAAGATCCTCCACGGCAGCGCCGCCGATGCTGGCGCGGCCTTGAAGGCTGCGACCCAGATCATCGATCGCACCGCCGCCAAGGGTGTGATCCACAAGAACCAGGCGAGCCGTCGCAAGAGCCGTCTGGTCGCGAAGCTGAAGACCAAGCAGTCTTCGAAGTAAATGGACGCACAGACTGAAGTCCCGACGCCGCCTATGAGGCGGCGTTTTTATTTCGCGTGGTGCGGTGACGTGCCTGGGCTTCATTCGTTGCCGTGCCGTTGCCCCGGCGCGACGTCGGCGCCATGGACATCGAGGTGAACGTACCGTTGCACGATGTCTTCGCTTCCTCCCGATCGCTCGCACATTCTCACCGAGCAGCGCAACCCACGGACGATGGGGCTGCACGAACTATCCGCGCGGGAGTGCGTGCAGTTGATCGCACAGGAAGACCGGGCCGTGCTGGCGGCGATGGACAAAGCGAGTGGTGCCCTTGCGGCGTTCATCGAGGCCGCCGAACGTGGGTTTGTGGCGGGCGGGCGGTTGGTCTATCTCGGCGCCGGCACCTCGGGACGGCTCGGCGTGCTCGACGCGTCCGAGGCGCCGCCGACGTTTCAGGTGACGCCCGAACGAGTTGTTGGCATCATCGCTGGTGGCGATGGCGCGCTTCGCAAGAGCTCTGAGTCGAAGGAAGATGACCCCAAGGGTGCGTGGCCCGAGCTTGAGAAGCTCGGGCTGAACAGCAACGACGCGGTGATAGGGATCGCGGCCGGTGGCACAACGCCGTACGTGATCGGGGCGTTTGCCTATACGAAATCGCTGGCGGCACGCCCGCTCACAGCGATGCTGTCGTGCTCCCCGGTGCCCAAGCCCGACGGGGCGGATCACCTGATCGTGCTTGAGACCGGTCCCGAGGTGATCACCGGTTCGACGCGGATGAAGGCGGGCACGGCGACCAAGCTCGCGCTCAACACGATCTCTTCGACGCTCATGATCCGCAGTGGGCGTGTGTATGAAAATCTGATGGTCGATCTGCGGGCCACCAACGACAAGCTGCGGGACCGAGCGTCGCGGATCGTGGGGACGCTGACCGGGCTGGCGAGGCCGGACGCTCTGGCGCTCTTGGATCGGGCCGGTGGGCGGGTGAAGGTGGCGGTGCTGATGCACCGCCGGCATGTCGATGCGGCACAGGCGGAGCGTCTGCTCGACGCGGGTGGTGGCCGACTCGACCGGGCCTTGAAGTAATTGGTTCGGGCTCCTGGCGGAGATCAGTTGCCCGGATTCGACTCCGCCGCGCCGCATGGTCGATAATGCGGCATCTCGTTCGAGGAGTTCACGCCGTGCCACGCCTGCCTGTTGATGCATCTGTTGCGACCCACGTCCGGCTCAACGGCAAGGCCGTGCTTTCGTTTGGTGGGTGCAACTATTTGGGGCTGGCGCATCACCCGGAAGTCATCGCCTCGGTGACGCGTGGCTTGCAGAATTACGGCCTCTCGACCACCGCATCTCGTGAGACCACCGGCGACACGGTCGCGCACGATGCCTTGGAGCGGGAGCTCGCGGCGTTTTTGCAAGTCGAGCAGTGCTTGGTCACTCCCGAGGGCTATTCCGCGAACTTGGCGCTCGGGCAGGCGCTGGCGCGGACGCACCGGGTGGCGATTACGGATGAGAAAAGCCACCGCAGCGTCTCGCACGCGGTTTCCGCGGCGGGTTTACGCGTGATCGCGTACCCGCACCTCGACGCTCGGGCGGCGGGGGCGCTTGCAGCGGAGTACGACTCAGAGGGCGTCGTGATCCTGACCGACGGCGTCTTTGCCGCGGACGGTGCGGTCGCGCCGGCGCGGGCGCTGTACGAGGTGCTGCCCTCCCCAAAGGCTCTCCTGGTCATCGACGATTGCCACGGCTTCTGCGTGCTGGGACGATCCGGGCGCGGCACGGCGGATCATCATGGCCTGAGCGCGGCGAACAAGTTGCTCGATCCACGCGTGATCATCACGACGAGTCTGGCCAAGGGGCTTGGCTGCTACGGCGGCGTCATCGCGGGTGCGTCGTCGATTGTGCAGGCCGCACAGGACGTGGCAAGCGTGTACCGCGGTACGACTCCGGCGCCACCGGCGATCATCGAGGGTGCCCGCGAGGCGCTTCGGGTGATCGACCGCGAGCCTCAGCTTTTCCAGCGGCTGCGTGCGAACGCGGACCGGCTGCGCAAGGGCATGACAAAGCTCGGCGTGGAGTTGCCTCCCACACCCGCGCCGGTGTTCACGTTCGTGCTGGGCGACAGTCCGGCGATGGAACGCGTGCACCAGGCGTTGCTGGAGCGCGACATCCTTGCGCCGCTGATCATGTACCCGGGTGGCCCGACAGACCGGTACTTTCGGGTGACAGTCAACGCGGCGCACACGCCCGAGCAGATCGATCAGATGCTGACGGCGCTGGCGGATGTACTCGCGAAGGAGCCGCCGCTGAAGAAGGCTGCGGTAACCGTGGAGTCCGCCCCAGCAACAGCCAACGCCCGACCGCTGATTGGGCCGTGGGACTTTGCGTTTCCACCCAAGCCGGTCAGCGGGCTTGCGTAAAGCGACGTCTCAGCGATTCATTTCTTGGCGAGTGCCGCGAGCTTGACCTTGAGTTCTTCGAGCCGCGAGCGCTCGGCGGCTTCGAGCTTATCGGCCATGGTGGTCTCGAGTGCAGAGGCGATGCCTTGCGCACGGTCCGGAGCCTGCTGGATCGCAAAGGCGAGCGCTTCGAGCCATGCGGAAACCGCGCCGCCGGTTTCGCGGGCCTGATCGGTGCGACCAAGTAGCAGCAAGCCCTGGGTGCGGGCGTTGCGGACTTGCTCTGCGGGGATGAGCGACTCGATCTCCGGCAACGCGTCGAGCGCTCCAATCGCGTCGCCGGGGCGATTGAGTTCGAGGCGGAGCTGCGAGAGTTGCAGCAGACCTCGCGCCACGGTGGCGAGGGTCTTTGGTTCTGTACGCTCGGCCATAATCCGCTTGGGATCGGCGAGCTGCGCGAGCACGGCTTCCCGAAGCGATGGATCATCGACGCGCGATGCCGCTTCGATGATCTCGTCTTCTTCCAGCACCGACGCGATGACCACCATTGCGGCGCGACGCTGTTCCGGGGCGTTTCGGGTGGCTTCCTCGATCGCCACGAAGCCGGGCACGCCGGGGGCTTGTGTCAGCACGCCCCGGACGGCGGGGTCGATCAGCAGCGGATCGACGCGTGCCGCCGCGAGGATGCGGGGAAGGAACTCGGGATAGCCAACGAGCGAGGTGGCCGCGGCGAGGCGCTGGGCCGGTATCTTTGAGCCCAGGAGCACGGCGACGGCGTCGCGATCCGACGAGTCGCCGATCTCGACCCTGAGCTGGCAACCGGCGCCGCTGAGGTCCCCGAGGCTGATGTCGCGGAGAACTTCTCGGATTGGTTTGGCCGCGTCTTCGTCGCGGAGGTAGCCGGCGCGGTAGAGAGCCCACGCAGCTTCGATCGCGCCGTCGCGTGCCGCTCGGGCCTCGTTCGATGCCGCCGCGTCGCTCTTGAGCCAGCGGACGACCGAGGGCTCGAACGCGGCTTCGGGCCAGCGGGACGTCGCGGCGAGCATTGCCGCCGCGGCCCGGGGCGAGGTTTCGTGTTCCAGCGCGTCGTTGAGCGACTCGGCTGCCCCGGTGGGGGCGAGGTTGGCGACGAGAATCGCGGCCTGCTCGCGCACGCGGTCGTCGGAGCTTCGAACGAGTTTCAGGACCGCGGCCGCGATCGTGGCGTCCGGTCGGTTGTTGGCCGAGAGCTCACGCGAAATGAGATCCAGGGCAAGCAGGTTCACCGGCGCCAGCGCGTCGCCAAGCATCGAGCTGAGCAGAGGCCAGCGCTGCTCCGGAGGCGTTGCGAGGTGCAGGGTCCGCAGCGAGTCCGTGAGGCGGGTCGTCAGCGCGGCCGCCTCGGCGGCCTTGGCATCGCGTGCGGCCGCGAGGTTGCGGGTGACCTCCGCCTGCCACGCGGCGTCGCTCTCGGGGATCGTCCGCAGGTAGGCGGACCACGCGAGGTCATCGGACGCGATGCCGAGCTTGCCGGTCGAGCGTTCGAGCGCGGCCTGAATGATCCGGATCGATTCGCTGTCCCGCGCCGCGGCGAGGAGCGACACGAGCTGCTTTGCTGCTGGACGGGTGCGGCACGAGCCGAGCGCCATCGCGATCTCGCGGGCGAGCGCCGGGTTGGAACCGTGCCGCTTGGCGCAGTCGATCAGTTGGGCAGTGATGCTGGCGTCGGCGGTGTGCTCGGCGGCGATCGCCTGCAAGCGGGCGGTGAGTTGATCCGGCGCGAGGGCGGCGAGCGAACCGGCGACGGGCTCGATCGCCGCGTCGCTCGACTCGACGGCAGATACCAGCGGCTCGACAGCTTGAGCGGGAACGACGGCCAACAACGCCACCAACCCCGCGCAACGCAGGAGGTCAGCCGGACGGACATGGCGGAGTTCCAACGCCAACGCGGTCCTCGCTCCGTGGCGAGCGTCGGCCGCTCGCGGTGAAGAGGGTCAAATCGGATCAACTTCCGTGAGATCGACAGAGTTTACCGCGCGGCATGGGTGTTTGGTTCGAGAAAGTTGGAAGAAACGTCAGAAGAGACGCAGAGACTGAGAGACCAAGAGACGGAGTGGGGTGACGTCGTGTGGAGTTGGGTGTCGAGCTGGGTGTCAAGCCGCTGGTGCCCGAACTGGCGGGTACAGTCGGAGCGATGAAGACGCTCATGCACGCGCCGGGCCGGGTGTTGGTGGCTCCCTCGATCCTGTCCGCGGACTTTGCCCGCATGGGCGACGAGTGTCGTCACGTGCTCGGGCCGGCCGCCGACGGCGGGGCCGGGGCGGATCTGCTGCACCTGGACGTCATGGACGGGCACTTCGTCCCGAATCTGACCATGGGTCCGGATATGTGCCGTGGTGTTCGCCGGGCCTTGCCCGATGCGTTCCTCGACGTTCATTTGATGGTCATGGAGCCCGAGAAATTCGTCGAGCCCTTCGCCAAGGCGGGGGCGAACCTGCTCACCTTCCACATCGAGCGGCATCGGGCGGCCGCGGCGATCGCCCTGGCCGATCGGATCCGTGCGGCCGGCATGCTGGCGGGCATCGCGGTGAACCCGCCCTCGCCCGTCGAGCCCGTGCTGGAGGTGGCCCACGCCTTCGATCTGGTACTGGTGATGTCGGTCAACCCGGGGTTCTCGGGGCAAGCCTTCATTCCCGAGGTCTTGGAGAAGGCGAGGCGGATCAAGCCCCTCCTCAAGCCGACGCAGCGACTGGAAGTCGACGGCGGGGTCTCCGAGGCCACGGCTCCGAAGTGTCGCGAGGCGGGGATGGATGTCCTGGTCGCGGCGTCGGCGATCTTCGGGAAGCCGCCGGCCGATCGGGCGGCGGCGGTGCGGACGCTCCGCGGCTGAGCGGCCCGTTACAAAAAGAGACGCCCCTCGCGCGAGGCGAGGGGCGGAGAGCGAGGCGATGACCTTGGGGCCGCGGCGCGTCAATCGAGCGGATCGGCGGCGAGGATGCCGGCGCTTGCTTCGCGACGGATCCAGATCGCGTCGCGACCGCGGGGCCGCTGGGCATTGACGAGGTGTTCGAGATAGTGACGCAGCTCGGAGCGGGCGAACTGGTGCAGGTACGCAGCACTGGCGGTCTTGTTGATCTGGATGATCTGCTCCACGAGCTGCGGCACGGTCAGGGCCGACATGTCGTCGCCTTCGAGCTTGGTGGGCAGGGGCTCGGCGACGCCGGTGCGAAAAATGGACTCGTCGGAGAACAGGGAATTCGTAGACGACAGCGTCGCGACCATGAGCACTCTCCAAATCGGGGGACACGACCACGGAACGAACGGGCCCAGTGGCAAACGCAAGACGCTTGCCACGCGAACGACACGAGTTGCAGGAGAGGGCTCCGCCCTGTGGCGACGGCGGACATGCCGCATCGCTGCCTTCAGTCTTCGGCACACGCGCGCGCCGCGCTTTGAAACTCGGTGTCCCGATTCGCAGCACGCAGCGTCGCTAGGCTTGGCCGTGCACGAGATCGAGTTCGATTCATCAACCAGTCGGTTCACCGTCGCGAGCACCACAAGCGGTGGGGGTGGCGGCGTGTCGGTCGCCGCGGGCGTCGGTGGACCCGCGAACAACGCGGTGTGGGCGACGCTTGACGCCCGGTCGCTTGCGGCGTTCGCAGCGGGCCGACAGGGCGGCCCGGGCGTCGTGGCGTCGGAGTTGCCGACACGGGCGGGATTGACGCACGCTCGCGCGCAGGTTGCGCGCGTGGTGGTGGTGCCGCGTGGTGCGGAGCACGCGGCGGACGACATCGCTTCGGCGTTCGCGTTGTGGGGCGAGCGCGGGCGATCGCAGTTGGCCGAGCAGCTCGCGGGTGCGAAGCGGGCGGCGGCGGCGATGGGCGCGCGGCTGGTGCTCTGGCCGCGGGTGGGCACGCTGGTCTCGGATATCCCCGGCGTGCTGAACCTGATCCGCGGGCATGAAGACGTCGGCGTGCTCTTCGATCCGGTCGGGCTGCTCGCGCCCGACTCGTCGCGCTTCGCGGCGGACTTCCTCAAACGCGCCGCGGAAGTCGTCGCCCACGCGGCGGCGGGGATTGACGCGGTGTACGTCGCGAACGATTTGCCTGTGGGCGTGGATGCGGCCTGGCTCGAGCCGGTGATCGCGGCCGCGATCGAGGCCCGGGTGGTCGTCTGCCGCGGGCCGCGCGCGGGGGCGTAGCGGGCTAATCTTGAGGGTTCGCTCGCGTTCTGTACGGAAGGAATCTCCCGCATGTCTACGGCTCCCACACTCGATCACCCGACCTTCGCCAAGGTCAAGGCCCAGTTCCCGGGCACCAAGTTCCGCGCCACCGAGTTCCGCGGCCAGGCGACGCTGGTCGTCGAGCCCGCCGACCTGCACGCGGTGATGGCGTTCCTCAAGAACGACTGCGGCTACGACTTCCTGTCGGACGTGATCGGGATCGATTACCTCAACTACCCGACGCCCCAGCCGGGCCGCTTCGCCGTGGTGTACAACCTCATCGCCTACGCGAGCGACCTGCGGTTCTTCGTGAAGGTGTACCTGAACCCCTCGATCCCGACCGACGGCATCGAGGAGGACCCGGCCCTCTACGTGGACAGCGTCTGCGACCTCTGGGCCGGCGCGGAGTGGACCGAGCGCGAGGTCTTCGACATGTTCGGCATCCGCTTCAAGAACCACCCCGACCTGCGTCGTATCCTGACGTGGGAGACGTACCCGGCGCACCCGCTGCGGAAGGACTACCCGGTCCGCGGCCGCGGCGAGCGCGAGGCGTACAACATCATCGATCGGACGTCGGCGTAAGGGAAGTGGGGCAGGGGGGCAGGGGAGCAGTGGGGCAGGGCAAGTCGAAAACGAACGCGGAGGGCGCGGAGGCCGAGGAGTGACGCGGAGAGGCGTATGAGCTTCAACTCCAAGGGCTCCAAGGACCCGAAAGGGAACACGCCGCGTCTGCGGGGGAAGCAACGACACCCGTGCGGACGCGTGAGACGGCTCGGGAGGCCGGACGCACGGGTTAGCGCTCGATCTGGATATCTGGAAACCGATTCCTCAGAGCCGCGATCCCCGCGTCTGTGACGCCCGTGCCTCGCAGCACCAGCCGTTTGAGGTTCTTGAGTGGCGAATCCTGCAGTGCCAAGGACTTCAGCCCTTCATCGGTGATCGACGTTGCGGCGAGCGACAAAGTGGTCAGAGATGTGAGTGCGCTGTCGTTCCGGATCAGAGCGGCGACTCCGTAGTCGGTCACATTCGAGCCGGTAACGTTGAGTTCTTGGAGTTCGGTGAAGGGTGAGTCTCTGTCGGATAGAAGGAACATGGTGACGTTCGTGCTCGCAAGCGGATCGAGCTCCAACGAACGGACCGCTCGGCAATCATCGACCCGGATCGGTGTGCTGAACGGGAGACGAAGCTTTCGGCGAACGAGTTGTTCAAGCATGGCGACAGTGTGACGAACGAAGGGAGGGGGGAAACCGTGGAGCTCCAGTTTGTGCGCGATCGACTCAAGAGGAGACGACAACTCGGGGCCGATCTCAATCGGCCGGCGGACAGGCTTGTCTCCGTCCGTTGAAGCTGAATTCTCAGCCGGGCGCTGCGCCGCGTACTTCATCACCGCGAGGCGGTCATAGAGGCTGGCTAGCCAGTCGCGGCCCTCCTTGCACGTGAGCACGCTCGTGCCTTCGATCTTGGTCCCGTCGCGGAGGGTCTCCTCCGCGTACAGAAAGGTCTTGTTCTGGTAGATAAAGTCGAGAAGCTCCTTGAACCGCTTCGCCCGTTCGTGGGTGATGGCCGGGAGTGGCGGTTTGCCGTCCTTACCCGCGATGAAGTCCTTGCGTTCCTTGACCGCCTCGGTCAGCACCGTTTGGGGCTTCAGTGCGTCGTCGACCGCCGACATAGCGCCGAAGATGTCGCCCGCCGCGAGATGTTGGCACAGGTCGTCGGCCTCCGCCAACTCCCGCGTGCGTTGCAGGCCGAGCGCGTCTTCGAGCGTGCGTTGGATGAGGCACAGGCCCGCGAAGCGCTCGTATGGCGGTCGTTCCGTCTTGAGCGCGTCGGTCAGTTCGGCTTCCTCCCGGAGTTCGACGTCGATGAGTAGCCGGTTTACCCGACGCACGAGCGTGCGGGGCGTCGCGCCCGAGGCGACCGCGAGCACGCGGGCCATCCGCTTCAGTCCTTCTCGCAAGTCGCTACTGGCCGCGGAGTCGAGGCGGCAGCCGATGAGCTCGCTGGCGAACGACTCGAAGGCGGCGCGACGAGGCGGCATGACCAGCGGCAACTGCACGATCTTGTCGAGGTAGGAATCGTGGACGCGGCTTCTCTTCTCGCCATAGCGCTTCTCGGCGAGGTGGTCGAGGTACGCCGACACCACGTCATGGTTGAGCGCGAGGACGAAGACGAAGCCGGGCTGGGAGAGAACCAACTTCACCGACTCCAAGAGCTCGAACGCCTTCTCGGCCTGGCAGCGGTCGAGGTCGTCGAGGAAGACGACCACGCGGGGGAACTTCCGCAAGTCGTCGCCGCCCATGTTCTCCGCTGCCGTATGCAGGGCTTGGAGTCGATCGAAGATGGACAGGTAGAGAGTGGCGTCTCGGAACTTCTCCCATTGGCTCGGCTCCGGTGGCTCGCCACCCTTGGCCGCCTCATCGAGACGCTCGACAAACTCATTCCCATCGAACTCAACGCCAACGCCGCCCTCCGCCACGAAGGGGACTTTCGCCTTTCCCTCGGCGTTGGCGCTGGTCGCTGCGAGGAACGCGCCGAGCACGCCGCCGACGAACCGGAGCGACTTGTTGGCGAAGGCGAAAGCCTTGGTGGATAGCTTCGCGTTGTCTTCGAGTTTGGTCCGGATCGCGTTTTCGATCGCCGCGACGAGGGGGATCGTCGGGTGTTGCTCCCGCTCGTACTGCCACGCGTTGAAATTGACCGTGACGACGTGAGCCCACGTCGGGTCGTCGTCGATCATCGATTTGGCCGCCCGCAGGGTCGAGGTCTTGCCCGATCCCCAACCGCCGTAGACGCCGATGGTGAACGGTCCTTTGGTTCCGAGCGCCGCGCGTGCGATGACCCTCGCGAAGGTATCCGTCGGGAACAGGTCCGTCTCTTGCCCACCGATGGGTTCGTCGTCGAGCAGGAACAGTGGCTCAAGAGAGGGACGCTTGGATTTCTTGGAAGCCGCACCCGCCATGCAGCACAGCATAGCAAACAGCACCCGTTTAGCGGAAGGGCGATGTCTTTCCTAGTGCCTAGTGCCCAATGCCTAGTGCCTTCCCTGATGTTCCCCTGCCCCCCTGCCCCCCTGCTCCACTCCCCCGCCTCAGCGCGGCGCCACCACCGTCGACACGTTCTTGACTTCCACCCGGCCGCGCTTCATGTCCCAGAGGATGCCGCGGGCGGTGACGGGGGAGGCGGACTCGTCGTCGATGAGGGTGACGGTGGAGTTGTCGCGGCTGCCGGCGAGAGCGGTGCCGTCGGCGGGGTTGTAGTCGATGAGGTCGCCGGAGAGGGTCTTGGTGCCGCTCTTGAGGCGAGATGAGCCTTCGGCGAGGGCGCGGGAGAGTTCGCCGCGGAGATCGGTGGGAGAGGCGTCGGTGGGGTTGGCGGTGGAAGAGGTGGGGGTGGGGGTCAGCCACGCGCTGAGTTTCGTGCAGTCGAGTTGGGTGAGCTGCTTGTCGGACTCGCGTTCGCTGGTGAGCTTCACGCCGCCGTCCATGACCATGGAATGGTCGTCGGCAGTGCCCACCGCCACGTTGGCACGAGTCATCGTCATCGTGCCGTTCCAGTGGAAGAGCGAGCGGGAGCGGTCGAGGCGGGACGGGTTCGCCGAGCCCGGCGACAGATCGGCAGAGAGCGCGGCGGAGCGGGCCGCGGGTGTGGCGGCGCTCGCCTCGGCGGCCTGCGCGTCCTTGCCCGCGAGCACGAAGAGCTTGCCGGGCGCGGGGACGTGGACGGTGCCCTTGGCGTTGTCGGCTTCGACGCGGGTGGATTCGAGATAGAGGAGGCGTTCGAGCCCCACCCGCGCGGGCTTCTTGTCGCCTTCTTCCAAGTCGGTGATCGCGGCGGCGTAGCGGCGGGATTCGACCTTGACGACGGCGGGCTTGCTTCCCGGCGTCGCGGCGGGAGTTGCGGTCGTCCCTGTTTCGGCAGCAGAAGTTGGGGCCGCTGCGGTGGCGACGACTGAGAGAACCTCGCGGTCCTTCGCGGGAGCGTCGGCCGGTGACGGCGTGAGCAGCACGCGGACGAACGCGGCGTCGAGCTTGTCGATGGTGCGGGCGTCGGGCATGGCTTCGGCGACGGTGCGGCCGTTGGGGCTGGTGGCTTCGAGGACGCCGGTGGAGTCTTCGAAGGTCATGCTGCTGTCGGGGCCGGTCCAACGCGCGGAGGCGAGGCGAGGCTCGCCGTCTTTGCTCTTGCCTTCGTGCTGGAAGACGCCGGGGCCGACGACTTCGAGGCGGCCGGTGGTGCCGTCGAGCCGCATGCGTTCGCCGGTGACGGCGGAGTCGCCCTTGGCGAGCACGACGACCGGGCCCGCGAGCTGGGCCTGCTGATTGGGGACGTCGGCGATGAGTTCTTCGCTCTCCGCACGCGTGCCGTCGGCGCGGCTGAAGCGGACGGAGCCTTTGGCGTGGGCGATCGTGACGCCCAAGTTCGCGTCGGGGGTTGCGTCGGTGCTGAGGGCGGCGTCGAGGGCGTCGGCGTGGAGCGTGGAGCCCTTCGAAGACGCGACGACGTTGCCGCGGGCGATGAGGCCCTGGGCGACGGCTTCGTTCGATTTGGAGCCCGAGAGCGGGGGAGAGAAACGCACCTCGACGCGATCGGCGGCGAGCGTGCCATCCTTGCTGTCGTTCCCCTTGGCGCGGCCGGTGAGGGTGACGATGCTGAGAGAGGGTTGTTCCGCGCCGGGAGCTTGCACGAACGACGCTTCGACCGCGTCGGCGGTGATGGACGATCCGCCGCCCGCGGCGGTGACGGTGCCCTTGAAGGACGCGAACTCGAGCACGGAGGGGTCGGTGCTGCTGCCCGGGCGGTTGTCGGGCTTGAAGCGGAGGAGGGCAGAGTCCTTCCAGGCGATGGAGCGGGAGGCGGACGATGGGCCGGAGGCGGGACGCGGCGACTCGTCTCGCGCGGGGAGTGGCGTCGCGGTCTCGCTGTCGGTGTTCTCCATCTGGCCCGCGCCGGTGAAGGTGGCGATGCCGGTGGCGAGGTTCATCGACGCGGCGGAGGCGAGCACGCGGCCGCGAGCTTTGGCGGTGAGGACCGAGCCGAGGGCGGTGTCGCTGAAGACGCGGGCCTCGCGACGGGTGTCGAGATAGGAAATCGTGTCGCCGCTGGCGGAGAGCTCGGCTTTCGAGTCCACCACGCGGGCGGGCGTGTTGGCGTTGCCGTAGAAGACGGCGGCGAGATCGTTGTTGACGAGCACTTCGGGGGTGGAAGCCGACGCGATCGGGCGCAGCTCCAGGCGGCCGAGCCAGGTGATGGTGACGGGGGAGTCG
>VYLH01000072.1_pt1 | contig 22273 bp, 7 predicted proteins | sample 5114361 | NCBI WGS metagenome assembly VYLH01 (sample SAMN12291772, study PRJNA351875) | freshwater metagenome | isolation source: freshwater lake | place: USA: Michigan, Kent Lake | collected 2013-08-15
AGGTCGTCGACGACGCCGTCGTTGTTGAGGTCGGCAGGGCAGAAGGCGCGGGGTGTGAAGGCGAAGCGCAGGGCGAGCGGGGTGTAGCCAAAGCCGCTGGTCGCGTTGTCGTCGCTGTAGTTGTACATCGCTCTGCCGATCTCTGCGGGCGCGCCTTCGGAGCCCTCGAAGAGCCCGTTGGGGTCGATCACGCCCTGGCCGCGGATGGTGACGCAGAGGTCGGCGCCGGAGTAGACATACCCGCGGTCGAAGGAGATGTACCAGGCGTTGTCGTTGGGCGCGCCCGCGATGCCGCTGGCGGGGAAGGCGTTGGCGGGGATGGTGAGCGGCCCGGAGCGGACGAGCACATTGTCCATATCGACGTTCTCGCCAAACACGTTGCTCATGAGTGCGGGCGGGTTGAGCGCGGTCGAGATCGAGACGTCGAAGCGCGGCACGGTGACATCCGAGGGGGGGAAGGCGGCCGTGCTCGTGCTCTGCTCCGTGGCGCGGCGGAGGCTGAGGCCGGTGATCGCCGAGCCGACATCCATGCTGCGAAGCTGGCTCGCCGGGACGATGAACTGCACGGTGTAGTTCGGGATCCAACTGAGGACCCACGGGTCGAAGGAGACGCCGGTGGCGAGGTTGTTGGGGCTGATCACCGAGGGCGTGTAGCCGAGCTTGACGGCGATGCCGCTGTAGGTGCCGCCGAAGAACGCGCCGATGACGGCGTCGGGGTTGCCGCTGGTGATGATGCGGTTGGTGTTGGTGGTGTTCTGGACGGCGTCGAGCGTGCCGATTTCGGGGGAGAGACCGGAGTGGCGGATGTCGATGCAGAGCGGGCCGCCCTTGTAGACGAACTGACGCTGGAACTGGGCGAGTTTGCCGAAGGTGCCCTGGGTGCCGGGCGGGAGCGTGTTGGCGGCGATGGCGAGCGGGCCGTCGTGGACGACGACGCGGTCGGCGCCGATGTTGTCGGCGAAGGTGTTGCTCATGGAGCCGGGCGAGACGGTCGCGCTGCTCAGCCCGATCTCGAAGTCGAGCGCGGACGAGTCCACTCCGGGGGCGGCGGTGAGCGCGGCGGCCCGCTGGCGCAGCCAAAGAGAGTCGATGACGCTGCCGACGGGGATGTAGCGGAGTTCGTCGGCGGAGATGACCCACTGCAGGCGGTTGGCCAAGTCGGCGGGGAAGCCACCGGGCGCGGGCGAGAGCTGGTTCAGCGGTGAAGACGTGCCGGCGTCGACGCTGTAGCGGGCGGTGGTGAAGACCTGGGGTTGTTCGGGGCTGGTTGCGGTCGCGCCAAAGCCGAGGCCGCTGCGGGACTCGAAGGCGGATCCCCAACCGAGGGCGGGGAGAGCGGTGGCTTCGAAGAAATCCGCCGTTGCGCCCACGCGACCGGTGTGGCGCACGACGGAGTACACGGGCCCGCCGCGGTAGGAGTAGGGTGCCGAGAACGGCAACTCCCACGAAAACGGTGCGACCGGCTGTTCGGCGCGCGGACGAACAGCACCGACGGGAATCTCAAGAGGGCCCGACCGCACCGTGACGGCGTCGGTGCCGACGTTGTTCGCGAACGTGTCCGAGATCATGCCCGGCCGGTTGTTGGACCGCGAGAGCTGGATGTTGAAGTCGGTGTAGGAAGCGGGAGCCGCGGGCCAGTTCGCTTCGGCGATGGTGTCCAATCGGTGCGACACACCGACGAAATCGGAACCCGGACCAATCGTGTCGAACTGATCGGTACCCATCGTGCTCGTCTGCGTGACGCCGAAGGCATCCGTCAAGGTGGTGATGCCGTTGTCTGCCGGAGTCGCGACCATCTGATCGCCGACCGTGACCTTGGTCACGCCCTTGGCCAGGTCGACCGGCGGCGGGGTGAAGGTGAGGCGGACGATGAGGCCGGAGTTGTACAGCTCGTTCGCGACCGTTGCGTCGGCCGATGAGCGGTTGAGGCCGTCGGAGACCTTGGTCGGGTCTTCGAGGTAGTCGGCGTAGTGCGTAATGATCGCTTCCTGCGGCCCTTCGACGCGCTGTTCGAGCACCAGCGGGCCGCCGCGGTAGACATAACCGGTGGTGAACGGGATGAGCGGTCCCCAGCCCTCGGGCGTCGAACCCGACGCGCCGCTCGGGTAGGCGTTGGCCGCGAGCTGGAGCGGGCCGCTGCGGACCAGCACCGGGTTCACGATGTTGTCGGCAAAGGTGGCGGAGCGCGTCGCGGGCGTGCGCGTGGAAGAGCCGAGCTTGATGTCGAATCGGTTGATCGTGAGGCCAGCGCTGGGATAGTCGGTGGTGCTGGGGTTCTCCAGCCGGACTTGCATGCCGGTTATGACGCTGCCGCTCGGGATGGCGGCGAGTTGATCGGCGCCGTAGATCACCTGGTAGACCGCGTGAAACTGATTGCCGATGCCCACCGCATCGCCAACGTCTCCCTTCGTAGCCTCCGCCGAGGGCGGGATGACGGCGGTGCTCTGGGCGTGGGCGATACTTGTGATCACCAGCATCAACGCGGCGGCACGATGCAGGATCGCGGAACGAGACAACGACGAAGCGCAGGACATGAGCATGGCCTCTCCCCTTTCCCGCAGCCGATGCCACGGGTGATGAGGTCAGCCTACCAGCGGGTCACCCCGTTCCCGCGGGAATTCCGAGGAGAAGGTCGCAAAGAACCCATAAAGTCCGAAAACCACGACGCGGGTGCGAACGGGTACTGGAAACACAAACGCCCGCGCGATGGCGCGGGCGACTGCGGAAATGGCTTTGTTTTCGTCGGAGCGCGGGGCCTGGAAGGCCCCGGCCCCGGTCGCTGTTCGGCGGAGAATCACGGACAGAGCAGCGTGTCGTAGGCGATGACGAAGATCTGGAAGTCCAGATCGTCGACGCGTCCGTCGATGTTGAGATCGGCGGGGCACCCCACGGGCATCTCGACCGAGCCGCAGTCAACGACGTCGTACGCCAGCACGAAGACCTGGAAGTCGTCGTCGGTCACGAAGCCGTCGCCACCCAGATCGCTCGGGCAGGGGGGGCGCAGGCGGATCACGTTTGAGGGCACATCGATCGTGCCGCTGTTGATCAAGGTGTTGTAGTAGATCTTTCCGGCGGCGTTGATGAGGCGGGACCCCGCGTCGATGCGGAGGGTGTCGACATAGATCGCCTCGGGCGTGGACTGGCCGTTGTTGGCGTTGTCGCGTCGGTCGACAAGGCGCACGACCGCGTTGCTGGATCCGATGCGCAGCGAGCCGATCGGGAAATGGCCCGGCATCCTGCGATCGAGTCCCGCGGCACTCGGGCCGATATCAACGGACATCAGCTCGAGCGACTGCGTGATGCCGAACAATGATGGCCGCATCCACAGCGTGGCGGAGCGGAGGTCGACTCTGGTGCTTGCGACGAAGCCCGCGTCGAAGTCCTGTCCGATCCGGACGGTGGCACCGGGAGCAATGAGCCCCGAGCCGAAGGCCTTGGCGGCCACGTTGCCACTGAAGTCCAGAAACGCCAGCGATTCGAGGGTCACGGGGCCGTCCAACCGGACGGTCGGCGCGCTGATGGTGACGGACCCACTGCCGCGGACGGTGAGAGAGCCCAGGGCGCCGATGCGGAACTCCTGGCCGCTGAACGTGGTTCGCGAGCCCGAGCTGAGCGTCAACGGCCCGAAGAACTGATAGCCCGATGCGACAAGGCTTGACTGCGGAGATCCGCCGAGGGTTGTTGAGGCCACGGCGGGTCGGCGTACGGGGCCGCTGGTCGTCAGCGTGCCTGTCCATGCCGGAGCATCGATCGCTCCCGGCACACCCCACGCGAGCGAAGTCAGCACGAGCGAACCGTTGGGCGCCTGCGACAGTGCATCGGGTGCCGCGGGATAAATGGGTCCGCCGGCGCTCGCCCGTGCTTGTGGGAACGTTGCGAGTGCGCCGTCATAGACGTAGGCAGCACCCCGCTGCTGCCCGGTTGGCTCCGCCGCGTTCTTCGCGCCCACGACGACAGTGGTCCCGGTCATGGCGACGCCCCAGCCGAAGTTATCTTCGGCCCGGCCGTCGTTGGCCATGATCTTGGAAAGCGAGCTCCACGTTGTGCCGGACCGGGCGAAGACGTAGGCCGATCCTTGCTTGGCGTTGGCGCCGATGGCGTCGGCGTACGCACCGATGATTGCCAGATCTCCCGAGATCGAGACGGAGTGACCAAAGAAATCGCTCGGGGCCCCATCGGGCGCGGTCAGCTTGGCTTGCTGATTCCAGGTGCTTCCCGAGCGCGTCATGATGTACGCGGAGCCTTGCAACGAATTGCCGCCCACGGTGTCGGCGTAGGCCCCGATCAGCGCGGTGGTGCCGGAGATCGAGACTGAGGTTCCGAAGAAGCCAAACGCGGAGACGTCTGATGGGGCAATCTTCGCTTGCTCGGTCCACGAGGCACCCGAAGGAACGAAGATGTAGGCCGCACCACGGTCGGTTACGCCGCCGCTGTCATCGCGCGGCGCACCAACGATGAGCTGTCCGTTGGCGAGCGCGAGCGAGCTTCCAAATCGAGCTTCCAGATTGCGATCCGACGCCACGAGTCTGCCCGAGTAGAGCCACGTGGCGCCGGAGCGCGTGAACCCGTAGACGGCCCCTTCGTTGAAAGAGTTGCCGTTCACGAAGGGTGCGGCCGCGAAGATCGAGTTTCCGTCGATCGCGACGGCAAAGCCGAAGCCGTCGTCGCGTTGGCGATCGGGAGCCTTGAGCGTCGCCTGATGGCTCCACACGCCGCCGCTGCGGACGAAGACGTACGCGGCACCTTCGTTGGTTTGGACGGAGGTTCCGGCATCGTCCACCTGATAGGCGCCGACGACTGCCGTGTCGCCCGAGATTGCAACCGACCAGCCGAAGAAATCGAACAAGCGTCCCTGGGGCGCCAGGAGCTTTGCCTGCTGTGTCCACCCGGAACCGGAGCGCACGTACACGTACGCCGCGCCGAGATCGAAGCCACCGTTCACATCGCTGAACGGCGCTCCGATGATGGCGGTGTCGCCCGAGATCGCGACCGCAGAGCCGATGCCGTCAAAGTCCTGTCGGTCCGCGGGAGTGAGCTTGGCGTCGCTCCCGACGAGCCAGAATCCGTCCACGCGTGTAAAGAGAAGGGCGGAACCCTGGTCTTGCACGCCGCCCGGATCGTCGAAGCTGGCGCCGATCAGCGCGACATCGCCCGAGAGTGCAACGGCGATGCCGAACTGGTCGAATGCCTCGCCCGCGGGGTCGGTCAGCTGCAGCTGCTGCGCCCAGGACGAACCCGTCCGGGTAAAGACGTATGCCGAACCTTGCGCCGAGTTGGCGCCCAGATCGTCGAGATACGAGCCGATCAAGACCGTGTTGCCGGAGATCGAAACGCTGTACCCAAAGTCATCGCGGGCGGCACCGTCCGCGGCGGTCAGCGTGGCCTGCTGTGACCAGTTCGAGCCCGAGCGGACAAAGACGCTGACACTGCCCTGGTCGCTGTTGCCGTTGACATCGTCGAAGGGCGCACCCAGCGCGGCGGTGTCGCCCGAGAGCGAGACCGAAGACCCAAGGAGGTCAAACCCCGCTCCGTCGGGAGCGGCGAGCTTGGCCTGGAGCGTCCATGCCCCTCCATCACGAACGTAGACATACCCGACACCCTGATCGCCGAATCCACCACCGTCGCCGAACGGGGCACCGACCAACGCGGTTTCGCCCGACACCGCGACCGAATCTCCGAACGAATTGAACATTGCACCGTCCGGCGCGGTCAGCTTCTGCTGGAAGCCCCAAGAGCCGCCGGTCCGGGCATAGACATAGGCAGAACCATGGTCCGCAATCAATCCTGCATCATCAGAAGGTGCGCCCACCACCACGGTGTCGCCGTCGATTGCGACCGCATCTCCTAAGCGATCTCCCGAGAGGCCATCGGGCGCAAGCAGCTTCTCGCTTGCAATCCACGTTGTCCCCGTGCGCACAAAGAAATATGCCGAACCGCGGTCGGCCGCGGATCCGATGTCGTCACCCGGCGATCCGACGATGATCGTGTCGCCATAGATGGCAACCGCTGCGCCGAACGTGTCGGCGGCTTGGCCGTCGGATGCGGTGAGCGTGGCTTCCAGCGTCCAGCCCGTCCCGTTCCAGCGGAAGACGCGGACCGAGCCCTGATCGGATCGGCCGCCGACATCGTCGAGCGGGGAGCCGAGGACAGCCGTATCGCCGTCGATCGCGACGGCCGAGCCGAACTGGTCGCCGGCCGATCCGGCCGGATCGCGCAGGCTGACGGGGCTGGGGCGCTGGGCGATCGCGAGCGAAGCGCCGAGACAGCAAAGCACGCACGCGAGCACGAATCGAGGCGAGATCATGCGATGACTTCCCTTGAGTTGAAGAGCATACTCGGCGTGCCAAGCGGCGTATTGCTTCCCGTCGCGTCTTGTGCACGCTGTTCGCACGAGCTCGAGCAATGACGCGGCTCAGGCGGTGCATGTGGGTCCGATAGCACGCTCAGACGCCCCGGGTTTCCATGGGATGCCATCTCAACGCAGAGATCCGCCGGACATGGTGTTGCTCATTGATTGATCATGTCTCAACGGACGAACCGTCATGCGTGCGTCGTGAGACGCGACGAGAACGACGGCCAAAGAAACAGGCCGGCGCCTTGGCGCCGGCCTGGTCGGGTTGTCGCGGATTCAGTTCACGTTGCCGACTTCGTCCGTGTGGATGTCGGCGTCGAGTCAGACGGCCGTGAATCGCTTACGGGCAGAGCAGGGTGTCGTAGGCGACGGCGAAGATCTGGAAGTCGAGGTCGTCGACCACGCCGTCGAAGTTGAGGTCGGCGGGGCAGCCGGGGGACATGTCGAGCGTGTTGCAGTCGAGGATGTCGTAGGCCTGGATGAAGATCTGGAAGTCGTCGTCGTTGACGATGCCGTCTTTGTTGAGATCGGCGAGGCACGACGACGGCGGGGTGTAGGCGAAGCGGATGATGGGCGGAGCGGTGAATGCTCCGAGCACGGCGGCGTCGGCGTTGCTGTCGTCCTTGCGCATCGTCGCGAGCGGGCTGCTGTTCATCGCGGCGATGTCGAAGGCGGAGAAAGCGTTCAGGGGCGACTCGCTGCGAATGGTGACGCACAGGTCGCCGCCGCGGTAGAAGAAGGCCTGGGGGAAGTCGATGTAGAAGTCAAACTCGTCGGCGTCGTTGGTGGGCAGGATGGGGCTGTCCTTGAACGTGCCGGCAGGGAGCGTGAGCGGGCCGGTGCGAGCGTCGACGCGATCGGCGCCCTCGTTGTTCGCGGCGATGGTGCTCATGGTGTTGGGGGTGTTGACCGCGGTGCTGAGCGCGACATCGAAGCGGGGCAGCAGGGTGTTGGAAGCGGGGTAGCTCGCGGCGGTCTGGGTGACGCGGTTACGGAACGACATGCCGGTGATCTTGGCGCCGGGCGGGATGTCGTTGAGCGACGCGGCGGAGTAGATGATCTGATTGGTGCGGCTGCCGTCGAAGATGCGGCGGCCGGTGGTCTCGCCGCCGCTGGCGACGCCGGAGGCGATGTAGCCGAGCTTGATGGCGGGGCCGGCGGTGAACGCTCCTGCGACGGCATTGCGATCCCATGCAGTTGTGACCGCTCGCGAGGCCGAAGATCCGAGATCGCCCGTGAAGTCGGCGGCACCCGCTCCGGCGAGACCCATTGTCCGGACGGTGATGCACAGCCCGCCGCCCTGGTAGACGAAGCCGCGCTGAAACTGGATCTTCGGTCCGTACGCCTGCGGGCCGCTGGCGGCGCTGGGGTAGGACAGCGCTCGCACGCCCAGGGCGCCGTCACGCACCTGGACCTTGTCTGCGCCCTCATTGACGGCGTAGGTGGCACTCATGGTGTTCGGGGTTTGGGCCGCGGTGCTCACCCACACGTCGTAGTCCAGTGCCGCAACATCCGCTGCGGGCCAGGATGAGCCCTGACCGGGAGCGCGCCGCAGCGAGAACGAATCAATGATCGAACCTGCGGGGATGTGCTTGAGGTCGCTTTCGCTCAGCACCACCTGATAGACGGCCTCCGTGCCCGAGAGCATCTGCGAGGTCAGCGAGTTGCCGTTGCTCGTAGCGCGATCATTGGGGACGATGACGCCGGGCTCGGCGTCGAAGCGGACGATCGGGGGCGTCGTTGCCGTGTCGAGCGTGACGGCGGCGGCGGAGTCGGAACGGGCGGACTGGCTCCACGAGAACGAGTGGCGGTCGGTTGTGAGTTGCTCGACCTGACCGTGGCCGGAGGTTCGGATCAGCATGAAGAGCGGTCCGCCCCGGTACTCGAAGGAGCGCTCGAAGGGCACGACGAACGAGAAGGGCGCGGGTGTCCCGAGGATGCCGCCGTCGACGTCGGGGAGCATGGCGAGTGCGGGAACGACAAGTGGTCGGTCGTAGACGTCTACGGCGTCGGGGCCGACGTTGCTGGCGATATCGCTCATCATGCCGCCGACGGGGTGCTGCGAACTGGAGAGTTGGAGGAACCAGTTGTCGAAGATCTTGTCGGCGGTGGGCCAGGCGTTGTTGGCTGGGGTCGTGGTCGAGCCGTCGTTACGCAGCGAGAAGCCGGTCAGGGTTGTGCCGGGGCCGAAGGTGTCGAGCTCGCCGGGGGCGACGATGGTTCCGAATGTCCGCGGGTTCTCGTCAAGAGGCGTGTTGACCGTGCTGGTGTGACCATCGGCGGTGGCGAACTCTTCGCCGACGTACATTTTGTTGACGCCGCGTGCGGCGCGTGCGGTGTCGCGGACGAAGCCGATGCGGATGACGGGCGCTGCGTCGGTGACAAGGCCGGCGAGAGCGCCCTGGCCGTTGGCGAAGGCGTGTGCGATGCCCGAGACGGTGTGCCCATCGATCGTGCCGGAGACGCCGCCAGCCTGGCCGCTGTGGCGGATGGTGATGACCAGGCCGCCGCCGGTGTAGTAGAAGGGAGTGGAGAAGGTGATGGCGGGTCCGAAGGCCTCGGCGCTGGGCGCGACGGCGTTGGCGGTGAAGACCCCGGCGAGCGGGCCGAAGAGTCCGTCGCGCACTTTGACTTCGGTATCCGCGACGACGTTGTCGCTGAATGTGGCGCTCATGTTCGAGGCCAGCTGGGCCGCCTTGGCCAGGCGGATCTCGTAGTCAGAGAACGCGGTCGCCGCGGGCGGCCAGGCGGCCGCGACTGAAGCGTCCAACCGGAACGCGATCGAGGTGATGACGCTCCCGACCGGGATCTGATCGAGCACGCTGCGGTTGATGATGATCTGCGACGTGCGGGCGCTCGATGCGAGCGGCGTTGTTCCGGAGTTGTTGCCGTCGGCGGTGTTGATGCCGGCGTCGGGCGCGACGCCGGTTTCGGCGGTCTGGGCGTTGGCAATCGACGGGATGGCGGCGCACGCGCCCGCCAGCAGCGCGAGCTGCAGAGCGTTTCGAGAGGGCATGGATGGTTCCTTGTCTTGAGGCGCCCGACCGTCACCGGATCGTCAGCGAGCGGTGCAAACCGATCGGGCCTCCAGAACCACGCGAGAAGGCGGGCGGAAACGCGCCACGTCGGCACCCGCGCAGGTCCAAGAAAAACCCGCGGCCAAGGGGCCGCGGGCGGGTGAGCGGATGAAGGTGTCGAGTCCTTACGGGCAGAGCACGGCGTTGTACGCCTGGACGAAGGGCAGGAAGTCATCGTCGTTCACGACGCGATCGAAGGTGAAGTCGCTGGGGCAGCCGACGGCCATGCCCGCGTCGGCGCAGTCGAGGATGTTGTACGCGAGAACGAAGACCTGGAAGTCGTCGTCGTTGACAACGCCGTCGTTGTTGAGGTCCCACGGGCAGAAGGCGTCGTCGGTGAAGGCGAAGCGGGCGATGATGCCGCCAGCGTCGGTGCTGCCGGAGAGGGCGTTGGCGTTACCGATGTTTCGAACGCCCGCCGCACCGGTGTCGGTGGAGTCGAAGAGGACGTCGGTCGCCGCGCCAGACGTTGTACCGCTGCGGATGAGCATGGTGAGCGGGCCGCCTTTGTAGACGAACGGGCGGGTGAACGGGATGAACAAGCCGAAGGGCCGCTGCGGGCTGAAGCTGGGGTAGGCGCCCTTGGGGATGGCGATCGGCCCGGAGCGAACGGTGGTGAGATCGGAACCTTCGTTGTTGGCGAAGGTGGTGCTCATGGTCGCCGCGGAGTTGGTCGCGGTGCTCATGGTGATATCGAAGCGGTCGTTGGTGAAGTCGGCCGCGGGGAAGAAGGCTGCAGATGGCGCCTCGTTGTCGATGCGGAACGACACGCCGTTGATGGTGGCCCCGACCGGGACGCCGACCTGATCGGCGTCGTAGAGCATCTGGTACGCGCGGGTGCCGGCAAAGAGGAAGCGGCTGCCGGTGGTGCCGTCGGAGTTGCGGGCCGAGCGCGGGGTGACGTCGGTGGGAATGTACCCGAGCTGGATCACGGCGCCACCGTCGGTCCCGAAGTAGCTGCCGCTGGTGGCGGTCTTGCCGGGGTTGCGGACAATACGGGTGAGAGCGGCGGGGTTGGCGGCACGGACTAAGGGGTTGCCGTTGGACACGCCGGAGTGGCGGACGGTGATGCAGAGGTCGCCGCCGGTGTAGACAAAGGCGCGGTCGAAGGTGATGGTGCCGCCGAAGCGCCCGCTGATGCCGGCGGGGAGGGCCCCGGGGAGCCACGAGATGGGACCGGAGCGGACGATGAGGGCGTCGCTGCCGACGTTGTCGGCAAAGGTGGTGCTCGCGGTGAGCGGGCGGTTGGCGGCGGTGCTGATCTCAACCGAGTAGTCCTCGGCCTCGGCGCCGATGGTGCCGGGCCACGCGGACTGCGCTGTGTCCGCCAGAACGCTGAGCGAGGTGATGAGCCCACCGACCGGAATGTAGTTCAGCTCCGATGCCGCGAGCACGTACTGGATCGTTGACGCATTGCCGTAGTACGGGCTATTGGCGACGTAGAAGAGCCCCAGGCCGGTGCCGTCCTTGGCGCTGTTGGGCACGATGACCTGGGCGTCGGCGGAGTAGCGGGTGACGGGGACATTGCTATCAATGGTGAGGGTCACGGCGGCGTTGCCGGTCGCGTGCTTCCCGCGACCGAAGGGTTGCAGCGAAACGTCGTTGGCCGCGAACGCGTCGACGGATGCCGCGACGCCACCGATCGCCTGGCGTTTGATCAGCATGTCCAGCGTCCCGGCGCGGTAGGAATATGGATCCGAGAACGGCACCTCCCAGGTGAACGCGGCCGTCCCGGTCGTGGGCTTGGCGGCCAACTCGCCCGCCGCGATCGCGAGCGACCCGCTGCGAACGGTGATCGCATCCGTTCCCGAGTTCGAGGCCACCGTGGTGGACATCGTGGCGGGCGTGAGCGGGCTCTTGCTCAAGCGGATGTCGAACTGCGGGAACGACCCGAGCGCCGCCGGCCACGCGATGGTGCTGAAGTTGCGGAAGGCCACGCCGGTGAGCAGGGTGCCCGGCCCGACAGTCTCGAACTGCTTCGGCCCGAAGAGGTACTGGCCGGTGCGATCCAAGTTCTGGGTGAGGATCGCCTGGGACCCGCCGGCGGGCGTGTCGGCGAACTGCTTGAGGGCGTAGATCTTGGTCACGCCCTCGCCAAAGGGGGATTCGACCGGCGGGACGTACGACAAGCGGACGATGAAGGCGCTGGCGGCGGCGCCCGCGGCGCTGGTTCGCGGCGAGGCGCTCACGCCTGCGGCGGAGGGGCCGGAGACGACGGTGTCACAGAACTTTGTCGGGGCGATGCCGCCGACGCTCTTGATGTCGATCGCGAGCGCACCGCCCTGATAGACGTATGGGGTCTGGAAGCCGATGAAGGGCCCCCAGCCCTCGGGGACGGCACCGGCGTTCGCACCGGCGGGATACACGCCAGCAGAAAGGGCGAACGAGCCGTCACGCACGAGTACCGGGTTGGTCTGGTTGTTCGCGTAGGTGGTGCTGATCGTGCCCGGCGTCAGCGGCGACTGCGAGAGCGTGATCTCATAGTCGGTGTTGGTGGAGTTGGCGCCGGGCCAGGGGCTGATCTCGGTGTTGCTGAGCCGCAGCTGCATGCCGGTGATGATGCTGCCGGGCGGGATCGAAGCGAGCTGACTGGCGGCGTAGAGGGTCATGTGCCGCCCGTCGGAGAAGGCTCCGATCGGGATCGAGTTGCTGGAATTACCAGCGACGGTGTCGTTCGCGTTGGGAAGCGTCACCTGCTCGGTGGTCGCTGGCTCGATCCCCAGGAGGACGACGAGCGGAGGGGTCACCGAGCCGGTGGTGGCAGTCTGGGCGGACGTATTTCCGAGTCCAGCTGCCGACGGAAAGGGCGTTACCGTGTCGGCGGCGGATCCCGGGACGCCAGTGCCGTTGTTGCGGAACTCGATCACCAGAGGGCCGCCGGTGTAGGTGTACGGCGTCGTGAACGCGATCACCGGGCCCCAATCCTCTGGCGTGGTGCCGGTCGCGGCGCCGCCGGGGTAGGCGTTGGCGGCGAGGTTCAGAGCGCCGTCACGGACCAGCACCGCGCCGGTGATGTTGTTGGCAAGGGTCGTGGAGATGGTGGCGGCGGTACGCGTCGAGGTGCCGATGCGGATCTCGTAGTCGGTGCAGACCGAGGCGGCCGGCGGCCAGGGGGCATTCGCGGTGTTCCACTGACGCAATCGGATCGACGTGATCCGTCCGCCGATCGGCAAGCCGACCAACTGGCTCGGTTCATAGAGGACCTGGTACACGCCGCCAGCGGAGCTCGCGAGCGGGATGATGTTGCCGCTCCCGCCGTTCACCGCGGCGTTGACCGGGGGCAGCACCTCGGTGGACTGAGCCCGGGCGAGCGACGCGAGCGCGCCGACCATGGCCAGCGCGAACACGCCGGCGACGACACGACTGATCCCACGCATACCGATCTCCTCTCGAATGAACCGCGCTCGACGTTCCCGCGCCGAGCCTGTGTCAGACTATCCGATAACGGTGTTGGGACCAACAACCAAGCGCAGAAATGCTGCTGCCAGCGCCGATTCTCGAACGGCGAATCCTTGCGCATACCGAACGACAACCCTCGAAAAACGAAACGCGGGGCTCGGAAGGCCCCGCGATGAAGATTCGATTGAGATGGCCGCGGAGAGCTTTGCTCACGGGCAGAGCAAGTCGTTGTACGCCTGGACGAAGGGCAGGAAGTCGTCGTCGTTGACGATGCGATCGAAGGTGAAGTCGCTGGGGCAGCCCAGGGGCATGGTGGGGTCGGCGCAGTCGAGGATGTTGTACGCGAGAACGAAGACCTGGAAGTCGTCGTCGGTGACGACGCCGTCGTTATTGAGGTCCCACGGGCAGAAGGCGTCGTCGGTGAAGGCGAAGCGAGCGACGAGGGCGTTCGAGACGTTCGCACCCGACACGGCGTCCGCGCTGGTCGTGTCTCGCGTGCCGTTCGCTCCGACGGTGTGAGCATCGACGTTGAAGTTCGCGTTTGCGCCGCTCGCGTTGCCGTTACGGAGCAGCATCGTGATGGGTCCGCCCTTGTAGACGAACGGGCGGGTGAACGGGATGAAGAGTCCGAAGCGGCGCCCGCCATCGGCGTTGGGCGGGTAGGACGCGGCCGGAATGGTGAGGGGTCCGCTGCGGACCGTGGTGACGTCCGCGCCTTCGTTGCTGGCGAATGTATCGCTCATGGTCGCGGCCGAGTTCGTCGCGGAGCTCATGGTGATGTCGAAGCGATCGAGGGTCAGGTCGGCGTCAGGAAAGGCAGACGCGACATCGTTCTCAAGCCGGAACGACACACCATTGATGGTGGCGCCAACGGGCACCCCGACTTGATTGGCGTCGTAGATCATCTGATAGGCGCGGGTGCCAGCGAACGCGAAGCGACCGCCGTTACCGTCCGCGGCGAGCACATTCTTCGGGCTGACGCCGCTGGGGATGTAACCGAGCTGGATGGCAGGACCGCTGACGCCGAACAACGAGCCGGTGGTTGCGGCTTTGTTGCCGGCGCTGGACGCCGCCCGGGTGGCCGTTGCCGGTCCGGCGGTCCGGAGGGTCGGACCGCCATTGATCACGGGTGCGTGACGGATCGTGATGCACAACGGACCGCCTTTGTACACGAAGGCTCGGTCGAAGGTGATGGTGGCGCCGAACCGGCCGGTGGAACCAGCGGGCAGGGCACCGGGTTCCCAAGCGATGGGTCCCGACCGGACAATGCTCGCATCGGCACCGACGTTGTCCGCGAACGTTCTGCTCATGCTCTCGGGCTGGTTGGCGGCGCTGCTGATCTCGACGTTCAGATCGTCGGCCGCCGCGCCGGTTGCCCCGGGCCATGCGGCCTGTGACGAATTGGCCACCAGACTGAGCGAGGTGATCAGGCCGCCGACGGGGATGTAGCTCAATTCGGAGGCACCGAGCAACACCTGGAGGACGGCTTCGTTGGATGATGTCGGAGCGACGGCGTTGTAGCTGCCGTTGAATCCGACGCCGTCCTTGAGCGAGTTGGGCACCATGACCTGAGCATCGGCGGAATAGCGCATCACCGGCACGTTGGTGTCGAACGGCGTCGTGCCGGCGGCCGCCCCGAAGCCAAAGAAGCCGCGAGACTCAACACCGTTGGCGGGGTCGAGAACGGAGACGGCATCGACAGAACCGGTCGTAACGAAGCCCGACGAGCGGACGACGTTCAGGAGGCTGCCGGATCGATAGGGATACGGCACGGAGAAGGGGATCTCCCACGTGTAGGGCGCGGTCTTGCCGACGGGTGCTGGTGCCATTGCACCGGTCGGGACGTTGAGCACGCCGCTCCGGACAATCGTCTTGTCGGGGCCGGCGTTGTTGGCGATGGTGGTGGAAAGGGTGGCCGGGCCGTTCTGGCTCTGGCTGAGTTCGATGCTGTAGTCCGAAGCCGTCGGAATCGGAGGCCACGCGACGTCGGCACTATTCCGCATGCTCAGGGCGGTCAGCAGCGTTCCCGGGCCGATCGTCTGGAACGGAGACGGCGCGAACACGGCCTGATTGGCGATGCCCGAGCTGAACGAGTACGCGGATTGAGACGAAGATCCCAGCGTATCGGCGTAGTTGTTGATCGCGTAGACCTTGGTGACGCCGTTGCCAAAGGGGGATTCGACCGGGGGTACATAGGTGAAGCGCGCAATGAGCGCGCCGTTGAGGCCGCCGGTCGGGTTGGTGGGCGAGGTAGTGGACGCCAATCCCGCGGCGGTGGCGCCGTTGTTCACGACATCGGCGAACTGGCTCGGCGACGGGCCGCCGCCGGTGGTGCGGAACTCCAGACCCAGCACGCCGCCGGTGTAGAGATAGGGCGTGTCGAAGGCGATCAGTGGGCCCCACGCTTCGGGGGTGGTGCCCGTCGCCGCGCCTCCGGGGAACTCGTTCAGAGCGAAATCGCGGGCCCCATCGCGGACGCGGACCGGATCGAGGATGTTGTCCGCGAAGGTCGCGCTGACGGTCGCCGGGGTGAGAGCGGAGCGGCAGAGCCAGATCTCGTAGTCGCTGGCGGTGAACGCCGACGCGGGCCAGGGCGTGGTCTCGGTGTTGCGCTGGCGGAGCTGCAGACCCATGATCAGGCTGCCGGCGGGGATGTCGGCGAGCTGGTCGGCGGCGTAGAGCGTCATCTGGCGTCCGCCGGAGACCGCCGCGAAGGGGATGAAGTTGCCGGTGGTGCCTGCGACGGTGTCGTTGGCGTTGGGGACGGTCACGACCTCGGTCGCTGCGGGCTCGATCCCGAGGCGAACGACGAGGGGGGATGCCTCGAATCCGTTGGTGTCTGTTGACACCGGAGTATTCCCCATGCCGGCCGCTCCCGTGAATGGACCCACGGCTTCGGCGAACGAGGCGATGGTGGGGGAGCCACTGCTTCGGAACTCAAGAACCAACGGCCCACCGCTGTAGGTGTAGGGCGTGGTGAAGGTGATCACCGGGCCCCAATCCTCTGGAGTGCTGCCTGTGGCGGGACCCCCGGGGTAGGCATTGGCAGCAAGATTCAGGGCCCCGTCGCGGACCAGTACGGCGCCCGAGATGTTGTCGGCGTAGGTCGTTGACATCGTCGCGGCGGTGCGGCTTGAGGTGCCGATCCGAATCTCGTAGTCGGCGCACACCGAGGCGGCGGGCGGCCAGGGGGCGTTCGCGGTGTTGGCTTGGCGCAATCGGATCGAGGTGATTCGCGCGCCGACCTGCAGACCGACCAACTGGTTGGTGTCGTAAAGCACCTGGTAGGCGCCGCCAAGACTTGCTCCCATGGGAACGAAGTTGCCGACCCCGCCATACACCGCGGCATTGGCCGGGGGCAAGATCTCGGTGGACTGCGCCAGGACGAGCGGCGCGCCGGCCAAGGCCAGCGCGAACACACCGCCGACGACACGACTGATCCCACGCATACCGATCTCCTCTCGAATGAACCGCGCTCGACGTTCCCGCGCCGAGCCAGCATCAGACTACCCGATAACGGCGTTGCAACCAATGAACTGGCGCAGAAATGCCACGCCCAGAGCCGATTCTCGGACGCGGATTCCTTGCGCATACCGAACGACAACCCGCGCCAAACGAAACGCGGGGCCCGGAAGGCCCCGCGATGAAGATTCGATTGAGATGTCCGCGGCGATCTCCGCTCACGGGCAAAGCAAGTCGTTGTACGCCTGGACGAAGGGCAGGAAGTCGTCGTCGTTGACGATGCGATCGAAGGTGAAGTCGCTGGGGCAGCCCAGGGGCATGGTGGGGTCGGCGCAATCGAGGATGTTGTAGGAGAGAACGAAGACCTGGAAGTCGTCGTCGTTGACGACGCCGTCGTTGTTGAGGTCCCATGGGCAGAAGGCGTCGTCGGTGAAGGCGAAGCGAGCGGCGAGGGCGCCGATTCCCGAGCTGCCGGTCGCGGCGTCCGGGCTGGCGGTGTTGCGCACACCGGCGGCTCCGGTGCTGTGGGCGTCGAGAAACTGACCAGGGCCGCCGTTGGTTGTGATCGCGCCCGCACGGATGGTCATGACCATCGGGCCGCCCTTGTAGACGAACGGCCTCGTGAACGGGATGAATCGGGAGAAGGCACGCTGCGAGTCGTGGGCGGGGAAGGAGCGGGCCGGGAAGGTGATGGGGCCGCTGCGAACGGTGACGACGTCGGGCCCCTCGTTGGCGGCGAAGGTCGCCGACATGGTGCCCGCGGAAGTCGTCGCGGTGCTCATGGTGACGTCGAAGCGATCGAGGCTGTGATCGGAGATGGGGAAGGGAACCGCGACGGACTCGTCGACGCGGAAGGCGACGCCGTTGATGGTCGCGCCGACCGGGACGGTGATTTGCTCGGCGTTGTAGAGCGACTGGTAGACGCGGGTGCCGTCGAGCAGGAAGCGGCCGTTGATGCCGTCGGCGTTGAGGATGTTCTTGGGGCTGACGGCGCTGGGGATGTAGCCCAGGCGCATCGCCGCGCCGGTGTTGCTGGGGAGATAGTCGCCCGATGTTGCAAGTTGATCGGGCGAACGGATCGCGCGGTTGGTGGTGAAATTGCCGGCGTTCCGCAGGGTGGGTCCGCCGTTGTGGACGCCGCTGTGGCGGAAGGTGATGCACAGGTCGCCGCCGGCGTACACAAACCCGCGGTCGAACGTGATGCGTGCGCCGGGCAAGACGGCGGAGGGCAGCGGGAGGCTCCCGGCGGTCCACGAGATCGGCCCCGAGCGGACGATCGCGGAGTCGGCGCCTTCGTTGTCGGCAAACGTCAGGCCGGCGCTGGCGGGGCGGTTCTTGGAAGTGCTCATGGTGACCTGGTACTCGTCCGCCCAAGCCGTGGTCGACGGCCACGAGATTCCGCCGTTGAAGAACTCCACCGAGGTGATCAGGCCGCCGACCGGGATGTACTCAAGCTCGGAGGCGGCGATGATGTTCTGAAATGTCGCTGGGTTACTCGCGAGCGGAGTGTTCAACGTGAGGAAATCCACGAACCCCGTGCCCGACGCGAGCAGGTTGGGCGTCATCACCTGGGCGTCGGCCGAGAAACGCATGACCGGTACGTTCGCGTTCGAGCTAATGACAGGCCCGGGAGCGCCGACCGTAAAGAAGCCCTTTGCCTCGACGCCAATCACCGGGCTCGTCGAGGGCACGGCGTCGACTGATCCCGCAACCCCCGGGCCAATAGACGTGTTCCGCCCCACCGTGAGCAGGTTGCCGAAGCGATAGGCGTAAGGCTGATCGAACGGGATCTCCCACGTGAATGCGGCGGTCCCGACCGAGGGCTTGGCGGCCATGATGCCGGTCGGCAGATTGAGGACGCCGGAGCGCACGGTCGTGTTGTCCGGCCCGATGTTGTTCGCGACGGTCGTCGAGAGCGAGGAGGGGCCGTTGAGCGAGCGACTGAGCTCGAGGCTGTACGAGCTCGCCGAGGCCGGAGCCGTGGGCCACGCCGTGGTCGACGCGTTCCGGAAACTCAGCCCCGTCAGTTCCGTGCCCGGGCCGACGGTCTGGAATTGGGCGGCGTTGAACACAGCTTGATTCGAGATGGAACTGCTGAACGTCCATGCGGCCTGGGTGATGCCTGCCGGCGTGTCGGCGAATTGCTTGAGGGCGTAGATCTTCGTCACGCCTTCGCCAAAGGGTGAGGCCAGCGGCGGGATGAACTGGAAGCGGACGACGACGGCGCCGGCCGCCGCACCAGAAGCACCGGCCAGCGCGCCGGTGACACCGGCCGCGGGCGCCGCGTTGTTCACGCATTCTGCAAAGGTCTGCGGGACGACGCCGCCGGTCGAGCGAATGTCGAGCGCGAGCACGCCGCCGCGGTACACATACGGCGTGTCGAAGGCGATCACCGGGCCCCAGCCCTCCGGCGTCGCTCCTGCGTTCGCGCCGCCGGGATAGATGTTGGCCGTCAGCGCGAGCGATCCATCGTGCACCTGCTCGGGGTTGAGCAGGTTGTCACTGAAAGTCGAGCTGATGGTGGACGGCGTGCGATTGGACTGCGCCAGCCACAACTCGTAGTCATTGACGGTCGCGTTCGCCGGAGGCCAGGCCGCCGTGGCCAGGTTCGACTGTCGAAGCTGCAGGCCGACGATGAGACTGCCCGGCGGGATCGCGGCGAGCTGGTCGGCGTTGTACAGATTGACGTGGCGGCCGTTGGTGAAGTGACCGATCGGGATCGAGTTCGCGTTGGGCCCGGCGACCGTGTCGTTGGCGGGGGGCAGGGTCTGCTTGATCGCCGAACCGGGCGTGTAGCCGAGTCGGATGACCGCCGGCGAGTTCGAGATCACGCCCACGGTCGCGGTCTGCGAGAACGTGATGCTGACCGATCCGGCGCTCGAGTCCGAATCCACGCAATTGGCCTGAGTTCCGGCCGGGGCCCCGCCGCTGGTTCGGATCTCGATCACCAGCGGGCCGCCGCGGTAGACATACGGCGTCGTGAAGGTGAGCACCGGGCCCCAGCCTTCGGGAGTCGTTCCCGTGCTCGGCCCGCCCGGGAACGCGCCCGCGGCGAAGGTGAGAGCGCCGTCGCGCACCAGCACCGCGTTCGTGATGTTGTTCGCAAACGTCGCGGACCGCGTCGCCGGAGTCAGCGTCGAGGTGCCAAGCCGGATCTCGTAGTCGGTGATGGTGGCGTTCGCCGGGGGCCAAGGAGCCGTCGCCGAATTGCTCTGCCGCAGCTGCAGCGATTGGATCGACGCACCGATCGGGAGACCCACCAACTGGTCGGCGGCGTAGATGACTTGAAAGACGCCGTCGCTGATGCCCAGCGGGATGAGGTTGTTGCTGATGCCGTCGACCGCCTCGTTGGCGGGGGGGATCACGTCGTGGAACTGCGCCCACGCGGACGAAGGAGCGATGAGAGCCAGGCACGCCGCGAGCGTGCGCCGAAGAACGAACATCTGCATGGAATCTCCCTCTTGAGACGACGGACTGGGTCCCGCACCCCCGCACCACTGCGCACGAACAGGCTACCAGAACAAGGAGCGGAATCCCAAGCGCAGGCCGCAGAAAAGGCCGCGTTCGGCTTCTTCTCGGACGTTCATGCTGCGCGCAGGGCCTTCAGGCGTGATCCCACCCCAGGCCGGTGAGATCGATGAGCGTGCCGCCGTCGATGCGGGCGATGCAGCCGCTGCCGGTACGCACGGTGCCGATCCGCCGGATCGGCGTGCCTAAGGAAGGAATGGAATCGGGAACGTCAGCGTCGGACGTGAAGAGCAATTCGTAGTCCTCGCCGTCGCCGGCGGCGGCGCGCCAGTCGGCGACTCCTTCGTTCCGCGGGATCGCGTTGGCGTCGAGTTCGATGCGCACGCCCGAGGCCGACGCGATGCGTGCCGCGTCGCGACCCAAACCATCGGAGAGATCGATCATCGCGTGCACGCGATCGCCGAAGGTGTCGAGCAGCCACGCCGCCTCACGCAGCCGCGGCTCGAAGGTGAGATGCCGCCCCATGCCGGTCGCCCGATCGAACGAGCCGCCCAACGCGCCGGTGACATAGACATGATCCCCCGGCTTCGCGCCAGCGCGGGTGACGACATGACCGGACGCGTGGGCGACGCCGATCGCTGTGACGGTCAGCGTCAGCGGCGACGCGGCGTCGGGCATGGCCGCGAGATCGCCGCCGACCATCGGGCAGTTCCAGTGCTCGGCCCAGTTCTTGATCGAGACGCAGAGCGCATCGGCGTCGCTCTGCGCGAAGCCCGCGGGCAACGCGCCGGTCGCGAGCGCACACCACGGCGTCGCGCCCATGGCCGCGAGATCCGAGATCGAACGAGCGACGGCCTTGCGAGCCACCAGATCGAGCGGCGTGCCAGACACGAAGTGACGGCGCTCGATCACCTGATCGACCGTCAGCAGCATCGCACCGCCGGGCGGACGGACCGCGGCACAGTCGTCGCCGGGGCCGAGCACGACGTGCGGAAACGCCGCGGGCATTCCCGCGGATCGCTCGGCGATGCGTTGAAGAAGATCGCTCTCGCGCACGGGCAACGGTAGTGCACAGAGGTATTGCACGCCCGGATGCCAATCGCATCGTGACGACGCCGCCCGCTTGCATGTCACGCCCGCGGCAACCCCGCAATACGCGGCACCGCCGAGCCGATCGCCCGGCGGTTGCCGCGTGGAGGTGTCAGGTCAGAGCAACGTGCCGCACCGCCGCGAGCTTCTTCTTGAGTTCGCTCCGGAAGTCCGGGTGTGCAATCGAGATCAACGCCTCGCCGCGCTGGCGGAGCGACAGGCCGTAGAGATCGACGGCTCCGTACTCGGTGACGACCCAGTGCACGTGGCCGCGGGTGGTGACGACGCCGGCGCCGGGTGTCAGTTCGCCCGAGATGCGGCTGATCTTGCCGCCCGCCGCGGTCGCCGGCAGGGCGATGATGGGCTTGCCGCCCGCGGACAGAGCCGAGCCGCGGATGAAGTCCATCTGCCCGCCGATGCCGGAGTAGATCTTGTGCCCGATCGAGTCCGCGCACACCTGACCGGTGAGATCAACCTCGAGCGCGGAGTTGATGGCAACCACCTTGGGGTTGCGGCGGATCAACGCCGTGTCGTTGGTGTGGTCGCAGGGGTGGAACTCGACCAGGCGGTTGTCGTTCACAAAGTCGTATAGCCGCTTGGAGCCGCTGACGAAACTGGTCACGATGCGCCCGGGATAGATCGACTTCTTCGAATTGTTCACCGCGCCGCACTCGACCAGGTCGATGAGCCGATCGCTGAACATCTCGGTGTGCACGCCCAGGTCACGCTTGTTCTTGAGGCGGCTCAGCACCGCGTCGGGGATGGCGCCGATGCCCATCTGCAGCGTTGAGCCGTCTTCGACGAGGTCGGCCACCAGTTCACCGATGCGGCCTTCGATGCTGCTTTCTTCACCCGGCGGGTGATCGGGCAAGGCGCGGTCGGTCTCGGCGTACGCGTGGAGCTTGGAGAGCGGCACGGCGCCGTCGCCATGGGTCCGCGGCATGCGGGCGTTCACCTCGGCGATGACCATCTTGGCAGTGTCGACCGCCGCCCGGGCGGCGTCGACCGATGTGCCCAGCGTGCACAGGCCGTGGGAGTCGGCGGGCGACAACTGCACCAGCGCGACATCTAACTTGATGCGGCCCGACTTGAACAGTCCGGGGATGTCCGACAGGAAGACGGGGATGAAGTCCGCCCGTCCGTCGGCGATGGCGACCCGGGCCGCCGGGCCGGTGAAGAACGAGTTGGAGAAGATGCGACCCGCGGCTTCCTTGGCCACGAACGAGTCGGCGCCTTCGGTGTGCAGGTGATAAACGCGAACCCCCGAGAGGTCGGTGCGCCGGGAAAGCGCATCAAGCAACGGCGCCGGAGTGGCCGCCGAGCCGTGGACAAAGACGTTCATGCCGCTCTTGACGAACGAGACAGCTTCCTCAATCGAGCAACGTGCAGGCATACACACCTCCAGCCCCCCACCACCCCCACCACC
>VYLH01000075.1_pt1 | contig 22016 bp, 20 predicted proteins | sample 5114361 | NCBI WGS metagenome assembly VYLH01 (sample SAMN12291772, study PRJNA351875) | freshwater metagenome | isolation source: freshwater lake | place: USA: Michigan, Kent Lake | collected 2013-08-15
GGCAGCCGCCGCCCCCAGACCCGCGCCGGCGAACTCGCCGGCCAGGACGCCCCGGCCCAAGGCGCCGCCGCCCAGTAAGTCGACCCGGGACGGTTCAAAGAGCATCAGGCAAAGGGCCAAATCGCTTCCGGTTTCGCCCCGGTGACCAGTCTCTCGAACTCCCCGTCTCCAGCAGTACGCGTTCCGAGTTTCGCTCTCCACGCCCCACCAACACCCCGCTTGTCTCGATCCGCAATTTGCGATTTGAGATCGGCGATTTGAGATTTGAGACTTCCCATGGCCGAGATCAACAGCAAAGACGTGATGAACCTCCGCAACAAGACGGGCCTCCCGATGATGGCCTGTAAGGCCGCACTCGCCGAGGCCGGTGGCGACCCGGAGAAGGCGGAAGAAATCCTCCGCAAGCAGCTCAAGGGCAAGATGGACACCCGCACCGACCGCGCCGCCGGTGAAGGCCGCATCGGTATCTTCGCCAAGCCCGACTCGTCCGCCGCCTCCATCGTCGAGGTCCGCGCCGAGTCCGACTTCACCGCCAAGAACGACAACTTCGTGACCATGGTCACCAAGGTTGCCACCGCCGCCGCCGATGCGGCGGCCGGCACCGTCGCCGAGGCCCCCGCCATCAAGTCCGCCGTCGACGAAGTCCGCATCTCGACCGGCGAGAACTGCTCCTACGCCCGCGGCCACAAGCTCGCTGGCAACGCCCAGACCAAGTTCGGCACCTACGTCCACCACGACGGCAAGACCGGCGCCCTCGTCCAGGGCGAAGGCGAGATCTCCGTGGAAGTCCTCCGCCAGATCTGCATGCACGTCGTCGCCGCCGTTCCCCGCCCGCAGGGCGTGTCGGCCAGCGAGATCCCCGCCGCCATCGTCGAGAAGGAACGCAAGTTCCGCATCGAGCAGGCCATGGAATCCGGCAAGCCCAAGGAGATCGCGGAGAAGATGGTCGAGGGCGGCATGCGCAAGTTCTTCGAAGAGATCGCCCTCCTCGAGCAGCCCTTCGTCATGGACCCCACCAAGAAGGTCAAGGACCTCGTCGGCAACGGCAAGGTCATCACCTTCCTCCGCTGGCAGGTCGGCGAGACGAACTAAACCCACGAATCACGTGGTGAACAGGCAAACGCCGCGACCGAAAGGCCGCGGCGTTTTCGTTTTGAAGAAGCGGTGCACACGCGAACGGATCTCGGCTCGACATCTCCGAGCTACTCCAGTTTCGCAAGCCGTTCGATCGACTGCCCCACCACGCGCCACACATGCCAGCCCGTCATCTCAAACGCTCCCAGGCTCTTGTAGAAGTCCTGCGCCGGCGTGTTCCAATCGAGCACCGCCCACTCCATCCGCTTGCATCCCCGCTCCATCGCGATCTGAGCAAGCCCGCCCAGAAGCTTGCGGCCAAGTCCGTGCCGCCTCGCATCCGGGCGTACGAACAGGTCCTCCAGATACAGCCCCGGTGCACCGGACCACGTCGAGAAGTTCATGAAATAGATCGCCACGCCCTGCGGCACACCGTCGATCTCTCCGATCAGAGCTTCCGCGCACGGCCCGCGTCCGAAGCCTGGTCCGAACAGATGTTGCCGCAGCGAATCCACGGTTGAATGCACCGCGTCCGGCTCCTTCTCATACGCGGCAAGTTCCTTGATCATCGCAAGGATGAAGGGGACGTCCGATTCCGTGGCAGGCCTGACAGTCGCACTGGGCATGCCGCACAGTACACAACGCAAGGGGCCGTTTGCTGCTGCCCCACCATGCAGCTTGTTCGTACTTTGATCGGAATTCGCGGATGTTGCGTCGAATTGTCCGGGACCGTCGAAATACATGCTGCGGGCGGGCGTTTGTCTGGTATCACGAGGTCGGATCGGCAGGAGGTCAGCGCGACGTGCAGCATCAGAATCACATGGATGGTCGGCGTGGGGGCTTTTCACTCATCGAGCTTTTGGTCTCGATCTCCATCATCGCGATGCTGATCGGGATTCTGCTTCCCGCGCTGCCGCGAGCCCGCGACGCCGCTCGCCGAACGGCCTGCGGCGTCAACATGCGCTCCGTCGGCCAAGCCCTTGAGCTCTACAAGGACCGCTATCGGGAAGCGTTCCCAGTGGCCAAGTACATGCCCACACCGTGGCTCAGCGGCAGCAAGCGTCCCGGCTTTAACGAAGCCATGGTGGATTTCCTGGACCGCGAAAGCCCCGCATACAAGTGCCCGGGCGATCGCGAGATCTTCAACGTGCCGTGGCAGGACACCAGTTCCTCGCCCGCACGCGATCGCATCGGCGGCATGTCGTACACCTACGTCACCGCACTCGCCGGCGAGCGCGTCGAGACGACGTTCTTTGCTGAGTACCTCAAGCTCACGCCGAGCAACACTCCGATCCTCTACGACTTTGACGGCGGCACCTTCGAGACGCAGGACGGCCGCCAGATCCAGACGCCCTACTTCCATCGCGTCCGCAACGTTCTTTTCGCCGACGGCCACGCCGGCCAGTTTGACACCAAGGGTACCGTGAACTGAGCTTCCGCTCGTAACACGCTTCGCACCGGAGCCTCCCATGAACAAGAATCCAAGTCTGCTCGACGGGCTGAATCTTCCCGAAACCATGACCGGCAAGTCCGCTGCGTCACGGCGTGATCTGTCCTCGCCGAGCGAGCCGCTCTCCAACGCATTGAACTACTCGGATTGGTCGCCGACCCAGAAGAAGTTCGGCGCCGCCGGGCTTGCGGTCGCTGCGATCGCCGTACTCATCGGCGGCGCGTGGCTCACCCGCCAGTGGGTCGCTCCGTCGATGCCCAAGTCGTTCGCTGAGGGCGCGTCGGTGATCCAGACCGGACGCATCAACAACCTGGACGATCTCCGCCGCGCGGACTACTACCGCGAGCTCGCGAAGCTTTGGCCGAGCCTCTCCGAAGATGAACGCAACAAATGGCGCAATGACCCGGCCTACGAAAAGATGATGGAGCAGATCCGCGAGCAGAGCTTTGACGACTACGCGAAGAAGGTCGCTCGGGGCGAGGAAAAGCTCCCGGACTTTGGCGCGCCGCCGAACGCTCGCCCGGCTCAGCCTGCCCAGCAGCCCAATCAGCAACCCGCACAGGCCAAGCCGGGTGACGCCCCGCGTCAGGCCGGTGGTGGCGGCGGCGGCGGAAACGGTCGTGGAGCCGGACGAAACTCCGAGCAGCGGCGAGCGGCGATCGTGAACCGCATCGGCAGCCGCATCATGACCGGCAACGCACAGAGCAGCGGGCTTCGCGGCGAGATGATGCGCGGCGGAGCAGGTGGTCGCCCCGGTGCCGGCGGCGGGCGCCGCTGACCGCTCGGATCAGCCTTCGTGAACCCCAAAACGCAGGGCTTGCCCTGCGTTTTCTCTTTGTCCGAAACACGCGTCAAGCACTGGTCGCAGCCGCGATAAAGTCACCCATGTCTGAAACCATTTTCTCCAAGATCATCCGCGGCGAGATCCCCTGCCACAAGGTGTACGAGGACCAGCACGTCTTCGCGTTCCTCGACATCGGCCCGCTCAGCCGCGGGCACACGCTGGTGATCCCCAAAGAGGCCGCCGCCACGCTCGATCAGCTCAGCGACGAGTCCGCCGCCGCGATCGGCCGCGTGCTGCCGCGACTGAGCCGAGCCGTGCTCAAGGCCACCAACGCGACCGCGTTCAATATCCTGCAGAACAACGGCGCCGCGGCCCACCAGGCCGTGTTCCACGTGCACTTCCACATCATCCCGAAGTTTGAGAACGGGACGGGGCTGGGGATCCGGTGGGAGTCGCAGAAGTTCGACCATGCCGCGGGTGCCGCGCTCGCAAAAGAAATCTCGGCGAGCGTGTAATCCAACGACTCCATCGCTTGCCTCACGCCAGCCACTGATCCTCGACCCTCATCCCCGGACTCACGGTCGCGGCCTCGCCCCGTTCGAGCATCCCCGCCACCGGATACGCACAGTAATCGAGGCTAAACGACCCCGCGGGCCGGTGGTTGCCGCTGAAACCCAAGCCGCCGAAGGGCAGCTTGCTCGATGCGCCCGCTGTGCCGGTGTTCACGTTGACGCAGCCAGCGCGGGCCTCGCCGAGGAATCGCTCGATCGCCGCCGCGTCCTTGGTGAAGATCGACGCGGCCAGGCCGTAGCGGGTCGCGTTCGCCTGCTCGATCGCGTCGTCGAAGTTCTTCGCGATACTGATCCGAAGCAGCGGGCCGAAGACTTCGACATCGGCGCCGGCGTAGCCCGGTGCATCCGAAGACACAAACCGGTCCACCTGCAGCACGCCGGGCGAGATGTAATGCCCCGGTCCGGACTCGTCGCTCGTCGGCGCCGGGTTTTCCAATGCCGCGGCCCTCACCAGTGCCTGTGCCCCCGCGCGAAGGAACTGCTCCTGCGCCTGCAGGATCGCGTCCCGCGAGCCGCGGCTGATCACCGGGCCCATGAAGACCGGGTGCGCAGCCGAGGGATCACCGATGATGAGATTGCTCGCGCTCTTGCAGACGGCACGGATGAACCGCTCCGCCACCGACTCGTGCACGATCACCCGCCGCGTGCAGGTGCACCGCTGCCCGCTGGTGATGAAGGCGCACCGCACGCACTCGATCACGGCCTGCTTCAGGTCCGCATCGCCCAGCACCACCGCGGCGTTGTTGCCGCCCATCTCGAGCGCGAGGATGCGCCCGGGGTGGTCGAGATTCGCCTGCATAATCGCACGGCCGACCGGCCACGAACCCGTGAACAAGATGCCGTCCAAATCGGCGTGCCCAACCAGCTTCTTCGCCACGTCCACGCCGCCTTGCACGACGTTGACGACGCCCGCGAACTCCGGCCCGGTCAGTCCCTCGGCGTGCAGCGCTTCCAGGTACAGCTCGCCGAGCAACTGGCCGACACCCGGCGTCTTGTCGCTGGGCTTGAGCACGATCGTGTTTCCCATCGCGAGTGCGGGGATGATGTGCCCATTGGGAAGATGGGCCGGGAAGTTGAACGGCCCCACCACCGCCATGACGCCGTGGGGGCGGAACCACGCACGGCCCTTCCGCGTCGCGGCAAGGTCCAGCTCGTATCCGGTCACACGTCGCAGCGCGCCGAGTTCGCCGCTGTCGAGCGTGATGTCAACCTTGGCACCCAGCAACTGGGCCTCGGCCTTGCTGTCCCACTGAACTTTTCCGGTCTCGTCGCGGATCAGATTCGTAACCGCGTCCACCTTCGCGTCCGCGATCTGCTTGAACCGCTTGAGCACTGCGGCACGCTTCTCGAACGACAATCTCGACCACGCCGGAAGTGCCTTGCGAGCGGCAGCGATGGCGGCATCGACGTGCGCGACATCGCCGCGCCCGGACCACACCACCGAACCCGGACGAGCGGGGTTACGCGATTCGAACGGCGTGCCGCCGGTGGGAACAACGAAGCGGCCCGCGATCAGGTCGCTGGGCGGGTTCGAAAGAGAAGCGTGCTTCACGCGCTGGCCGCCTTTGCTCGCTTGGTGGACTTGCCTGACTTGACGGACTTGCTCAACTTGGCGGACTTCTTGGAAACCTGAGCCGCAACAACCGCGGGCGGCACATCGGGCGGGGCGACGAGCGTGTACCCGGCAACCGCGCCAGCATGTCCTTCGAGCGCCTCGAACTCGGCCTCGGCGAGACGCACAGTGTTCTTCTCGATGGCGAAGCTGGTTTCGAGAGCCCGGAACTCGCCCTCGGGGCTGAGAACGCTGACGATGCCGTGCTTGTCGAGCTTGCTCGCCTTGGCGGCGGGCATGGGCTCGCCGAGTTTGACGGCCTTGGTCGATTTCACGAGGTCCACGCCGTCGGTCGGTGCGTCGAGGTGCGGCCCGCCATCGAATGGATCAATGAAGCCGCGGTACTTGAAGCCCATGGATTCGAGCAGGCGTCGGGCCGGGATCGTCTCCTTGCTCACCACGCCGACCATGTTCTGGACCTCGAGCGGGAAGAGCGAGAAGTAGATCTCTTCACGCGGCAAGAGCTCGGGGATGAACTTGCGGTTGTGCTGGCAGAAGCGGTCGGCCTCGGCGTACTTCACCGGAATGAACTTGCGCCCGAAGTGATCCCAGAAGACGTTCTCGCCCTCGTTGCTGACCGGAGCCATCATCTCAGCGAGAATGCGATCCGCGAAGAAGCGGCGGTACATCCCGATGAAGTGGAAGCGCACGAACGAAAGGAACCGCCCGGGCCGCTTCTCGTGCCCGCGATACGACGGCTGGATGATCAGGCCGCCGACCTCGGTGGGGCCGGATTCGTCGCCGTAAAGCCGCCCGACCTTGTGCGTGCTGCTGTAGCTCAGGGGCTCGGAGCGGAACTGCTTCTCGGTGATCTGCATCGACCAGTTCGGGTTGCCCGGCCCGCCCTGGTGCGATCGCACCTGGCTTGTGCCGATGACGCCCTGCAGATCAGTGTCGAGCATGGAGAAGACGAAGAGGTCCGAGTCCTCGTCCATGCTCGCAAGGCCCTGCGTGCCGGAGCGCTTGCGCTTCGACGCGGCCTTGGCGGTCGAGCTCGTGGCGCCGTCGCTGACGCCGGCGGCCTTGAGGAACGCCTTGTGGCTCTGCTCGATCTTGGCGGCGATGATCTGCTCATTGGGCGGCAGATTGATGAAGTAGACCATCTTCGCGAGCTTGAGGAGCGTCGCGTTGTCGGTGGGTTTGGCTTGGCGAACGACGAACATGGGCCGCCCTTCCTTGGGGGGTTCGGGAACGAATCAGGGGACGGTCCGGGGCCGTGAAACAGCCCCGGGAATCCATGGTATATCGACCCTTTTTCGAGGGCTTGTGAAAGCGATAGCCCTGCCCAAACCCCTTGCTTTCAAGGGCTTGGATCAATCATGCGATCGGCACACGAAGGAAACGTGTCGCTTAACCGCCTCACGCCGGAATCGACGCAAACGCCTTTTCCAAGCACGCAAACACCCGCGGCCAATCCGACAGCTTCATGACGCCCATCGGGGGCAGCATCCGCAGGTGGTACGGCCCGTGCCCGCAGTAGAACAGTACCACGCCGTGCTCGAAGGCGGTCTTGCAGAACGCGGCGACCTTCTCCTTCTTTCCGCCGAACGGCGTGAACCGCATCATGCCGCCGACGCCGCCGACGAGGTGATCGCCGCCGCCGCCCAGCGACTCGACCGCCGGGAAGTGCGCCGGGAACTTGGCGATCAGCTTCGCCATCTCGGCGCGGAACGCGGTCTGGTGCTGCGCGATCATCCCGTTCTCGCCGTAGTAGTTCCCGTCGCGCAGCCGCTCCAGGATCTTCTTGCCCACGCGGAACGAGACGCCCTCGCCCGTGAACGTGCCGCTGAGCAGACCCGGCTTGGGGTTGTACTCCTCGGTGAACATGGTCACACACGCCTGCGTCAGCTTGCCGGCGCAGAAGACATCGACGTACTCGCCCAAGTTGAAGTGCTGGTACGCGAACATCTGGTGGGTGCGGCCGAAGGTCTGCACCTCGTCGTCCCAGATCGCGATCTTGTGCGCCTTGCAGACGTCCATCAGCGCCTTGAAGTAGTCGCGGTCGCCGACGTTGAACCCGCCCTCGCCCTGGCACAATTCGAAGATGAAGCACGCGTGCTGACCGGGGTAGCGGTGGATGTACTGCATCAGGTGATCGACGCACATGTCGATGAACCGCTTCTTGCCCATCCGCTCGGCGGCGACGGCGTCCCAGAAGGGCATGTAATCCACCAGCGTCGAGAGCGGGATGCCCTGGCGATAATCGGAGGTATCGCCGATCTGGGCCATCGTCACGGTGCGGCCCATGAAGCAATCCTTGAACGCGATCACGCGTGTGCCGCCCGGTGCGGCCTTCTGATAGCACACCTTCACGGCGTTCTCGTTCGCCATCGCGCCCGCCGTTGAGACGTACGCGTACTTCAGGCGGCTGCTCTTGCGGGCCTCGGCGCAGATCACCTCGGCGAACTCGTACGCCTCCATGTTGGACTGCAGGTTGCCGTGCTTGAGGGTGTCGTCCATCGAGCCGATCAAGGCCTCGCGGATGAGCTCCGAGTCGCTGTGGCCGAAGTAGTGGACGCCGATGCCGCAGATCATGTCCCACTTCACACTGCCGTCGGCGAGTTCGACAAGCGCCCCGTTGCCGATGCCCGAACCGATGTAGGGATAAAGCAGCCCACGTCCGCGTACGTCCGCCGCACGCGCCATCAGGGCGTCGTACGACACCTTGAGGGCCGGATCGGCCGCACGCACGTCGGTCACCAGCGCGCTCTTGGCCTGCGCCTCCTTCACGATCGTGTCGATCGCGGCGAGTACCGCGGGGCTGGTACGCAACTGTGAAGCAACCGTGCCACCGGAGGCGGGGCGGATCGAAGGCGAAACCGAAGCAGCGGCCTGTGTCATGAGAACTCTCCAACGAACCCCACGCGTCAGCGTGGGGCGTCACCGATTATCGACCAACCCGCCGTCGCGCTCTCGGCAATCGCGGGGCGGAAAGGCAATTCACCGCGGAGGACGCGGAGAACGCAGAGAAGGAAACGGGCGGAAGCAAGACGTGTGATGAGTCTCGATCTCACGAGCCTTCATCTGTCTCCCAATCTCAGCCGGTCTCTCGGCGTGCTCTGCGTCCTCCGCGGTGCAATGTCTTTGCATTGTTAGTGACACCACCGCCCCGAAGGCGTCTGGCGATGTCATTGGCCCGAAAATCCCTCCCTCGACAGCCTCGCGATCAGCACCGCCAGCAACTGGCACCGTTCCACCAGGCTCGCCAGTTCGATCCACTCCGTCGGCGTGTGCAGCCCGCCGCCCCGGACGCCCAGGGTGTCGATCGTCGGCAGTCCCGCGTCCTGCAGGTTGTTCCCCTCGCAGACGCCCCCGGTCTTGCTGAACGGCAGCCGCTGCCCCAGATCCTCCGCCGCCGCCCGGGCCAGACCCGCCAACGCCATCACCTTCGGCGTCCCCGGCTTCGCCGGACGATTCAGCGTCGACGACAGCGTCAGCGATGCCCCCGGCGGCACCGGAACTCCGCCGACAATCGCCTCGATCTCCGCCATCGCCCGCCGCCCCACCTCCGGCGTGCTGCACCGGATGTTCCCGAACGCCCGAGCCCGATCCGGCACCACGTTGGTCGCCGTGCCGCCCTCGATCACGCCGACGTTCACGATCAATCCGTCGTCCGGTCTCGCCAGTGCCTGAATCGGCTCCACCGTCCGCGCCACCGCCGCGATCGCGTTCACGCCGCTCTTGAAGTCCCTTCCCACGTGTGCGGCCTTGCCCGCCGCCTCGATCATGAACTGCCCGCTGCCCGGCCGCTCCACCACCAGCCCGCCCTCCGGTGTTGCGGGTTCCAAGGCCAGCCCCACATCGTGCTTGGCCGCTTCTTCGCGCAGCGTCGCGTCGGCGGCAAACGAGCCGGTCTCCTCGTCCGTCGAGAGCACAAACGACCACGACGCCTCGACGCCGATCTCCTGCAGAGCCTCGAGCGCGTGCAGCGCGATCACCAGCCCGCCCTTCATGTCCACGCAGCCCGGCCCGGTGGCCGTCTTGCCGTCGGGCGCGATGGTCAGCGACCGAAACGCCGAGTCCGGCTCGTGCACCGTGTCCACATGCCCCGACACCAGCACGCGGCATCGGCTCTTGGGGTTCGGCCTTGAGCACACCACAACCTTCCGCGGCGCGCGCCCCGCGGCATCCGGGCTCAGCCATGCAGGCGGATTGGGTCCCACCGCCGAACGCGTTGTCGCGCCGAGCGCTGCGAGCCGCTCGACCAGCAGCCGCACCGACTCCTCCATCGCCGGGGCCCGCGACCCGCCGGTCGGCAGGTTGACGTGCGTCCGCAGATCGGCCAGGAGCGCCTCACGCCGCGCCGCGATCGCATCACTCAGCCGCTTGTCCACAGCATCTAGTGGCATCCGATCCTCCGATCGTGCAGAGCGTATCAGGCGTCGGTGGATGATGGGTCGACGTGGGCCGCGTCACTCACGCCGGCAGAACGCCCATCACCACAATCAGCCCCACCGCCAGCACCACGCCCAGGAGTGTCGCCCGCTTGATCCATCGCACCACGCGATCAATTGGCAGCGAATCCAGCCGCGTTCCCACCAGCGACTCCAAATGCTCCTGCCGCCACGCGATCGTGCCGTGCCGCCAGGTGAAACGATGCCGCGGCACGCCGTTCAGTTCCGACACCGCCCCCAGCGCCGCATTCATCGCCGCCACGCTCTCCGTCGTCACCGCGTCCGACGCGACCGACGGTGACACCCCGAACTCCTCCGTCACAACCGGCTCGGGATTCCGGCTCAAATCCGCCACCGCGAACGCGTCCGCCTGCAACTCAAAGCGGCGGCTCACGAACCCCAGCGTCAACACCGCCCCAAGCACCGACGATGCCACGCCGACGAGCGACCACTCCACCGTCTGCGGCAACTCCCACGCCCGCGCCAGAACCTCGAACGCCATCGCGAACAGCAACGCCGCCGTCATCATCGATCCCAGCAACCAAGGCAAGTGCTTCAGCCGCCCGTGCCCCGCCTCGTGCGCCGCCACCGCCTCGACCTGCCGCACCGGAAGCAACTGCAGGAGTGCATCGGTGAACAGCACGTACCGCGCCATCGGCACCACACCCATCAAGGCCCCGTTCAGCACGCCGCTCGATGTCTGCCACACCAAAACATTCCGCGCACTCACACGGTTCCGCGCGAGCACTCTTTCCACCCGATCGCGCAACTCCCCACCCTCCAGCGGCACCGTGTCCCACACAAACCGCAAGAGCCACGGCGAGAACGCCAGCACCGCAAACACGCCGACGATCTGCCAAGCCAGTTCAATCCAACCTGCAACCTCACCCGTAAACCCCAGCCCACGAACACCGATCCCGCCGCACTCGATCCATACCCGCAGGAGCAGCAGCGGCACCAGCGCCAGCAAGATCGAATGCCGCACGTGCTCCCACACCAGTTGCCACCGCGTCATCGCCCGCCCGATCGGCCGCCCCTCGTGCAGGAACCGAAAGAGCACCGCCTCTCGCAACCGCTTCTGCATCGGGGCATAGCCCGCGAACAACAGGACCAGCGCCACCAGCGCCGGCCCTGCGACCATCAGATCATCGATCACCGGCACGCCGCCCACCGCCGCACGCGCCGATTCCGTCCAGCCCAGGACGAACACGCCGTACGCGTGCATCCCCACCACCGCCGATCGCGACACCGACAGCAACCGCTCCGCCCGCACGATGTGCCGCGTCCGCCCGGTCTTCTCCAGCCGCGACTGAAGCGCCGCGAAAAACACCCACGCAACCGCGACCAGCGCGCCCATCATCGCCAGAAAGAACCACGGCCGCGGCGACTGCTCGCCAACCATCGGCCCCAGCGACCCGATCAGAAAGATGAAGATGACCAGTCCGGTCGCCACAACAGTCTCAACATCCTGCGTCGTCCCGCTCCCCCTCCCAGAGGGAGGGGGCTGGGTGGTGGGTTCTGCTTCTCTCGAATTCCCGATGAACGATCACGCCGGCGACGTTATCCCCGCCCCGCCTTCACAACCGCACGGCATCGCTTCGGATCGATCGCGTTCGACCACACGCCGCCCTTCTTGATCGACGAACCGACAATCAACGCATCCGCGTGCGCCCAGAGCTCGGGAACCTGCTCGGGCGTCACCCCCGAACCGACCCACACCGGCACCTTCACCGCGCCGCGAGCCTCGGCGATGTCATCCGGGTCCGTCGCCTCGCCGGTGAACTGACCGGTCACGATCACGCCGTCGGCCCCGAAGTACTCGGCGGTGTGGGCCGCATCGCCCAGTGAGATATCACTCGTGATCGCGTGCGAGGCGTGCTTCTTCTTGATGTCGCAGATGATCGAGATCTTCTCCGCCCCGATCTCGCGCCGGTACCGCAGCAGCGGCCCCGCCGCCCCTCGTTCCAACAAACCCTCGTCCGCGACATGCGCATAGACAAAGTTCTCGCAGCGAATGAAGTCCGCGCCCGCCGTCAGAGCGATCGAGAGCGACTCCCGCTCGCCGCACGACAGCACCTGCACACCCAACGGCGTCGCCCCGATCGCCTGCTTCACCGCCAAGGCCACTCGCGTCATCGCCGCCACCGTGATCGGCGCATGCGGCGGCTGCACGTACGGCCGATCGTGCATGTTCTCGATCATCACCGCGTCAAAGCCCGCGTCCACCAGCACCTTCGCCTCGCTGACGGCGGTCTTCACCACCGCGTCCAGCCACGCTCTCATATCCCCCTTCGGCGCGAAGGGCGTCCCCGGCAGGGCCCGCACGTGCACCATCCCCACCAGCGACCGCTGCGGCAGCCGCGCGATCCCGTGTGTGCCCGACTTCGCCCCCGCACCGCCGCTCGCCCGCTTCGCCATCCGAATCTCCCTTCATCCTCACGCCGGCTTGACCGGCGTCGCGGCCACCGCCACCTGCAACTTCGCCGCCAGGAACATCACAAACCACATGATCGCGTGCACGCTTGCAACGCCCGCCCACTCGGCGATCTCCCACCGGAACAGCACGAGAGTCGCGATCGTGTACAGACCGATCGCGCACGCCCACACCAGGATCGGATGCGCCGGCAGACTCACGTTGGTCGTCACGAGCAGCAGCGAAACACCCAACAGCATCCGCGCCGCGGCCAGCGGAACATCACCGATCTCACGCCCCAGCGCGTAGCCCACAAACCCCGCCGCCGCCGCGCCGGTGCACGCGTGCACAATGCCCAGATACGCCGTCAAGAGCCCGTTGGCCCACCACGACGTCCCCGCGTTCCACGATGTCCAGATCGATCCGATCACCGCGACCAGGAGCAGCACGCCGCCAGCGATCGCGACGTTCTGCGCGGAGCCCATCCCGGGCTTGATGAACGCCGTCGCGGGAGTGATCGGCTTGGTCGCCGTCGGCTTCGGGGGCGGCGGAGGCGGCGGTGGTGGCGCCGACTCCGGCAACGGCTCGAGCGCGATCGGTTCCGGCGCACTCGACACAGGCGCACTCCCCGCAGGCTTGGCTTCCTCCGCTCCGTGCGGACCGTCGATTGGCTTGGCTTCGTCGCTCATAACTGCTCTTTGCGATTCGCACCGGGTGTGGTTTCGCTACCGCGAAAAGCCCTTCAGAAACAGCCCCATCAAGTCGTGGCCGTGCTCGACCACGAGCCCCGTTCGCTCGGCCTCTGCCTCGTCAAACGCCCCGGCTCCATTTCGACCGATCCCGCTGCCCGCCGCGAGAAACGGCACCGGCGTCGCGTCGTGCTTCCGGGTGCTTACCAGCGTGTAGTGATCCGGCAGCACCAGTACGCGGCAGCCGCCCTCCAACCGCTCCATCGCCGCCCGCACCGGCCCTACCACCTTCTCGTCGATCGCCTCGATCGCAGCTACCTTGGTCTTCCAATCCGACTGATGCGATGCCTCGTCGGGCGCCTCGACATGGCAGCAGACGATGTCGTATCCATCGCGTTCAACCGCCGCCACCGCCGCCGCACCCTGGGCCCCGTAATCCGTGTCGTGGTAACTCGTCACACCCGGCACGTGCAGTCGATCCCAACCCATGTACGCCGCGATGCCCGAGAGCAGGTCCACCGCCGTGATCATGGCGCCCCGCAATCCAAACCGCGACGAAAACGACGGCATCGACGGCTTCTTTCCCTGCCCCCACAGCCACGCCATCGTCGCCGGCCGCTTCCCGGCCCGCACGCGAGCCGCGTTGATCGGATGCTCTGCGAAAACACGCACGGAGACGGACCGCATCGCCTCCAAAGCCGCGAGGCTCGCGACGTCATTCGCTTTCTCGCTCCGCTGCACATGCCTCCGCCAAGACTCCCCCGGCACCGCGTGCGGCGGAGTCGTCACGATCCCCCCATACGCCCGCGGCCCCGAATCGATCAGAATGTTCCGATACGACACGCCCGGCGTCACCGCCATCTGTGCCGCAAGAGTCGGATGCTCCGCCGCGAATCGCGACAACAGCGCCGACAACAATTCCCGCGCCTCCGCGTCCGAGATCGCGCCCGCCGAGTGATCGATCATGAGCGCATCATCACCCGCGTGGTACGGCCCCTGCACCGACGCGCCCGTCGTCACCAGATTCAGCCGGAAGATCCAATCCGTGTCCGTCGGCTTCAATCCCAGCGACGCCGCCTCCAGCGGTGCCCGCCCGGTGTGATACACCGCCGGGTCATAGCCAAGCAACGACATCGAGCACACATCCGACCCTGCCTCAAACCCCGGCGGCGTGGTCCTGGCCACACCCACGGTCCCGACCCGCGCGAGTGCATCGAGGTTCGGCGTGCGGGCCGCTTGGAACGCGGTCTTCCCGCCGAGCTGCTCGAGCGGCTTATCACCGCCGCCATCCGGGATGATGATGATGTGCTTCATCGCGTGGTATCCCTCAACCAAGGATGTCGAGCGGTCGTGTGAAGGATCGTCAGGGCGTGCCGGATCGAGTGGGCGAGATCGCGTCAACCACCACGGTCTCGACCGCGTTCACAACCTTGCGCCCAACGCCGAAAACAAATGAACCCGAGTAGAAGAACACCAGCCCAAAGACCAGCAACCCTGCGATCGCGCCCTTCTCACCCTCCCAAAGCCTGCCGTACGCGGGTACGAAATCAGCCAGAATCTTGCTGCCGTCGAGCGGGGGAACCGGCAGCAGATTGAAGATCATCAGCACCGCGTTCAGCATCGCGCCGAGTTCAAAGAAGATCAGAACATTGGTGTAGTACGGTTCACCCAAGCCCTTGGCCGTGAGGACCCACGCCACCGACGCAATCACGCACAACACCATGAGCACGGCGTTCGTCATCGGCCCGGCCGCCGCGACAATCGCGTCGCCGTAGCGGCTGCGAAAGTTGTACGGGTTCACCGGCATCGCTCCCCAGGCGATCCCGAGGATCGCGAAGAAGAGCAAACTCGTCGGCCCCATGTGCACCAGCGGGTTCCACGTCATGTGCCCCGTGGCCCGCGGCGTGTCGTCACCCTGCCAGATCGCGGCATAGCCGTGGGCCAGCTCGTGCAAGCAGATCGAGAAGATCACCCAGAACACCCACGACCCCAAGACGATGATGCCGCCTTCCATCGCGCTCGTGACCCACCAGTTCATGCGAACTCCTTTCGCTGCACAGAGGATAGACGACCGCGCCCCTTCTCCCCGCTCCAGCGGGGAGAAGGTGGCCGAGTCCGCGAGGCCGGATGAGGGGACGAGCGTACCCAAACGCGCAACGCAGTCCGACAGTCAAACCCGCGCGGGCTGATGCCCGCGACTCGCAAGGTCGGGTGCCGTGGGTCGGCTGCTCGGAGCCGACCCACGCGAACGCTTCCACGAACGCTGCGAACGTGGGTCGTCCCAAGGCGGACGACCCACGGCACCCCAACAAAACGAAAAACGCCCGGCTCACACCGGGCGTTCGTTCTTCATTCTTTCAATTCTTCAGACCTTCGCCGGGATCGGCTTCGCCGACTTCTTGGCGATGTCCACCAACCGGTCGAAGACCTTGGGGTCGTTCACCGCGATCTCGCTCAGCATCTTGCGGTTGAGCAGGATGCCCGACATCTTCAGGCCGTTGATGAACAGGCTGTAGCGAGTGCCACGCATGCGGCAGGCCGCGGTGATGCGGACGATCCACAGGCCGCGCATGTCGCGCTTGCGGTAGCGACGGTCACGCAGGGCGTACACGCCGGCGCGGATCACCGCGTTACGGGCGCGATACCAGTGCTTGCTGTTGGTGCCGAAGTAGCCCCGGGCGGACTTGAGCATCCGCTTGCGGGCCTGAGCGCGGGCAGCGCCTTTACGAACGCGTGGCATGCGACAATCTCCAACTGGCCCGAACGGAGCGGAGGACCTCTTCGAGGCTCCGGCTTAGTTCCCGGCGGGCGGTGCGAAACCGCGGCCAAGCCGCGGCGAAAAAACTCACTTCGTGGCGGCGGCCTTCTTGCCAGCCGACTTGCCACCAGACTTGCCCGACGACCGGGCCGCAGCCCGGAGGGCATTCTTGGTCTTCGGCGCGGTGCCGGAGGCCTTCGCCGCGGCCTTCTCGGCCTTCATCGCCTTGCGCTGCGCCGGCGAGGGGCTCTTACGGAGCGCCGCGAGAGGCTGCGAGCGGCCGCGGAGGCGGCGGAACAGCAGCTTCTCGATGCGCTTGGCCTCGGGGCTCGACATCATCGGGTCCTTGCGGAGCTGACGAAGGCGCTTGCCGCCCTTGCCCGAGCGAAGGTGCTTGTGATTGGCCGAGCGGTGACGCACCAGGCCGGACTTGGTGATCCGGATGCGCTTCAGCAGGCCCTTGTGATTCTTCTGTTTACCCATGGTTCAATACTCATTCATGCCCAGGGCGACCGCCACGGGCAGGGTCAAGATGTTAGGCAGCACACGGACGAAAGTCCTGACGCCACCCAAAACCCGCCCCCGGCCTCGCCAACGTGACGCCTTGACGAGCCCCGAGCGTCAGCGAGTGGGACCGGTGGCTGGCTCGACCCCCCGAACCCGCTCGCTCACGCTCGGGGCTCGTAAGGGTCACTCATTCACGACCCCAACAGCTCGTCGATCCGCCGGTTCATCGTCGCGTCGTCGGGCTTGACCTTGGGGTCGAACTTCGCGACCACGTTGCCGTCCTTGTCCACCAAATACTTGGTGAAGTTCCACTGCGGGTCGCCGCCGATCGGCTTGGCCTGGGCCGCGATCTGCTTGTACATCGGATGGGCATCCTCGCCCCGGACCGAGATCTTCGCGAACATCGGGAAGGTCACGTTGTACTTGCTGCTGCAGAAGCTCTTGATCTCCGCATCGCTCCCCGGCTCCTGCTCGCCGAAGTTGTTCGCCGGGAAGCCGAGGATCACGAACCCCTTCCCCATCTTCTCTTTGTACAGCTTCTCCAGACCCGCGTACTGCGGCGTGTACCCGCACTTGCTCGCCACGTTCACAAACAGAACCACCTTGCCCTTGTACTGGCTCAGGTCGACGTCCTTGCCGTCGATGTCCTTCAACGTGTAACCCAGCACATATGGGCTCGCCGGTGCGGCGTCCTTTTTCTCCGGAGCCTTTTCGGGAGTCCCCGCTGGCTGCACCGCAGGCTGATCCGACTTGGGCGCATCCGACTTCGGAGCATCGGGCTTCGGCGCCTCCTGCTTCGGGGCGTCCTGCTTGGGGGCCTCCGGCTTCGCCGGGTCCGCCATCACCGCCGCGCTCATCATCACCGCGATCAGCAAGTTCATCGTCGTGCTCCCTTGTTGCAAGGTCTTTACTGCAGCGTCGCGATCATCGTGACGCCTCGCATGGTTCCGTCGAATCTGTCAGCCACCCCGACTCGATATCGTATGAACGCTCGCCCAGCCCCCCCGCACGAACATGCACACCCTTACCCGCACAGTTCGTTTCGCCGTCGGCTCTGCCTCAGATGCCCGCGGCGTGAACGGCTTCGCAGGCAACCCCCGCGTCACCGGCCTTGATCGCCACTACGAACTCCAAGTCTCCTGCCGCGGCGACGTTGATCCTGTCACCGGCTACCTCATCGACATCAAAACCATCGACCGCGCCGTCCGCGACCGTGTCGTCCCGTTGTTCAACCTCGCGATTGCGGCGAACACCTCTCCAGCCGCGGTCCTGACGCAGACGATCGACGCGCTCCGAACACTCCCCGCGCCCCTGCTCGCCGTCCGACTTTTCCTCACTCCGTACCATTCCATCGAAATGGCCGCCATGGACCCAACCACCGTCCTGCTCCGCCAACGCTTCGACTTCTCCGCGGCACACCGCCTCCACTCGCCGTCGCTCAGCGATGACGAGAACCGCCGCCTCTACGGCAAGTGCAACAACCCCCGCGGCCACGGCCACAACTACGTCGTCGAACCCGCCGTCCGTTGCAAGCCCGACACGCTCTCCCTCGCCGATCTCGAAGCCATCACCGACCGCGTCATCATCCAGCCCTTCGACCACAAACACCTCAACGAAGACACCGACGAGTTCAACGTCGCCAAAGGCGGCTTGCTCCCCTCCGTCGAGAACATCGCCCAGGTCTTCTTCTCCCGCCTCGCCCCCGCCCTCGCCCAACACCCGAGCAAGCCCACACTCGAACGCATCACCGTCTGGGAAACCGACCGCACCTGCGCGACGTATCCGAGCTGATCGCGCCCGGACAGCACAGTGCAGCAGTCTTCCCTGCCCCACTGCTCCCCTGCCCCACTGCTCCACTTCCGCGCTCGATGCCTTCCCCCACCCGCATTCTCATCATCCGCCCCAGCGCCCTCGGCGACGTCTGTCGCACCGTCCCCGCGCTCGCCAGCCTTCGCGCCGCGCACCCCAGCGCGCAGATCGACTGGCTCGTGCAGGACACCTTCGCGCCAGCGATCCGCCACCACCCCGGGCTCTCTAGCGTCGTCGAGTTCCCACGCAAGTCGCTCGGCGTTGCCGTCAAGCAGCTCAACCTCGCGCCGCTGCGTGCGTTCCTGAAATCACTCCACGACGCCAACTACGACGTCGTCTACGACCTGCAAGGCCTCTTCCGCAGCGGTTTCTTCGCCTGGTCCACCAAGGCCCCGCGCCGTGTCGGTCTCGCCAACGCCCGCGAAGCCGGCTGGCTCTTCCTCACCGAGCGTCACCGCGTCTCGCCCGAGGTCCACAGCGTCGACCGCATGCTCGAAGTCATCGGCAAGAGCGGCGTCGCCCTCGTCCACGACATGCGCCTCTACGCCTCGCCCGACGCACGCCAACGCGCCGCCGCCGACCCGACGCTCGCGAAGAGCCGATACGCCATCCTCGCACCCACCAGCCGCTGGGTCGGCAAGCGCTGGCCGCTCGAACGCTTCGCCAAGGTCGCTGCCGAACTTCTCACCCGCGGCTACGACCACGTCGTCATCGTCGGCGCTCCCAACGAACGCGACCAATGCGGCCCGCTCCTCGAACTCGCCGCCACCAACCCACGCATTCTCGACCGCATCGGCATGACCGGCATCGACGACCTGCTCGCCCTCGTCGAACGCTCTTCGCTCGTCATCGCCAACGACTCCGCTGTGCTGCACATGGCCGTCGGGTACGACAAGCCCCTCATCGCCCTCTACGGCCCGACCTCCATCGCCCGCGTCGGCCCCTTCCGCCGCGCCGCCGATGTCCTCCAGAAAGTCGACCCCGGCGAACCCCTCGACCACAAGAACGACGACCTGGGGCGTCGGCTGATGGCACGCATCCAAGTGCAGGATGTCCTTCAACGCCTCGACGCCATGGGATCGTTTAACAGCACGCCTTCACGCGACGAGCGCCCGCAGACGCCGAAGCTGCCGAATCCGCGCGGACGCCTTGGCTGAACTCCAACATTGCCGAGCAAGGCCTTTTGTCCGTCTACCTTGCGTCGTCCCAAGCTCCTCCATAATTGCGACCGCCACCAACGTCATCACGCCCCAGAATGTCGCGGTTGCAAGCGCCCTTTTTGGTCCGGTTTGATGTTTGGGCGGGGGTTCCCTAGACTCTCCTGCTTGTGATCGTCTCCCGAACGGCGGGCGGCGTCATCGGCATTGGGCTGGGCTCGGGAACGCTACGTCATGCTGACGGCTGGCCATCATGCTCGGTAACTGCCCCATCCCCGGGGTCGCGGTGAACCCGCGGCCACAGGCTTGGGCGGCCCGGCCGCCGGTCGGCTCGTGCGAGGGAGACCTCCGCATGAGTTGACGCCGTCGGCATCGCCGTCGTCGCGTTCCCGGGCCGCAGCAGGGCACCTTCCGCCCCGCATCGGCCCGATTTGTTTTTGTCCGGCTCACTCGTTCACGACAGGTTCGACAACTCGACAACCTGACAACCCGCGTCTCACTCGAAGGAATCACGTCATGGCTCAGATGAACACCGCTGAAATGCTCCGCATCCTCGACTCGATCGCCCGCGACCGCAACATCGATCGCTCGATCCTCATCCGCGACCTCGAGCTCGCCATGGTCTCGGCCGCCAAGAAGCACTTCAACACCCTCGACGCCGAAGAGTTCGCCTGCACCCTCGATCCGGTCACCGGCTCGATCAACATGACGCGGCACGGCGCCCCGCTCGATATGCCCCCCGCCGCCTTCGGCCGCATCGCCGCCCAGACCTTCAAGCAGGTCATGATCCAGAAATTCCGCGACGACGAGCGCAGCAGCATCTTCGAGGAATTCACCAAGCGCGTCGGCGAGATCGCCGTCGGCACCGCCCAGCGTTACGAGGGCGGCAGCCTTGTCGTCACCGTCGACCGCGCCGAAGCCTTCATGCCCCGCTCCGAGCAGATCCCCGGCGAACAGTTCAACGCCGGCGACCGCGTCCGCTGCCTGATCCTCGACGTCCGCGACGTCGGCAACCAGATCAAGATCGTCCTCAGCCGCAGCCACCCGGACTTCATCAAACGCCTCTTCGAGGTCGAAGTCCCCGAGGTCGCCGAGCGCATCATCGAGATCAAGGCGATGGCCCGCGAGGCGGGATATCGCACCAAGCTCGCCGTCAGCAGCATGGACAACAAGGTCGATGCCGTCGGCGCCTGCGTGGGTGTGAAGGGCTCACGCATCAAGAACATCGTCGACGAGCTCAACGGCGAGAAGATCGACATCGTCCGCTGGAACGAGTCCAGCCAGGTTCTCATCCAGAACTCGCTCAAGCCCGCCGAAGTGGCCGAGATCAGCCTCTGCTTCGAACTCGGCCGCGCCACCGTCGTGGTGCGTGACGATCAGCTCTCGCTCGCCATCGGCAAGCGCGGCCAGAACGTCCGCCTCGCCGCCCGCCTCACCGGCTGGGACATCGACATCCTGACCCCCGAGGAATTCACCAAGGGCGTCGAGACCATGTACCAGACCGTCCAGGAGATCGAGGGCATCACCGAGCAGATGGCCGACAAGCTCGCCGCCCTTGGCATGGTCAGCGTCTTCGACATCGAGGAAGTCGGTGCCGAGGTCCTCGTCACCGAGCTCGAGATCGACGAGGCCAAGGCCAATCACATCGTCGAGACCTGCGCCTCCAAGGCCAAGGTCGTCGCCGAGCAGCAGCAAAAGGACAAGGAAGAAAAGGAACGCAAGGCCCGCGAGGAAGCCGCGGCCGCCGCCAAGCTGCTCGCCGAGGGCGGCACCGCCGCCTCCGGAGAGTCCGCCGCCGACGCCATCCTCGGCGCCGGACCGGCCACGACCAGCGGCGACGCCCGTGCGGCCGACATCCTCGGGTCCTGATCGCGTCACCAACCGTTCAACGTTTCATTGCTTAGTGCGTCGCAACTGTTCGGGTTTCAAGGTTCATTCGCGGAGCGAAGATTGGCCAAGGTCAAGCGTCTACATGAGATCGCCAAGGAGATCGGCATCGACTCCAAGGTCATCGTCGCCAAGTGCCACGCCGAGGGCATTCCCGAAGCGACGGTGAAGAACCACATGTCCCCGATCAGCGCCGGCCTCGAAGCGACGATCAAGGAGTGGTTCAGCGATCACGCCGCGTCCTCGAGCACCGCCATCGAGACCGCGGAAAAGATCGATATCACCACGGTCAAAAAGGCCGCGCCACGCAAGCGCTCCAGCAAGGCCAAGGGCGACGAGACCGACACCATTGTCGCGCCGCTGGCATCGGCTGACACCGCGCCCGAATCGCCTGCCGCTCCGGCACCGAGCGATCCGCCCCCGCCCAAGAAGATCGCGCCCGCTGTCCCCGCTCCGACCGCGTTCGAGCCGTCCACCCTCGCGCCCGAGCCGGTGCGCCTCGCCCCACCGGCTGCGCCGACTCCCGCGCCGCACCACACTCCCTCCTACGTCCCGACCCCCGTCGCGCCTGCCGCCAACGCGCCGGCTCCGACCAAGGTCGAGCCGCCCAAGGCTCCGGAGCATCCCAAGCTTCCGCCGCACGACGCTGGCGGCGACACCGCCAACAAGCCCGCGGCGACACCCCCGCCCCCGCCGCGGCATCTGTCGCCCACCCGCGTCACGCCCGCGCCGGTCAACGTTCCGACCCGCCCGACGATTGTGTCGCCCGCTGGCCCCAAACTTGAGATCAAGACCCCGGTCAAGCTCTCCGGTCCCAAGGTCGTTCGCGTCGAAGCTCCCGACATCATCGACGCCCCACGCCCGCGCCGCACCGGCCCGGGCGGCCCCGGCGGTCCCGGCGGGGCCGCCC
>VYLH01000080.1_pt1 | contig 20739 bp, 16 predicted proteins | sample 5114361 | NCBI WGS metagenome assembly VYLH01 (sample SAMN12291772, study PRJNA351875) | freshwater metagenome | isolation source: freshwater lake | place: USA: Michigan, Kent Lake | collected 2013-08-15
GTGGGGTGTGGGGTTTTACCGATTTTGAGGGGGTCAATTACCTAATTTTCAGGGAAAAAGTACCTGAATTTCCCCCTGATCACTCCCATGCCAGGCACTTTTGGATTTCAAAAAAGTCCAAAAGTCTTATCCAACAAGGTTTTTAGATTTATTCAGCAAACCCTAATTGGTTCCGTGATAGTGGCGATCAAGATTTCGGGAAAGGAAACTGGCGCAGACATATAGTTAAGAGTCTTTTGTCAAGTATTTCTTAACCTAATGTAAGCTTTTCACTGATAACTGAAAGTGCGGCGCTACTGTGCACCGCACTAATTCACAAAACGCTGTATATTAGACGTTCTCTAACTGCCAAAGTTGGTTATCTTGATCACTGGTTTTCTGGGAAAAGACGATGACATTAGCACCCTCATCTTGACTAGAAGCAGTCACATCTAAAACTTTATGGTTGGTTTTAGAAACAATGTGATAGTAACCCTGGCCATTGTCTATCATCTCCCAAAGTTGGGTATCTCCACCATGTTTAATAGTGGCGTAAACATTCTGCACATCTCCTGTGACAGCTCCCACCGTTAAAACTAAGCCACTTTGCTTATTGCGAATAAAACAATAACCTTTTTGAGCTTCTTCTAATAGCCAAACCTGACTATCATCGGGACTGGAAGTAGATTGAATAGCATTCGTTTCGAGGCCTGCACTAGGATCAGCAAGATTGAGGTTTTTGCCACTGTGCTTGACCTTCAAACGTTTTTGAGGGACAGAATCTTCATTTAAGGATTCTAGAAAACTCAGACTAGGGGTAAAGAAAAACTCACCCCCTTTCAAGGTGACCCAGTGGGAAAAATCAGCCCGAATTCGTTCTGTACTTCCCCAGGTTTTCGGCCAACTATAGCCTTCTGTAAACGGCCCCCCTTGACCAATAACGGGATCTGTTCCAGTACCTTGTTCAATAAACCCTCCTGTATTAGCCCAACGCTTTTGCATAAAGGCAAACTGATTGGTAATATTGCTTTGGAAACATAAGAATAACAAACCCGAACCGGTTTCTTTGGCTTCGTGACGGTCTTGTTCTCCGTAACTAACAGCCCGACGTACAATACGGTGCATTTTTTCTTCTTCTAGAGGAACTTCCGTCGCAATTAAATGTCCTGTATCTCCCCGTGGGTTAGTCTTGCGAATATGGGAATGAAAGGGACATTTAGACCCAGTTTTGTCGTTAAGATAATTAAAGTTATTGCTATCATCGTCCGTGGGGGAATCACTCAGAATTAGGGGAGTTCCATCTTGAAAACGTCCCATGGTATAAGCACCGGCCAACTCTGGATCATTTGTTAAGTTCAAGGCCGGAGCTAATTTGTTGACCACATCGTCGTTCCAACCGGGGACATTTTGCTCTAGTTTACGATAGACTAAATAGCTACCATAACTATCGGGGGTTTTACCAAAAGGATCTTTAAGTAGTGCAAGGCTTAAAGGGGCTCGAGGATCCCATTGAGAAAAATCACTAGACTCCCGTTCTTTATCAATGTCTCGTTTAACAAATAAAGGTTCACTCACCCCATCTCGGAAACCAAAATGCTCGATCACTTTGCCGTCTTCATTACGCAGAACAAAGCCATTGTCTTGATGGACAATTTCGGCGATTTCTATTAAACTATTTTTCACTCTTCTGACAATGTGCAGCAAGGGTTGAAAATTATCATCAGCCATTAAGAGCAAACAGTGGCAGTCTTTTTGTAAACCTGGGTCCCATTTATCAACCGTAGGATCAGCAAATCCGATCTGACTGTTGGGATCTTTCATTCCCCCAAGAAAAAAGTCTTCTGAGAAGGGCAATTCATCCCCAATTAACCCCAAATACTCATAACCAAAAACCGTTAAAAAGACATTAGTAAATACACTTCCTTTAATGCGCTTTTCACGATATTTTTCAGCCTCATAAGCTTGAGCCCAAGCTGAAGTAACATACTTACGGGTAAATTCCCCTAACCATTTCTTAACCTGATCCTGTTTCCCATCCTTGAATTTTAGGAATAGATGCACAGCGTTTTCCCGTCCATTGCCTTTGATGATATTACCTTGTAAGTCTTGCACAAGGGTTCGGTATTCTTCATCGTTTAGGGGATCAATTTCGACGATTTTGTTGAGATCAATCATGATTACATCCAGTTTGTTAGGTTAACTTTGTTTGCTTGGCCAATTTTTTGGTGGTCAAGGCCAAGGGGTGTTATTGGCAGAAAATTTACAGTGTCCTCCCCTTGGCCATGACAAGGTTTTAAGATGAGCTTGGCATCTATGCCCATCTGCTTAACTCAATTTTACGATCTTGCCCTCAGATGGTTTACCCTCTTGATTAACATAAAACAACATATAGTGACCAGGAGGAGAGAAATGCTTATCTTCAGGGACTTTAAAGCTAATTTTGCCATCCTCAGTATAGGTTTTCTCTAAAGTCACTAATCTCTGTCCATTATCAAAGGAGTGGGTGACAGAACCCGCCTTGATCAGTACCATTGAATCTTTAGTATTAGGACCTGAAGCATTACTGACAGAAATAGTGGGAGATTGTCCGTAACTAATCTCTTTAATATCGCTGTCAATAACCGGACGCTTACTTGAACCAAACAGGTAAGGAGGATAATAAATACTGTGTTGATAAATCTCGGCAGTATTAGAGGTAAATCCTTTAGGAGTGACAAAGAAATCATCAAAGATATCTAATTCTACCTTGCCACTATCGACAAAACGACCAGCCCGAGAATTATTCCCTCCCATCACTAAAATGCTGGCATCAGGGAGCAGCAAAGCGGTATTGTGATAGAGTCTGGGTTGAATATCCGGGTTCATCAACTTGGTGTTAAATTTTATTGGTTCTTTGGCAGCATTGGGAGTCAATAAAATAGGATGATGAGCGGGAAAATGTTCGGCGTAGTTACCACCATTAACCACTAATACTTGTTTTGTGGGAAGAATCACCGCTAGTTCCATAGCCCGTTTGCCAAAGCGACCCAAATTAGAGGATTGTTTGACATACTCATATTGGGGATTTTGATAGTTACTAGAACTATTTTGCAGGATATCCTCATCAATGCGGGCTAAAAAGTCCTCATCAATCTTCCATTCCCCTCCTCCTTCCGTACCTGGTTCAGGCGCACTCCAACGCTCAACACTGGAGGGAATACTCGCCCCACGAATAGCATATTTACCCGGTCCAAAACTGATATCATTGGTGCCAATAATACCTCCATAAAGTAGGACATCTCCTTTATCGGAACTGGGATCGAGAGAAGCGGTTCCATAAACCTTAGAAGTGGCTTGGCGTTGTGGTCCGTGTTCAAAGGTCATGGAATAGATGCCCTTATCATCTTTGTTAAACTTAACAAAGTAACTATTGGTACTTTTATGAACCGTTAGAGGCGTTTTCCCTCCCCCATCTCCTGTGATCAAAAAACGACCATCTTTTGTGGGGAAAATGCGCGGATAGAGATCGATTAAATCCCGCGTTGAAGTTTGGGAATTCATCTTTGTCTTGAAGGGACTATTAGGCAGTTGGGACATATCAATATGCTGCCACTCGTTAGGAGTTCCCTTGGCGTTAGGATCGTAAATCTCTAAAATGGGACTGACTCGATCAAAATCTTTGGCTCCTAAACCAGAAAAAGCCGCAATCGCTCCATCTGCTAAGGGTACAAGAGTAGGATACCAGTGACCATCGCTCAGTAAATGGGGATTTGCCCAAGTTTTCGTTTCCGAATGAAAAATATTCGCTTGTTTAGACCCCTGAAATTGTGATCCGGGGTAATAGACGCGACTACCCCCAATAAACAAAACATCCCCATTAGGGAGTTGTAAATGACCAGAACAGAAGATATCGTTAGGTTCTCCCTCCCATTCCGCTATAGGAGAAGAAATGCGGGAAAAAGGCGATTCTTTGCCAAATTTTCCGTTCAGAGGATTGGCCAATTCTGGGTCAAAAAGACTCGTGTTATCAACAACTTGGCTGTTGCGAGTATCCACCCCATCTTTAAGAATATAAACGGCATTTTCAAAGATTATTTCCCCTTTATAGGGATCGACTCCATCAGCAGGGTTGCGATCAGGTAGCTTCTCAAATCGGTTACGGTTACTACTCCCGTTGACGATTAGAACTTTTCCGTCAGGGAGTAGAGTAGCATGAACTGCTTGCATCCGATCAGATTCTTTAGGCATGGGTAATAATAACCATGCCCCCATTTCTTCGGGACAGCCTTCATAAGCCAATAATTGTCCTGGAACTGATGAAAAGTTCAGAACATTGGGATTCAAATTATCCCCAAGGGCGGTACGCAGATCTTTCTCGAACGGACTCAGGGTTCGAGTGGCAGGACAAACGCTAGGATCGGCTATGGGTGCAGCTAAAACTTCTGAGTTTGCTCCCAGACAAAACGTGGCCATGAAGGCAATTACGAAGGTTAGGAACAGGGCTAATAGTGTTTTTTTTGATGTTTCTGAGGAAATCATGGGTAATTTTTGCCTTTCCTGATTATTTCTTCAATGAAGCATCGGGGTTGATTGTCACCTCGACCTCCATCGGATTCCCCGGCTGCTCCTTCACCTTAAACTTTTTCAAGCCTTTTTCACTGTTCCAGAATAAGGCGACCTAACAGCCGAGGTTCGCCCTGATTGTATTCCAACATTCCAGACATTTTTATATACCTTCATATATTTTTACATTCCCCAAGATGTTTTGACGAAAAACCTTCATTCTAGAAACTACTATTGATCCTAAATCTGGTTATTAAAGACTGATTATCCATTCCCCCTTTTGCATGAGTGCATGAGTGCATGAGTGCCTGTATTCATCAGTAGCCTATACTCAACGGATTTATAGCAGTTTTCATCAGAATGAGGCATGGGCAAGGCAGGGTAAGTTCATCTAATTTGGTATAAATTGTACTTGACAAAGATTTCTAAATAGGGTAGAGAACTCGCTGTAGCACCCTCCTGCACCGCCAGTACCCAGACTTAGCCGCTGCTACCTCTGTATAATTTATCATTAGCCTTAGTCTCACTGTTGTTGATGAAAATTAATCAGGAAATAGCTCATGGTTAAAGGTTTTGCCTCCCTTCTCCCCACCGAAAATAAAGCTCAACTAAAACCTCAGCTTCCTTTAACATCAATCAATGAAATTAAATCTAGTTTATTGACTTATACCAATTCTCCAAGATCGGACGACAGATAGTGTAGAATATCATATTAGTAGAGTTAAAGGAAAAATATGGCAGGAGTTTATAAGATAGAAATATCTGAAAGTGAAGCAGAACTCAAGGAACTGCTTAGAAAAGAAAAAACTGGTTCAGGAAAAGAAAGAATACAAGTATTGTACTGATTAAAGACAAAAAAGGCAAAAACGGTGACAGAAGCCGCGGAAATGCTAGGAAGAAACAGAGTCACTGTACAAGATTGGTTAGGAAAATATCGTCAAGGAGGACTAGAAAAATTATTGTCTAAAAAAGTCAGTACAGGAAGACCAAGAAAAGTTCCTCAGTGGGCAGAAAAAGCCTTAGAAAAAAGATTAAAAGAAGAGGAAGGATTTGATAGTCAGGTCGAGATTTGTAAATAGTTAGAGGAAAAATTAGGGAGAGAAGCCAAGGACAAAACCGTCACAAATTAGTATATTATCGGCTAAAAGCGTCTCCAAAAATAGCTAGACCAAAAAGCCTAGAACAATCAGAAGAAAGGTTAGAAGATTTTAAAAAAAAACTCCTAGAAAATTTGGCAATGCTGAGTTGGGTGGCGATAAAAATGATGAGTAATACAGGAAAAATTCGCTTTTTATGTGAAGATGAAACTCGTCTGGGACTGAAAACAATCAGCGGGTGAAAAATAACAGCAAAAGGGGTAAAACCTTACGGGAAAGTGCAGGGTCAATTTCAAGCAACCTATATCTATGGGGTGGTAGAGCCGAAGACAGGAGAGCATTTTTTTTACGAATTCACTCATTTAAACAGTCAATGTTTTCAAATATTTTTAGAATTAGTTTCTGAATATTTTGCCGATATTATTTTGATAATACAGTTAGATAATGGCAGGTTTCATAAGTCAAAAAAACTGAAAATACCTGATAACATTATTCTCATGTTTCAGCCACCACATTGCCCAGAATCTAATCCAATTGAACAGATTTGGCAATATCTAAAAAAAGGATTGAGATGGAAACTACCTAGAGACTTAGAGGAATTACGTTTGTTAATTGGTCAACGACTCGAAGAAATGAACAAAGAGGTAATTGTTTCAATTGTTGAACGAGGTTATATCCTGGATGCTCTATCTGTAGTTGGCATTTAGAGAATTGGTATAAATTGTGCTATGGGGTCAACGTCCAGCGAAGTCGAGACGTTGATATTCTGGTCGGATTTCATCCCCCGCAAAGGTGAGTATCTTGTCGAAAAATGTAGCGGGGGCATTCATCCGACATTTTCGGTAACATTATCCCTGCTCAAAATGTAATCACACTGCGAATAGAATCCCCTTGGCGCATCAGGTCAAAAGCCTCGTTAATTCTTGCCAGAGGTAGAACATGGGTGATTAAATCATCAATGTTAATCTTGCCGTCCATGTACCAATCGACTATTTTTGGTACATCAGTACGACCTCTCGCTCCACCAAAAGCCGTACCTTTCCAGACCCGTCCAGTGACTAATTGAAAAGGACGGGTACTAATTTCCTGGCCGGCCCCGGCTACACCGATAATAGTGGCAACACCCCAACCTTTATGGCAACATTCCAAAGCTTGACGCATAATCTGGACATTGCCGATACACTCAAAACTATAATCGGCCCCACCCTTAGTTAAATCCACCAGATAGGCCACTAAATCCCCCTCAATTTCTTGGGGATTAACAAAATGAGTCATCCCGAATTTTGCCGCTAAAGCTTGTTTCTGGGGATTGATATCGACCCCGACAATCATATCGGCTCCCACCAAACGGGCCCCTTGAATAACGTTTAAACCGATACCTCCCAGACCAAAAACCACCACTTTTGCCCCCGGTTCCACTTTAGCGGTATTAATCACCGCACCGATACCTGTAGTGACTCCGCAGCCGATATAACAGACTTTTTCAAAGGGAGCATCCTGGCGAATCTTGGCTAGAGAAATCTCCGGCAGCACGGTATAGTTAGCAAAAGTCGAGGTTCCCATGTAGTGATAAAGAGGCTGACCATCGAGGGAAAAACGACTGGTTCCATCTGGCATTACTCCCCGACCTTGGGTAAGACGAATTGCTTGACAGAGATTGGTTTTAAAGCTGAGACAGTATTCGCACTGACGACATTCGGGAATGTATAGGGGAATAACATGATCCCCCACTTTTAGGCTAGTGACACCTTTTCCCACTTCTACCACGATTCCGGCCCCCTCATGGCCTAAAATTGAGGGAAATAAGCCTTCAGGATCGGCCCCAGAGAGAGTATAGGCATCGGTGTGACAAACTCCCGTGGCTTTGATTTCTACTAACACTTCCCCCGCTTGCGGTGCGGCTAATTTTACCGTTTCAATAGTTAGGGGTTTTCCTGCTTCTAGGGCAACTGCCGCTCGAACATCCATAGGCTCAAAGCAATAGGTTTTTTCCAGTATAATACCGTTAAACTGCTGAAGAGTTGTAATAGAACAATTCTAAACTTATCTCTATGTTAGTCCTCACCATCCGCGAAGAAGGAATTAACGATGGTGGCTTTACTGCTACTCTCAATTTTGATAGCGGTAACAGCTACCCAATTACGGTTACTGACCCCTTTACTAACCAAGAAGAAAAACAACTAGAATGGTACTTTGAGGAATGGTTAGTATTTCCGACGCTAGACACGGATAAAGCGCAAAAAGCCGCCAACAGCGTCCAAAACTATGGCGAAAATTTATTTAAACAGGTTTTCCAGAGTAATTTAAATGCTTATGGGGAATATCGAGACTTGCGAAAGCAGTTAAGTCAACTGCAAATTATCATCGAAAGTCAGTCGCCAGAATTTCAAGCTTTACATTGGGAAGCGCTGAAAGATCCTGATTTACCGCGTCCCTTTTCTATAGATTGTATCATCTCCCGCCAGCGTCGAGGGGCTACAGTTGTCCCGGTGCAAATGGCCACTTATCCTACTATCAATCTTCTGGTGGTGATTGCGCGTCCTAATGAGGAATCTGATGTCAACTATCGCACGATTTCCCGTCCTTTGGTAGAACTGGTAAATAGTAGTGAAATACCGGTAAAAATTGATATTTTGCGTCCCGGAACTTATGAATCACTAACCAGACATCTGGATGAGAAGGGAGAAGGATACTATCATGTTATTCATTTCGATGTTCATGGCGGATTAATGGAATATGAACAGTACCAAAGACAGGTTCACGGGGATTCTTGGCGCTATCAAAGGGGATGGGGACTGGAGGATTTAGCAGAATATGAGGGAGTAAAAGCTTTTCTGTTTCTGGAAGGAGAAGAAAAAGGTCAAGCGACTCCGGTAGAAGCGACGGAATTAGCGAATTTACTCACTGGGAAAAATATCCCTATTTGTATTCTCAATGCTTGTCAGTCAGCAAAGCAAATTTCCCAGGAATCAGAAGACTATCGGGAAACCAGTTTAGGAAGTCGTTTGATGACTGCGGGAATGCAAGCTGTGGTGGCGATGGGATATTCGGTGACGGTTTCTGCAGCTAAGTTGATGATGAAACCAATTTATCAGCAATTATTGAACGGAAAAGACCTAACGGAAGCGATGCGAAAGGGACGGTTAGAGTTATTCAATAATAAGCAACGCCGCGCCTATTATAATACGATAATAGATTTAGAAGATTGGTTATTACCGGTGATTTATTGTCGCGGTAAAATTAATCTCAATTTGCGTCCATTTACTCCAGAAGAGGAGGAAAAATACTGGGAACATATCGGCAATCAATATGTCTTTCCTTTACCAGAATACGGCTTTGTGGGAAGGGATTTAGAAATTCTCAAAATGGAAAAGGCGCTGCTGAAACATAATATCCTTTTACTCAAAGGAATGGGAGGGACAGGAAAAACTACCTTACTCAATTATCTACGAGAATGGTGGCAAAAAACCAACTGGGCGACCCATATTTTCTATTTTGGTTATGATAGAAAAGCTTGGACGTTAGAACAGATTGTCCATGAAATTGGTCAGGGAATTTATAATCGTTTTGAACAGGCGAGTTTCCAAGGGATGAACCTGAAAGCGCGGGTAAAGAAACTAGAGCAAAAACTCCGCAGTGAGGCGTATATTCTGATTTTAGATAATCTGGAGTCGGTGACGGGACAACCGTTAGCAATTCAGAATACTTTACCGGAGAATGAAAGGGAAGCAATCGCCGAATTTCTCACGAATTTGGTCGGGGGAAAAACGAAGGTGATTTTGGGTTCTCGCAGTGAGGAAACTTGGCTGCAACGCAGGACTTTTAAGGAGAATATCTATCACTTACAAGGATTAGACCAAGAGTCGAGAACTGAATTAGCGGAGAGAATCTTAGAACGTCAGGCGAAGAGTCGGAAAAATGCGATTAAAAAGGATGATTATTTTGAGCGCTTGATGAAGTTGTTGGCGGGGTATCCGTTGGCGATGGAAGTGGTATTAGCGAATCTGAAGCGACAGTCACCGGAGGAGATTTGGCAAGGGTTACAGTTGGCGGAATTAGCTGATGTGGGGGATAAGGATAAGACTAATAATATCATCAAATGTGTGGAATATTCCCACAGTAATTTGTCGGAGGAGGCGCAGAAGTTGTTACTCTGTTTAGCGCCTTTTAGTGGGTTTATTGATCGATCTGATATTCCTAATTATAGCCAACAACTACAGCAATTAGAACCTTTACAAGGCTATCAGTTTGACCAATTTGATGCAGCGATTGAAGAAGCGATTCATTGGGGTTTGCTTTCGCCGATGAGTGAAGAATTGCCAGATTTTCTGACGATTCAACCCATTTTTCCCTACTTCCTGAAGACGAAGTTAAAGGAATTAGCACCAGAGACACAAGCAGCAATTTGGGAGGGTTTTAAGAATCATTACCGAGACTTGGCAGGTTCTTATAATAACTTACTAGATTCCAAAAATCCGCAAGAGAAGCAGTTAGGGATATTGTTCTGTCGCTGGGAGTATGAAAATCTGTTTAATGCGTTGCAGATTTGTTTGAAAAAGCAGGAAAATATTGGGATCTTCTTTTGCTTAAATAACTATTTTTCTGTTACCAATGATGTTAGTAGCAGACTGAAACTATGCGAGAGTGTTTGTCAAGCTTGTCAAAGTTATCCTGAGCAGATTAAAACTGGGATAATCGGTAGTAACATTGTTGGTGCTTTGGGCAATCTCGCCATCGCCTATATCGCCTATAAAGATACAAAAAACTATGAACAAGCGAAACAGACTTATCTAAAAGTCATTGAATTAACTCAAAATCTCCAAGGGGTGGACGAGCAACGAAAAGCCTATTCATTGGGAAATGCCTATCACAATTTGGGAATGGTAGCGCAAGAATTGAGGGAATGGGAGCAAGCCCGAAGCTACTACCAGCAAGCTCTTGAGATCAAGATTGAATATGGCGCTGCCGGAGGCACGCAAAGCGCCCGCTACGAGCAAGCCAGCACCCTGCACCAGTTGGGAATGGTAGCGCAAGAATTGAGGGAATGGGAGCAGGCGCGGCTCTACTACCAGCAAGCTATTGAGATCTGCATTGAATATGGGGATCGCTTCTCCCAAGCCAGCACCCTGCACTGTTTGGGAATGGTAGCGGAAGAAGTTGGCGAATTGAGCCAAGCCAAAAGTTATTACCTGCAAGCCTTACAAATTTGGGCAGAATTTAACGATGGTTACAGCGTACAAACCTATTCTTTGCCTTGTCTTGTTGCTCTTTATCGGCAAACGCAAGATGAGGAGATTGTTGTCGGTATTGCTTCTGTTTTGGGGATTGGGGTTGAGGAGGTGCGGGGTTTGGTCTAACCCCTCTTCCCTGGGAAATAAGGGGGGAATAACGAACCTAGTTTGTTGTTGCGCTCCCTTCGCTAAATTCTCTCCCCTTTCCTTGTAGGAGAAAGGCCAGGGGAGAGGTCAATAATTAAGAACCCAATGCGATCACACTATCTGGTAAAGATCAAGTATAATAATAAATATAAAGACCAAATTATTCATCTACCGTTAACTTAATGAAAGCCAAATGAACTTATTAAAACAATCGGACATTCAAGAAAATCCCACAACACTTTACGAACAAGATCTTCAGTTGTGGATTGAGCAAACTATTCATCAATTACAGAATCGACAGTTTGAACAACTGGATATAGAAAACTTAATTGAGGAGTTAAAAGATTTGGGTAAGTCAGAGAAACGCGCCTTAGAGAGCAACTTAATGGTCTTGTTGATTCACTTACTCAAATTAAAGATACAGCATGATGCTCCTGAGACAATGAAAGCAAGTTGGTATAATTCAGTAGATGAGCATCGCCAGCGCGTTCAAGATGATTTACTTAAGACTCCCTCTCTTAAATCTTATCTCTTAATCTCCATCACACAAGCCTATTCCAGCGCTCGTAAAGTCGCCATCAAACAGGGTAAACGCGCTCAATTTGGTATTCGTATTCCCCAAGAAAGTGAGTATCCCCTCGCTTGTCCTTTCACACCTGAACAGATTCTAAATGAGGACTTTTACGGATAAAAACGAAAGTAAACATTATCAATAATAAAACCATGAAACCAGAATAAGTACCTAAGCAAAATTAATTACACATATCTAACCACCTCTTGCCTCTTGCCTATCTTCACTAGGAAATTAATTTTGCACGACTACTTATCAACCATGAAAACAGGTGATATTGTTTTAATGATTAAATTATCATTGAACCCTAACGCACCATCTTCATAAAATTGGTTTGTTACGCTACAAACTACTACTAAATATAGATATAACCCAAGCCAAAGACACGAAGCAAATCTCGGCATCCTTCTTCAAAATTATCATTAAAATTAATAATTTGGAAGCTAGGTAAGACCCAAGAAAGTTTTGTATATTCACAAGGTTGATAGAGAATTGGCAAAATTTTATCTTCAAAACGCTGATCCTGTAAAGTAAAAATTAGTTCTCGCTTTACCCACATAGAATCGACCGCATCAGGAGAGAGAACGATAATAAACCAATCACATCGCCTCAAAGCTTTCCCAATTTCATCATGCCATTGCTGTGCGCCTAAAATATTAGTTTCACTATACCAAACGGGAACTCCATGACGGCGTAATTCATTGGCCAAATGAGAGACAAACTCTCGATTTTTGCTAGAATGGGAAAGAAAAGCTTCTTGGGGAATCATCTCATACCTATAGTTAAAATTAGACAAAGCATAGCTTGGGATGAGACAAGCCAAATCTAAAAGTGGTGTATCTCATGAGTCAGTCCGTCGGAGCTTGTCGTATTTTTAAGTGCCTGTGTAATTTCTTTCAATTCTTGATTGTCTTGTTCAAGATTAGGGACGAAAATCATTGGAAATTTTTTGAGAATCCAAGGAATATGTTCTAGGTTTGAATTATCTGAGGAAGAGACAATAACAGGAATGATACGACCTTGATACTTTTCTTCTCCAATTGCATAACTAATATCAGAAACAACATTAAAAGGCTTCAGTGATTCTGGTGTTAATAAGACTATCATTGCTTCAGATTCTTGTAAGGCTTTACCTATGTTATTAGCCCAGTTTTCCCCGGGTAACATTTCAGCAGCATCCCAAACTTGAAAGCCATCTTCTTTGAGAGAATCAGCAACTCTCTTAGCTAACTTAGCCTCAGTAAAGGCATGACTAATAAAAACTTTCATATTCTTTCTAGCTTCCTCGATATTTAAATTAATTCAACTGATTTATTCATAATCTGCTGACAATTTACTAAGAGTATAGCGTTTTTAGTCGCTAGAGAAACTCATTTACTCCTCGACTTCATCAGGAATAGATTCAGCTAACTTAAGCATAGCGCCTAAATCGACTGTTTCTTCAGCGAAATTTCCTGTGCGGGCTTCTGCGAGTCCCCGTTTGAGCGACTCGCGGACCCTAGGATTCTGAAAAGCCCATAGTTCTCCCCCCAGAATCGCCACCATGGGAACCAAAAGAAGCTCCTCGCTTGCATTCATCAGTATTCGATAGTGACGGTTGCTACATTCAGTCCCAAGGCTAATCCGTCCGCAAGCATCAGCCTGAATATCTTCTTTAATGAGCGAAAAATTCTGATACTCCATCACGTCTCCTCCTCTCTTCATATACTTATTCTAGATAAGTTACCCAATTTGGGCAATAGGGTTATGTCCATTTAGCTCCTCACTATCTAAAGAAAACAGGTTAAACTTGTTCGGGCGAGAGCCTTGACAACAAACCCAGTTTGTAGTCGAAGCTCTCTTCGCTAAATTCTCTCCCCTTTCCTTGTAGGATAGGGTCCAGGGGAGAGGTCAATAATTAAGAACCCAAGGTGATCGCACTATTTGGCAACGATCAAGTATAATTAAGATAACAATTTTACTTAAAAAATAAAGTTAAGTTTGAATCTTCAATTAGGATAACTCATGCAACTCGAAGACTATTTTAATTTTCTTGCCCCTAACGATATCCGACTAAAAGAAACCCGCATCGGTATTGAAACCATTTTATACGATTTTATTTACCAAGCGAGAACTCCCGAAGAAATTGCCAATACTTATCCGTCTTTAACCCTAGAACAGGTATATGCGACGATTCTTTATTATCTTCATGAAAAAGAAAAAGTGAGTCAATACATCACCGACTGGCTAGAATGGGGAAGAAAAATGCGAGAAGAACAGCAAAAAAATCCTCCGCCTTCGGTTGAACGACTGAGAAAATTGAAAGCTGAAATAACAGCCAAACAGCAAGCTAATGACACTGAAATATTTAATTGATGAAAATGTTAATTCGGTGTATCCTCAACAATTGCGTCGCCGAGAACCAGAAATCATTGTTCGAGTAGTTGGTGAACCAGATACACCAAAATTAGGTACATTAGATCCAGAAATTTTGATTTGGTGTGAGGTAATGGGTTTTATTTTAGTGACAAATAATCGTGCCTCTATGCCCGTTCATTTAATAGCTCACTTCAGGCAAAATCGTCATGTTCCTGGAATTTTTATTCTCAATCAAGATTTAAGTGTTGGTGATAATTTGTTAGAATTAATTGTAATTGCTAAAGGCTCTTTTGACAATGAATATGAAAACCAAATTATTCATTTACCGTTAACCTGATCAAATTGAAATAATCTTATTAAAATAACTAAGAATCCCAATTCACGATCGCTACGAACCCGGTTTGATGAGGATATTTTCGTTGCTGTGACTGATATTTTGAGGATTGGGATTGAGGAGGTGCGGGGTTTGCTGGAGGGTTAGGATGGGTTTTGGGAGTAGGGATTGTTTGGGCGCAGGGTGCGTGTTTGCGGCTATCAATTCAGTTAACGTAAGTCTTAATTAAGGTGGTAAATATGGTTCAATTTTTACAAGCAAAAGAAGTCACTCTTAGAAATTTAATTAATCATTTTCAACTACAGTTTATAGAAGATAAGCATTTTTTTGGGGAATGGCAGCAAGACCTAGAAGCAATCTCTGAACAAGAAAAAGAATTGTTAGATAAAATCAAAACAGGTTATTTTAACTTATTAAATTATCCTCCCTTTTTGGAAACTTCGGTGAGGATGACGGTTTTAGACCCATTATTATTTATTGGTAACTTTTATCTATTTCCCTTTCAGATTAAAGCAGAAGAGTCCGTTGAAATTATTACAGAAGATCAAGATTTAATAATTAAAGGAAGGTTAGATACTTTAATTCTAAAAGAGCAATTATGGGTAATGATTATTGAATCAAAACGGGTGATTTATTCCGTTGAAGCAGGTTTACCGCAATTATTAGCTTATTTAATGGTCAATCCTCATCCCAACCGTCCTAATTATGGAATGTTGACCAATGGTTCCGAGTTTTTATTTGTTAAATTATTATGGGACGGTAAACCTTTATACGGAACCTCTCGTTTATTTGCCATGAGAAATCCGGGGGATTTATATGAAGTTCTCAAAATCCTGAAACATCTCTGTCAACTAATTTGAGTATGGAGATAAGTAGCTGGTTACAATTAAATTAAAAATGGATTTTAGGTTCGATCCCCCCCGCCCCCCTTGATAAGGGGGGTGCCGATCCCCCCTTAATCCCCCCTTGATAAGGGGGGTATCTGATGATTTTTAACGCCTACCTACTTAATCAGTACCTACAGAATCATTACTCTCCTATTTCCCTCTGTTGTATAATTTGCTCTGCAAGGAACAAATCAGTGGGCATAAATAAAAAAAATTATCAGGATTTTTTCGGCTTTTCTTGACTATTTCAGCCTTATTTGTCCTAACAAGCTCAAGAATACGAGATTTTTTCTCTAGAATTGCCCGGCCTGAGAGGGGAATGATAAAGTTAGATAAGAAAATTAAAGATGGTGTGATTAAAGTGAAATTTGCTGCTAGTACCTATTTTTCCCTGCTGCGTCATTGTGCCGTTCCTTTGTTGTCGATCGCAACTTTTACGCCAATTCTCTTAACTTATTTAGCCAAGGAAAAACCAGAAACCCCGCAAGCGCAGGCAAATCTAGAGACTGCTGCCTTTCCTTCCCCTATTATCCCATCTCCGATCGCACCCTTAACCGCACCATCGCCGAAACTATCCCCCTCTCCCCAATCTTCTGCGATTCCAAAATCAGCACCCTCTCCTCAGTCTTCCCTCTCAGCGCCGAAAAAATTAGCGCCATCGGTTCAAACTTCCCCTAATACTTCCCCCAATACTTCCCCCGCTGCTGCTGCCAAACCAGTGACTAGACAACCTTTAGCGGTTCCCGCTAATTATACGCCGCCGGTCCTAGAAATTCGCGTGGCGATTAAAAGGGATGTGGCCAGTGTTTTGATTGGAGTTAACGGGCCGGCGGTGATCACCGATCGCCAAGGTCGTGGTTTAAAAACGATTGCCACTAACGAGGGTTTACCAGTCATTCCAGGTGCCAATGGCTTAAAAATGGGCGATTTATCGCTGCCAGAGGTGATTTTTGTGCAGCCCACCAGTGCCGATGGTTTAGTTTATGTGGATGATAGTTGGTATCGGGGCAAAGTGCTGCTTGTTGCTCAAGGCGATCGCTTGTTAGTGGTTAATCATGTTAATTTAGAGGCCTATCTCTATAGTGTAGTGGGTAGTGAAATGCACTCCACTGCGCCAATGCACGCTTTAAAGGCACAAGCGATCGCCGCCCGTTCCTACGCCCTAGTACACATGATCCGCCCCGCTAATGCTTGGTTTCATCTGGGCAATACCCAGCGCTGGCAGGTATATAAAGGCATTCGCTCGGAGTATCAATCGACTCACCAGGCGGTTAATGCCACTGCTGGGCAGATTCTCAGCTATAAAGGGGGTGTAGTCGAGTCTCTTTATGCCGCCACCGATGAAATTGTCGCTTGGGCCCACGGTGGTCGCGGTATGAGTCAAACTGGAGCTTATAAATTAGCGGAAAAAGGCCTAGATTATCAACAAATTCTCGGTAATTATTATCCCGGAGTTGGTTTAGCCCGTCTAGTTCTACAAAATTAGATTGATAGGCTTTCTCGACTGAAAACTCAAATCTGATCACTGATAACTGATCACTGATAACTGAAATGCCGACCATAGCAGATTTCTAGTAACTGTATTACAATAAACTTTCAAAATGCTATAGCAGTAAATCTCTCTATGAATAGCCCCTTTCTTGACTACCTCAACGGCCCCAAGCATCCCGTCCTCGTCTTTGATGGAGCGATGGGAACTTCCCTACAAAGCCAAAATCTGACGGCCGAGGACTTTGGTGGGGCAGAATACGAAGGTTGTAACGAGTATCTTGTCCATACTAAACCTAGCGCCGTAGCGAAAGTCCACGAAGCCTTTTTAGCAGTGGGTGCGGATGTGATTGAAACCGACACCTTTGGGGGAACCTCGATAGTTTTAGCCGAGTACGATTTAGCCGATCAAGCCTATTATCTCAACAAAACCGCCGCCGAACTGGCCAAGGCTTGCGCTAATAAATACTCTACCCCCGAAAAACCCCGTTTTGTGGCCGGTTCCATGGGGCCGGGGACAAAACTGCCCACTTTGGGTCATATTGACTTTGATACCCTCAAAAATGCCTACGTGGAACAGGTAGAGGGTCTCTACGATGGCGGGGCAGATTTATTATTAGTAGAAACCTGTCAGGATGTCCTGCAAATTAAAGCGGCTTTAAATGCTATTGAAGAAGTATTTCAGAAAAAAGGTCAACGATTGCCCCTCATGGTTTCGGTGACGATGGAAACCATGGGAACGATGTTAGTAGGAACGGAAATTAACGCCGTTGTCTCTATTTTACAACCCTATAAAATCGATATTTTGGGACTTAACTGCGCCACCGGTCCCGATTTAATGAAACCCCATATTAAATATCTCTCGGAAAATTCCCCTTTTATTGTTTCTTGTATTCCTAACGCTGGTTTACCGGAAAATGTCGGCGGTCAAGCGCATTATCGCCTCACTCCCGTAGAATTAAAAATGGCTTTAATGCACTTTATCGAAGATTTGGGAGTACAAATTATCGGCGGTTGTTGTGGTACTCGTCCCGACCATATCCAAGCTTTAGCGGAACTAAGTCAGGGGTTAACTCCGAAATCTCGTCATTATCATTATGAACCCTCCGCCGCTTCTATTTATAGTACCCAACCCTATATTCAAGATAATTCTTTCCTGATTGTCGGGGAAAAATTAAACGCCAGTGGTTCTAAAAAATGTCGGGAACTTCTCAATGTTGAAGACTGGGATAGTTTAGTATCGATGGCGAAAGCTCAGGTAAAAGAAGGAGCGCATATTCTCGATGTCAACGTCGATTATGTGGGCCGGGATGGGGTGCGCGATATGCACCAATTAGCCTCTCGTTTAGTTAATAATGTCACCCTACCTTTAATGTTAGATTCCACCGAATGGGAAAAAATGGAAGCGGGGTTAAAAGTAGCGGGGGGTAAATGTATCCTCAACTCTACTAACTACGAAGACGGGGAATCGCGTTTTTATCAAGTCTTGGATTTAGCGAAAAAATACGGCGCGGGGGTAGTAATTGGAACCATTGATGAAGAAGGAATGGGACGCACTGCCGAGAAAAAATTCCAGATAGCTAAACGGGCCTATTATGCGGCGATAGAATACGGAATTCCTCCCTACGAAATCTTTTTTGATCCTCTAGCTTTACCGATTTCTACTGGTATCGAAGAAGACCGAGAAAATGGCAAGGCTACTATCGAAGCAATGGGCCGAATTCGCCAAGAACTGCCCGAATGTCATATTCTTTTAGGTGTGTCTAATATCTCTTTTGGGTTGAATCCGGCAGCGCGTCAGGTATTAAATTCCGTCTTCCTCAACGAAGCGATGCAGGTGGGGATGGATGGGGCAATCGTCAGCGCCAATAAGATTCTTCCTCTGGCAAAAATTGAACCAGAATATCAGCAAATTTGTCGGGATTTAATCTATGATAATCGTCGTTTTGATGGCGATATATGTGTTTATGATCCCCTGACCAAATTAACCGAATTATTTGCGGGGAAAACTACTAAAAAAGACCCCTCTAGTAATGCTAATTTACCCGTGGAGGAACGCTTAAAACAGCATATTATTGATGGGGAAAGATTGGGACTGGAAGACGCTTTAAAGCAAGCTTTACAGGACTATCCACCCCTAGATATTATTAATATTTTCCTCCTGGATGGGATGAAGGTAGTGGGTGAGTTATTTGGTTCGGGACAAATGCAGTTACCTTTTGTTCTCCAATCTGCCCAAACTATGAAAGCTGCCGTTGCCTTTTTAGAACCCTTTATGGAGAAAAAAGAGGGGGATAATAATGCCAAAGGGACTTTTATTATCGCAACGGTTAAAGGGGATGTTCACGATATTGGTAAAAACTTAGTTGATATTATCTTGACCAATAACGGCTATAGGGTGATTAATTTGGGCATTAAACAACCCGTAGAAAATATCATCGAAGCCTACCAAGAACATAAAGCCGATTGTATCGCTATGAGCGGTTTATTGGTGAAATCAACGGCTTTTATGAAGGAAAATCTGGAGGTTTTTAACGAAAAAGGAATCACCGTTCCTGTTATCCTTGGCGGGGCAGCTTTAACTCCCAAATTTGTCCATGATGACTGTCAAAAAACCTACAAGGGACAGGTTATCTATGGTAAAGATGCCTTCTCTGACCTGCATTTTATGGATAAATTAATGCCCGCTAAAGCTGGGGGTCAATGGGATGATAGTAAAGGCTTTTTAGCGGAGTGTGCCGAGACAGAAAAAAGCCCGGTTGTTGCCGAAGAATTAGAGGTTAATCCCGATACTATTTTTACCGATGGCAGCGTCAACCAAGAATTAGTTATTGATACCCGTCGGTCCGAAGCGGTGGCAGTTGATATTCCCCGACCAACACCGCCCTTCTGGGGTACTAAAATATTAACAGCAGCAGAAATTCCGATCGAGGAGGTTTTCTGGTATTTAGACCTACAAGCTTTATTTGTCGGTCAATGGCAATTCCGCAAACCAAAAAGCCAATCGAAGCAAGAATACGACCAGTTTTTACAGGAAAAAGTTCATCCAATTCTAGCAGCATGGAAAGAGAAAATTGTCAAGGAAAATTTACTAAACCCCACATTAATTTATGGTTATTTTCCCTGTCAGTCGTCCGGTAATTCCCTGTTAATTTACGATCCCGAATCGATACAAGCGGGCGAAAAACCCGAAAATCTGCAACCGATCGCCATTTTTGAGTTTCCGCGCCAGAAATCCGGTCGTCGTCTCTGTATTGCTGACTTTTTCGCCCCGCAGGAATCCGGTATGATCGACGTTTTCCCGATGCAAGCGGTGACAGTGGGGGAAATCGCCACGGAATACGCTAAATCTCTCTTTGATGCCAACCAATACACCGAATACCTCTATTATCACGGCATGGCTGTCCAAACCGCCGAAGCCATGGCCGAATGGACCCACACCCGCATCCGTCGCGAGTTAGGTTTCGCAGAGTTCGATCCCGATAATATCCGCGATATACTGCAACAGCGTTACCAGGGTTCTCGCTATAGTTTCGGCTATCCCGCTTGTCCCAATATTCAGGATCAATACAAGCAACTAGCTCTGTTAGGATGCGATCGCATTGGGATGTCTATGGACGAAAGCGAACAATTGTACCCAGAACAATCCACCACCGCCATTATCACCTATCACCCCACCGCTAAATACTTTAGTACCTAGGGTTTGCTGAAAAAGTTTGTTGGTGGGGTTAGGAGTCGGTCGTCAGGAGTCGGTCGTCAGGAGTCGGTCGTCAGGAGTCGGGAGTCGGTCGTCAGGAGTCAGGATTCAGGAGACAGGATTCAGGAGACAGGAGACAGGAGACAGGAGATAGGAGATAGGAGATAGGAGATAGGAGTCAGGAGACTATTTTTATTTGTTTTCCCTGCTCCCTTCTCCCCACTCCCCACTTCATAATTCATAATTTATAATTCCCGCTCCCCACTCCCTACACCCCACACCCCACACCCCACACCCCCATTCATAATTCATAATTCATAATTCATAATTTCCACTTCCCCACCTCCCCACACCCTACTTCCCCACACCCCACACCCCACACCCCACACCCCACACCCCACACCCTAC
>VYLH01000144.1_pt1 | contig 20723 bp, 18 predicted proteins | sample 5114361 | NCBI WGS metagenome assembly VYLH01 (sample SAMN12291772, study PRJNA351875) | freshwater metagenome | isolation source: freshwater lake | place: USA: Michigan, Kent Lake | collected 2013-08-15
TTTGGTTTATAAGTTACCCCAAGTCAGTAGAAAGGAGATAGAAGCGATGTTTAGTTTAAGTGATTTAAAACAAACTAAAGTGTATCAGGAAGCTTTAGAAGAAGGTAGAGAGGAGGGCCGACAAGAAGGTGAATTAGCAGCAAAATTAGCCTCTATTCCTCGTTTATTGGCATTAGGATTAAACTTTGAACAGATAGCACAGGCTTTAGAATTAGATATCGAACAGGTTAGACAAGCAACTCAAAGGGAATAGGAAAGGTTCAAAGCGATCGCACTAAGGTTAGATAGCGTATCATGCTAAACGACTTTTGTACTATAGCAGAGAGACTAGCTGTGTCATCATTAGACATCTCCGAAAACGTAGGGACAATTCATGAATTTTACTCCAAAAATGTAGGGACAATTCATGAATTGTCCCTACCAAGGGTTTCAGATTACGCATATTTAATTTTCGGAAATATCTATTCTCTATCATCTGGGATTATTGGCATATCTGTAATGATTTGATGGCAGGGAAAACAATTAATTCCACGGATTAGAGAAGAATTCCCTAATCTCAAACAACAGCAAGAACTTTTAGAATTGATAGAGACAATCTTGGTTTATAAGTTACCCCAAGTCAGTAGAAAGGAGATAGAAGCGATGTTTAGTTTAAGTGATTTAAAACAAACTAAAGTGTATCAGGAAGCTTTAGAGGAAGGTAGAGAGGAGGGCCGACAAGAAGGCGAATTAGCAGCAAAATTAGCCTCTATTCCTCGTTTATTGGCATTAGGATTAAACTTTGAACAGATAGCACAAGCTTTAGAATTAGATATCGAACAGGTTAGACAAGCAACTCAAAGGGAATAGGAAAGGTTCAAACTTTGACAAATTGATACAATTGCTGGTGGCTATCTTTTGCCGGTAGCCATCAAGTAAAAATCGGCAACCCCGAAAATCTCTCAAGTCTTCTGTAGCTAAAGAGAAATCAAAAGTACAAACCCAATAAGACAAAATTATTCCTAATCTGCCTTCTTCTAATTCGCTGACTGCCACTATTTGATTATCAGTATTTCTTAAAACAATTGTCCCATTTTGGCTCTTCTCGACTTTGTGTGATAATTTTTGCTTATGGAATCGTGAAATGCTTACTGGGCAAGACTTTTAGGACTATTTTGCGGAAGAAACTATCAGTATAGACCTCGTTTCCATGCTATACACGGACTACCGACTTGCCATTGATTATTAATTGGCATTAAGTAGGGAGGCACAATTATTTGTAGGATGGGTTAGCGGTAGCGTAACATAATCGGGCGTTGGGTTTCATGCTTCAACCCAACCTACGTTCTTGCCATTGATTATTAATTGGCATTACTTGTTTAAATATTGTCATAGATCCAGTGAGAGTATTAACTGGACTAGCTATTACTGCTTACTGCATGGCAACCAACAAAAATGTGGACAAAGCTTTAATCATATACAACTTCAAAACTAATACAAATATTCCACAACGCCTTATTGTATTTTTACTGAAAATTTTTTATAACATTTTTAAATTATGTACGTTATAACTATTAAGATTATTAAACCAATCTTAGTATTTGAGTATTAATTACTTACTTTTTTGTTGGTGCTATAATATTTTTAACTTTATTTAAATAAAAGTCATGCAAAAAATACAAGTGATTCCAAGAAAAGGTAGTTCCAATTAATCTTAACCCCTAATAGGGATTGAAACTTGGAGGCAAAAATCAGCGATACTGATAAGCTAAACGGCTTTTACTTCGGATCACCGATATAGACTCCAAAAGGGTTATAGCTGTTGGATCATGCAGGTTAAGCGCCGTTTAGCTTATTGAGATCACGATGGTGAATCCAGAAGAGATAAAGGAGAGAGAAAATGGCTAACGAAACCGTCACTGATTCCCTAGAAGCAGTTCTGACAAGGATTGAGGGGAAAATCGACTCTCTGGAAAAACGGATCGATGAGAGATTTGATCAGGTAGATAAGAGATTTGATAAGATAGAAGAACGGTTGACAAAAGTGAGATGTAGCCAAAGACTCTCTGGGAAATGCAGTTAAATAATTGGATGGCGACCTAAAAATATGAGTGAATTAACTATTCGTCCAGCTAAAATTAGTGGTGTCATCCCAGATTCGATCGCCGCCGAGGTGGGTTTTGAAATCGGGGATGCGCTCCTCTCTATCAATGGTAATCGTCCCCGGGACTTAATCGATTATCAATTTTTATGTGCCGATGAATTTTTAACCCTAGAAGTGCTTGATAGTCAGGGCAAAACTCACCGGATAGAAATCGAAAAAGATTATCATGAAGACTTAGGTTTAGAGTTTGAAACTGCCCTTTTTGATGGCTTAATTCAGTGTAATAATAAATGTCCTTTTTGCTTTATCGACCAACAACCAGAGGGCAAAAGAGAAACTTTATACTATAAAGATGATGACTATCGCTTAAGTTTTCTCTATGGCAGTTATTTAACCTTAACTAATCTCACCTCAAAAGAATGGCAGCGGATCGAAAAGATGCACATATCACCGCTTTTTGTGTCCGTTCATGCCACGGAACCCGATCTGAGAATTCGTCTCTTAAAAAATCCCCGCGCTGGTCAAATTTTAGGCCATTTAAAATGGCTACAAGCCAGACAATTACAAATTCATGCCCAAGTGGTAGTTTGTCCCAATATTAATGATGGAATTCATCTCGAAAGAACCCTGTTAGATCTGGTTTCTTTTCATCGGGGAGATATTCCCTGTGTGGAGTCGATTGCCGTAGTTCCCGTGGGATTAACCCGCTTTCGTCCCCAAGAAGATGAATTAATTCCCGTTAGCCAAGAAAAAGCGCGAGAAGTGATCGAACAAGTCCAAACTTTACAGAAACAATTTTGTCAAGAATTGGGCAGTAATGTGGTATGGTTAGCCGATGAATGGTTTTTAATTGCCCGAGTCGATTTACCACCTCAATCTCACTACGAAGACTATCCCCAAATCGGTAACGGAGTTGGCTCGATTCGTCAATTTATTAGGGATTTCCAGAAGACAGCTAAGAAGTTATTACCCGCTCAAATTACTCCATCTAGACGGTTGGTATGGGTAGTGGGAAATGCGGTAGAACAAGCTTTTCAACCCCTAGTTAAACAGTTAAATAATCTGCGGGGTTTAACCGTGGAATTAGTGGCTTTAAATAGTGATTATTGGGGACAGGAAATCACGGTTACGGGTTTATTAACCGGGCAAGATATTCTCAAAGGATTACAAGGTAAAAATCTTGGGGATGGGGTTTTATTACCCTCCCTAATGCTCAAGCATGGGGAAGCGGTATTTTTAGATGATTTCACCCTAGAAACTGTTATTAATCAGTTAGGAGTCCCTATTTATCCAGTCCTGGGAGTGGAGGAATTAATTAAAACTTGTCTCACTCTCAATCCCTTGAACAAATCCTAATCTTGAGAATAGACAATTATCAGTAATCGGTGATCAGATTTGAGTTTTTAGTGAGCGGTATTAAGTAGAAAATTGCCGTTTTCTTGGCACTGATTACTGATTACTGATTACTGATTACTGTCTTAGCCTAGCTCCACATTACCTGTCCCTTGAAACATCAGCCAAGAGAGGAAAAAATTAGCCACAAAAATCGCTAACAAAGAAGTTACCACAGCCGTGGTAGTAGATTGACCAACTCCTTTAGCACCGCCGGTGGTAGTTAAACCCCAACTGCAACCGATAATAGCAATTAAAACCCCAAAAATTAGGGACTTTAACATAGAACTAATTAAATCCCATGTTTCCAGAAAATTTTGGGCTGATTGTAAGAATAGGGAATAGGAAATACCGTAAAGACTATCGGAAATAAATAAACCACCGAGTAATCCCGTGACTAAAGAGATAATAGTGAGCAGGGGTAACATTAAACTACAGGCAATCACCCGGGGAATGACCAAATAATCGATCGGATCGGTTTTTAAAATATATAAAGCGTCAATTTGTTCTGTTACTCGCATTGTACCAATTTCGGCGGCAAAAGCCGAGCCAACTCTCCCCGCCACCACCACCGCGGTTAAAACCGGGGCTAATTCTCTTGTTAAAGCCAAGGAAAGGACTCCCCCAACAAAACTACCCGCCCCAAAAAAAATAAATTCTCTGGCTACCTGAATAGTGAAAACCATACCCACAAAAGCAGCAGTAATTAGGGCAATTGTCAAGGATTCTGGCCCCACAATACTCATTTGTTCCAGAGTATTACGCCGGTGGATTTTGCCATTAAGAATATGTAAAAAAGTTTGTCCCGCTAACAAACCGGCAGCCCCCAAACGCTGAAACCATAAACTTAAACCACCGGCAGCATCACTTTTTCTTGGCATTTGTCGAGGGACTATCGCTAAAATCTAACTTATTATAGGCGAGAATTCCCTCTGATTATCCCTCGATTGTTAGGACTTGCTTTGATGCCACTCGATCGAGGGATAACAAACCATGGTTTTGTGCTGCCAGCAGGGGATAATAGAATTATCTAGTAGCCGTCAGCTATCAACCCTGATTCTTTATCCATGCCAGATTTAGCGAAAATTATCCTGAGAAACCATAAAATTGATGCTGTTAAACGATTCCATCCTTGGATATTTTCCGGGGCGATTAAAGAGATGGAGGGAGAAGTCAAAGAGGGTGCTATCGTAGAGGTTTATAGCGATCGAGGCGAATATCTAGCCACTGGACTGTATAATCCTAGCAATATTGCCGTTAAAATTCTTTCTTTCCAAAAAGTCAGCGATATTGCTCAATTATTTCTCGAAAAATTCCAGAATGCCTATCAGCTGCGGCAACAAATCGGTTTAGTGGATAACCCGAAAACTAACTGTTATCGCTTAATTAACGCGGAAGGAGACGGTTTACCCAGTTTAATCGTCGATTGGTACAATGGCACGGCGGTTATTCAAGCTTATTCTCTAGCTTTATACCAACGTCTCGATCTGATTGTCGATTGCCTGAAAACTATCTACGCTGACAATTTACGGGCAGTTTACGATAAAAGTGCCGCAGTTTTGGCAAAAAGCGCCCATATCTCCGAGAATAAATACTTATTTGGTCAAAAAACTGGCGATGAGGTGTTAGAATTCGGTCATCGCTTTATTATTGATTGGGAAAAAGGACAAAAAACGGGATTTTTCCTCGATCAAAGGGAAAATAGAGCAATATTAGCCCAATATTGTCAGAATAAACGGGTTTTAAACACTTTTTCTTATTCTGGCGGCTTTTCCGTCTATGCTATGCAAGCGGGGGCTGCCCTAGTCCATTCCGTTGATAGTTCCCACGGTGCGATCGATCTTACCGAAAAAAATATCGCCCTGAATAATCTCGGTGAAGTTCCCCATCAATCCTACAGCGCCGATGTTTTTAACTTCCTGCGCGACTGTCAGGAGGATTACGATCTGATTGTCCTCGATCCCCCCGCTTTTGCCAAAAGTATCCAATCCCGTCATCAGGCGGTTATGGCTTATAAAAGATTAAATTACCAAGCTTTCCAGAAAATTCGCCCCCAAGGTATTATTTTCACCTTTTCCTGTTCCCAAGTGGTTAACGAAGAACATTTTCAGGGGGCTGTCATGGCTGCCGCCATTGAATCGGCTCGCCCAGTGCGAATTTTAGCACGTTTAAGCCAACCGGCGGACCATCCCACCAGTATCTATCACTCGGAAGGTTCCTACCTGAAAGGATTGGTTTTAGCGGTGGATTGATGGAAAATTAAACGATTACCATCCGGATCATAGATGTAGATTTCCGGACCGTGGGAAGCCTGGCTAATTTCTCCCCTAGCACCATAGCCGATTTCGCTCCAATGCTCGAGGGCTTTTTCGAGACTCTCCACCTCGAAACAAATGCTCATGCCACTGCCCCTAGAATCGCTAAATTCGTCTCTGTGGGACTCTTTAGGGCAAAAAAGACCTAACTTAAGGTTAATCAGCCTAAATTCCGCATAAACGTGGGCAAGGTAGGGGTTTGGTTCCTGTTGCAACAGTTGACGATAAAACTGCACCGAGCGATCGAAATTACTCGTGCCTAGGGCAATAAAAGCCTCTGTGTAATTGAATGGACTATCGGGGGGGTTATTCATTGGGGTGAGGGATTAGGAGAGGGGAGATTGCCCAAAAGATCTACTTCAGTGCGGTGAAGATGTCAAGTCCCTTGTACTGCCAATAGTAGTCGCGTCCATTGCCAGACTTTCTATCTCCCTCGGTATTAAGCTCTTTAAAATACCTATATCTGCAAGTCCCCTGGGGTTTCCATCCGATCGAGGATCACCCTGAGCGTTCATCCGATCGAGTGATTTTGGGGAAAAAGTGTTAAAAAAGATTGCTGTTTGTAAAGACAACTGTTACCGTGGGTTCAAGAGTGCGCTTTGAAGGAGGAAAAATCCCATGCACCCTAACCTATCCATCTATCCCTCGATTGCTTCGCTACTTATGTAGGGTTTGCTGAATAAATCTAAAAACCTTGTTGGATAGGGTTTTTAGACTTGTTTTCCCTCAAAAAGTGCCGACCTTTGGAGTGATTGGGGGGAAAATTCAGGTACTTTTTCCACACCCCACACCCCACACCCTGCCCCCAGGAAAAGCTTTTTCAGCAAACCCTATGTAGGGTATAGATGCACAAATCAAAGATTTCAGAAGCAAAACCAATAAATTTCTGTACTGTTGCTTAAAACAGGAGTTTGATCATGAAATTACAGGGAAAAACTGCCCTAGTCACGGGGGCATCCCGGGGCATTGGACGAGCGATCGCCTTAGAATTGGCCCGACAAGGTTTAAGCAGAATTGTGATTGTTGCCAGAGATCAAGAGCGATTAGAAAAACTAGCGAAAGAAATTGAGTCCCTAGGGGTCATTGCCACACCTTTAGCCCTAGATTTAACCGAAAATGACCTTGTTAGTCCTTCAATTATCCGCGTTTGGCAAGAATGCCGCGGCATCGATATCCTCGTTAACTGTGCCGGTATTGCCCATCAAACCCCCTTTCTACGCTCGCAATTTTCGCAAGTGCAAGCAGAAATATCTTTAAATCTGATGGCCCTGTACACGGTTACTCGCTTAATTGCCCGCCGGATGGCAATTCGGGGACAGGGAACGATTGTCAATGTTTCCAGCATGATGGGTAAAATTGCCGCTCCTAGCTTTGCTACCTACTCGGCCACCAAATTTGCCATTTTGGGTTTTAGTCAAGCTCTCAGGTCGGAATTACGGGAACACAACATCAAAGTTGTCACCCTCTTACCCTCTTTAACCGATACGGATATGGTGCGAGAATTGCAGTTATTTCGATGGTTAAAACCGATGAGCGCCGAAGAAGTCGCCCAAACCCTAATTACCGGGTTAAATAGGGACAAAACGGAAATTGTCGTCGGTTGGCAAAGTCATCTAGCTCTTTGGTGCCAAAAATTTGCCCCGAAACTGCTCGAGAAAATTGTCGATTTAGCCTCTCCCTTACGCCAAAGCAAAGGAAAGCGAGGATGGCGAGAAGTGTTTAACTAGGGTTTAATTAGGGTCTGGTGAAAAAGTTTTTCCTGGGGGTAGGGTGTGGGGTGTGGGGTGTGGGGTGTGGGGTTTTACTCATTTTCATGTGGTCAATTACCTAATTTTCAGGAAAAAAGTCCAGGGATTTTCCCCCCAATCACTCCAAAGGTCGGCACTTTTTGAGGCAAAAAAAGTCTAAAAGCGTTATCCAACAAGGTTTTTAGATTTATTCAGCAAACCCTAATTAAATCCATCAGGGTGAGCCATGCTCACCCTAATCACCTTAACCGACAGGCAATTAAACGGCTGTCAGGGTTTTTTCTAGAAGTTGTCGGGGAGCTTGAACCAAACCACGACAGTGGATTTCCGCAGAATTATTGGGACTTTCAATCAGTTTAACTTTATCTAATTGGGCTCCTAATTGGCGGATCCGTTCCCCTAATAGTTGAGCGATATGTAAGGCAATATTTTCCGCGGTGGGAACCACTTCGGCAAAGTAGGGAATATCCTTATTTAAAAAAGTATGATCGAAGGGTTCTACTACCAATTCATCGATCGCTTTTTGTAAATCCCCTAGATCTACAATCATACCGGTGCGGGGATCGATTTCCCCCGCCACGGATACTTCTAGGTGATAATTATGGCCATGACCGTTTACCCTAGCGCATTTGCCGTAGATTTCCGAGTTTTGTTCCAGGGTTAATTGCGGTAAAGCCAAACGATGGGCGGCGCTAAAATGGGTTTTGACGGTTAAAGTTGCTTCCATATCTTTTCCTTGATATTCTGCCCACAATTCGGGGTGTTCAAATAGTTGAATTTTGACTAATGGTAAATAGGGTGCTAATCTTTGCCAGATAACTCTGGCGATATTTTCTGTGGTGGGTAGGGTTTGCTGAAATTCCGGCCAGACTTGATTGAGATAGGAGTAGTCTAATTGACTGGTTATCTCTCGTTTAATTACCTGTTTCACGGTGGAGAGATTCTCCACCATGCCATAAGGATTGAGTTCTTTGTATAGGGAGACGTATAATTCGTAATTGTGACCATGACCGGGAAAACGGCTACCAAGACCAAAACGTCTTTGATTTTCGGCTTCGTCCCATTCTGGTAGATAATAGCGATGGCTGGCTGAAAACCGCGCTCGACGATTGATGATGCAATCCATAAATGTGGGCGATCGATGACTTTGTAAAGTTACGTTAAGAGTAACTCTTTCTAGCATAAACCAGTTTTGTCTCCTCCGGCTTGCGGACCGGAGAAAGTTATCCCTCAATTCCGGCAGAATGCGATCGCTGTGAGTCGAGAGTGAGAAAATTTATCTTTGAGAAGGTGAAGGAATTACTTTTTTACCACTATGATAAACTGTCTCTATCCATAACTTTCTAGCTCCCTCAATTCTTCTTTAGGAGCAATCGAGATGGGATACTTTAGTGGGCAAAAAAGTAAATTCGTAGGTCGGGTTGAGGTCACGAAACCCGACAGAAACCCTCAGTTGTTGGGTTTCACTTCGTTCAACCCAACCTACGCAAAAAGATCTACCAAAATAAACCGTCTCTATCCAAATTCGCTCGCTTCTTCAATATTAATAATCACTTCTTCTAAAGTTTCACCCTGACTCATACATCCGGGTAAATCGGGAATTAATGCCGTGTATCCTCCTTCTTCTTCGGGATAAATTGAAATCGGATATTTAAGAGACAGAAAGTATTTTAATATTGGTTGTTCCATCGATAGGTCTAAATAGGTTTGACTAAATCGCCAACTTGAGCATTATCAAAAGGTTTTAATTCATCGGATTCTACCACTTCAGATTTATAACTCCTCAATCCCAAAGAAGAATTTTCTATTCTTTTTCTATAAGTTTTTTTCTGATCGGTTTCAATTATAGATATTTTATCTTGAACGAAAATAATTCTTCCCGTACCTCTTACTAATTCGAGAAACCCTAAAGATTCGCCAGTATGGGGATCTAATATTTCTTCGTCATCGATACGATAAACCATCATTCTTTGACCTTCTCGAATTCCGTTCTGTTCACCTCTATTCATTACTAATTTATAGTCGTCAATAACCTTAACGACCGTGGCAGGAAAAGTTCCTTTGGGGGATAAAAGGGGAATTTCTGTGACGTTTTCCATAATTTCCTCTACAGGTTTAATTATTTTTTATAAATACTCGGTTTGACTTTGATTCTTTGAATAATTTTGTCTTCGTTATTAGCTAATCTGTCTAAAACATTTTGATAGCCCGCTTCTGGCTGGTCGAGAACTGTCTGTATTTTTTGATCGCTTTGTACATTTTTAACAAACCCCTCACCGATTAATACTTCAAACCCATCTTCGTCCGTATAGTAAAACGATATCATTAGTTGAGCGGCAAATAAATTTGAGGCTTCGAGTAAGCATTGAATATTATTATTTGCGTCCTTTTGAACTCGTAGGATTTTCGGAATAATATTTTGCTTGACTCTGTGATATTCTTCTAGTGCCGTTTGTAACGCCTTACATAGAGTAGCTATAGCTAATATAGCCATCGTGATTATAACAAAAAGAACCACTAGAGGAATAGGTGTCTGCCCAGCAAATACCCACGCAAGTAAACTAGCGACAAAACCCAGGAATCCCAGCACCAATGACTGAATTCCTAAAAAACTAGACCAAATTAACCCCCAAAAGTTATTTTTCATGTTTGTTCAAAACTCAAGAGACCGGTAATTAGCCAGTCTCTCAAGTCTTATCTATCTATTCTACTCGATTCCTTCGATGCGGTCCTCCACTTCTTGATAAAGTTCCTGTAAGCGGTCTAAATTCTCTTGAGAAGTTTCCCAGTAACCGCGACCATTAACTTCTAACAGGGTTCCCACCATCTTGCGGAAAGAATTAGGATTGAGATTCATCAGACGCTGACACATTTCCTCATCTTGAATAAAAGTGGTGTTGACATCTTCATAAACCCAATTATCCACCGCGTCAGCAGTTGCAGACCAACCCATGGTATTAACCAAACGCTTCGATAATTCTCGGACTCCTTCGTAACCGTGACTTAACATTCCCTCGTACCATTTGGGATTGAGTAACTTGGTGCGGGTATCCAAGCGCACGGTTTCCGATAAAGTACGCACCTGAGCGTTAGCGGTGGTAGTATCGGCAATATAGGCCGCCGGTTTTTTGCCATCATCCCGTAAACTAGCGACAACTTTTGTCGGGTCCGAGTCGAAATAGTGGGAAACATCGGTTAAACTAATCTCGCTAGAATCCAAGTTTTGGAAAGTTGCCTCCGCAGTTTTTAAAGATGCTTCAAACAACCGACGATTATCGGCCATCATCCCCGGATTATCCGAGTCGAAAGCAAAACCCTTGCGGTTGAGATACATATTCTGTAACTCTTTTTCGTCTTCCCAACTGCTATTTTCCACCGCGAGATTGATGTTAGAAGAATAAGAACCAGAAGCATTAGAAAAGATGCGGGTGGCTGCCTGTCGAACCGTTAAACCCATTTCTTTTGCTTGTTCAATAGCGTGTTTACGGACATAATTCATCTCTATCGGTTCGTTTGCTTCCGCGGCCATTTTTACCCCTTGGTCAAGCAAGTTCATCTGATTGATAAATAAATCCCGGAAGACACCAGAACAGTTGACCACCACATCAATGCGCGGTCTTCCTAATTCCTCTAGGGGAATCAATTCCAATTTATTCACCCGTCCCAAAGCATCGGGAACAGGACGAACCCCCACCATCCAGAGAATTTGTGCTAGGGATTCCCCATAAGTTTTGATATTATCAGTTCCCCAGAGAACACAAGCGATGGTTTCAGGATATTTACCGCCATTATCCAGTTTTTGCCGCTCTAACAGACGATCCACCACGATTTTAGCCGATTTTACCGCCGCTAGGGTCGGGATAGACTGGGGGTCTAAAGCGTGGATATTTTTACCCGTCGGTAAAACTCCGGGGTTACGGATGGGGTCGCCACCAGGACCGGGAAGAACGTATTCTCCTTCCAATGCTTTTAATAGCGCCCCTAATTCATTATCGGCACAAACCTGTTCTAAACAGAATTCTAGGTATTCAAACAGGGGTTTTAACGCCACCGGATCAACTTGTGGATAACCCATCGACCGTAAAGTTTCGATCCAAGGCGATTTCTTGCCTATATTCAAGAAATTCAGCTTAGAAAGCATCGATACCCGACCTTCCGCGTCGGTTTGGGACTCGACTAAAGTTGCGACAGCAGCGCGAGTCGCTAGGGTGATGTTTTGCAGTAATTCCACATCCTCTAACACCCCTCGATCGCTATTGCGATAAACTTCCTCTAGATCCCGGCCGATGCTGTTGGCAATAATTCGGGGTAAGGAAAGTAAATCGTCCTCTTCCCGGTCTAAACTGGCAATATTGACCAAAGTTGCCACCGCTTCGAGCGCCGAGGGGGGTTTCCCAATAACGTGAAGTCCGCAGGGAAGTAAGCGCGATTCAATTTCCATCAGTTTACGATAGACCGAACCGACGATATTATCCCGTTCCTCTTGACTGAGATGGGCAGTGTCACCATCAGGTAAACTTATATCTTTGTCGAGATTGACTAAGAAACATTTATCGACAATGGTATTGACAATTTGCACCCCACGCCCACTATCTTTCAGGGTTTGGTAGGAACCGATCAACTCGCTTAGTTCTTTTAACCCTTTGTAGAGTCCGGCATTTTCTGCGGGGGGAGTGAGATAGGAGATGGTTTCCGCATAACTGCGACGTTTAGCGATCGTCGCTTCGCTGGGGTTATTAGCGGCATAATAGTAGAGGTTGGGAATCATCCCGATGAGGTTATCGGGGTAGCATTCCCCAGACATTCCCATCTGTTTCCCCGGCATAAATTCTAGGGAACCGTGGGTGCCAAAATGAAGAACCGCGTCTGCTTTCCAGACTTGATTGAGATAGGTGTAGTAGGCTGCAAAACCGTGGTGGGGACTAGCAGAACGAGAAAATAGCAGACGCATGGGATCCCCTTCATAACCGAAGGTGGGTTGAACCCCAATAAAGACGTTACCGAATTCTTTGCCGTAGATTAAGAGATTTTGTCCATCACTGTTGAGGTGTCCCGGTGGTGGTCCCCAATTTTCCTCTAAACGGACGGAATAGGGGGTTAAGCGTTCGTATTCGGGTACGGACATCCGATAGGCGATATTTAGCTCCGGACTATGGTATTGTGCGGTGGCATCATGGATTACCGCTTCCATCAGTTCTTGGGGAGATGCGGGTAAGTCCTGCAAGTCATAACCATTATTTTGTAACGCTTGCATCACTTCGTATATGGAACCGAACACATCTAGATAGGCTGCGGTTCCCACATTCCCTTTATCGGGGGGGAAACTAAAGACGGTGATGGCGACTTTTTTATTGAGTTTCGGTTTCTTTCTTAGGTTAGCCCATTTTAGCGCCCGTTGAGCGATCGCTTCCACCCGGTCCTGTAAGGCGATCGCTTTACCCGTGGCCCCATCCCGGCCCGATAATATAATAGGTTCGATCGCACCGTCTAATTCCGGAATAGCAATCTGTAGCGCTACTTGAATCGGGTGTAAACCTAAATCGCTTTCTTCCCATTCCTGAGTGGTTTGGAAAACTAGCGGTAACGCGCACATATAGGGACGATTGAGACGTTTTAAGGATTCTATCGCTTTCGGATGATCTTGTCGTGCTGGACCTCCCACTAAAGCAAATCCTGTCAGGGAAATTACCGTGTCAACGATGGCAACCGCTTCCACTCCTTTTAAGCTTTTATCCCAGAAATATTCTTCTACGGGTTTAGAAAAATCTAATCCTCCAGCAAAAACGGGAAGGACTCGCGCACCCATAGACTCGAATTCCTGCACGAGAGCGACATAATGAGCGTCATCACCAGTAACGAGGTGAGTTCTCTGTAAAATTAAGCCAACACAGGGAGCCAAGGGGTCTTTGAGGTCATCGGCAATATCACTGCGGTTATTGTACCAAGCGAAGTATTCCTTGACATCCTCGAACATTTTCATGGATAAAGGATGCCAGATACCCATATCTGGATAAACTACCGGTTCTTTGTAAACTACACTGTCATCCTTGTTATCAAAGACGTACTTATCGGCCAACATTAACAGGAAATTCTCTAAATTTTCTGCGGAACCTCCCAGCCAATACTGGAAACTTAACATAAAGTTGCGTGCGTCCTGAGCTTTTTCCATGGGGAGGTATTTCAGGACTTGCGGTAAAGTTCGCAATAACTTTAACATCGCATCTTGGAAACCAGCGCCAGAGTTTTCCCTGCGCTTTTTCATAAAGTTAGCGATGACACTCTTAGACTGTCCCAATTGGGCCATGGAAAAGCTGCCCAACTTATTTAAGCGCATTACCTGGGGCATGGAGGGAAAGACGATCGCTGCGTCTAATTTATCCCGATGGGGACCGACAGCGGCCACGACTTTATCGGCTAAATCTTCGATAAAGATGAGAGAAGCAATGAAAATATTAGCTTTGGCTACATCCTCTTGAAAATTGCGATAATTTTCCCCATCGCGCAGTTCTTCGATTAAATAACCACTAATTTCGATCGCTAGTTTCGGGTTGTTAGCGTTGATTTCCCTGACCGCACTACTCAGCGCACTTTGGTACTGAGGTTCTAGCACGACATAGACCACCTTGACCAGCGATCGACCATTCAACCCGTCGGGAACTATATGACGAATGGTGGACTTGACGTGAGTGAACATATATGATGGTTCTCCTTAGGATTGCTGAGTCTGGTATGAAGGGATTTTCGTCATCGGATGACGATCGCCCTTTGTTTAAGGTATTTAGATATATGTTTCTGTTTTGTATCAGAAAATGTAACCCAAGTGAGTATTTACTCTGGGTTTTGACACAATTCGATAAATATCTTGCCATATTTTGTAACAGATGGTAAAGAGCTTTTTGAGTAAATGCTCAGGCCTTTCTTTACAAAAATTAATATTTAATCTATTGACTTTTAATTCCAAAAGTGTTATTCATTAGCACCTCAGACGAGATGTCCCTATTCAAGATCGGGGTTAGGATTCGAGGTCGTCTCGTACAGGGCCGCAAGTGCTATAACTCAATCAAGATCAGCTTTTTGTCCTTGTCCTAGACCTCTGGTAAAAATCAAAAATTGTTGTTAGGGTTAGGATTCAGTAGCAGGTAAGCTGTACTGGATTTAAACTGAGTAGGGGAAATTTTAGTACAAATGCTTGGACTGGCAACTCCGGCGCTCCAGTGCAGTCTTAAGGAGTAATTTAGACAGTCAACAGCTTAATTATAGTGAGGAAATCAGGCAATAGTTTCAGAAAATTTGGCAAGTTTAGGTTGAAAAATCAACAACAAGGAAGTAAAGTTCTTAGAGTTTCGTTATGGTGGTAGAATTTGTTTATGGCTAAAAAGTTTTTATTTGATTCGATACATCTATGACCGAGTTATTTGCTAGTGCAGCGGGACGACATTTGCAAGATGCCAAAATTTTGCTGTCTAAAAACCGTTGGGACAATGCCATTTACCTAGCTGGTTATGTAGTAGAATGCGCTTTTAAGCTTTTAGTAGAACAGTATTTTAAAAATGATCAAAGAGCCGCTAAAAAATTCGGACATGATCTCAAGGAATTAGAAGGTAAAGCGAGGGAAAGATTAGGAATTCTCTATCCTCGTTTAGAGCAACAGTTACCAGTTTCTCGCATCCGGGGAACTGTTCTAGGGCAAAATCACCCAGAAAGAAGATATTATCAATCTGGATATTGGACTGAAGATCAGGCTAACTCGGCCGTTGAATGTGCTGAAGAAATTTATCGAGATATTATTCCCAGATTAGTGCTAAACGGTTATATTTCTAGTAAGGATATTTAAGATTCTGATGATTAGTTTTAGTGAAACTTTTGCTAGGGTAAGGGAATGCTTTCAGGATTCCAGTCTTGGTTCTCTTGTAGCCAAACTAAAATCTGTGACTATTATTCGTGATGTTGAGGGAAAAATTCGCTTATTTCTAGAGTTAAAACAGGAAAACAAGATAGAATCAAACGAAGAAAACCATCTATCTACACTCCTGTCTGAAAAACTTGAGTATTACTATGGCCATGATATTTGGTGGCAAAAAGGAGAAGGAGATGCTTATAAAGCCCTGATTGATCTTATCATAGCTGAAAGAGTTCAGGCACCTTGGTTCGATGAATCGGCAAGCTTGAAATGGTATATTCTAGAACGTCATCTGGCTAAACAAGCATGGACAGAGAATAAAATTGGGCAGCAACTGCCTTGGGATTTTGAAAAAGTTGAAAAAGGATATAAACCAGCTATTGTCTCCTTTTTTTCCTTCAAAGGAGGAGTTGGTCGCACCACTACTATTGCCGCTACTGCCTTAACTTTAGCGCGGAATGGTCATCGAGTCGCTATAGTTGATCTTGATTTAGAAGCTCCCGGTCTGGCCACAATTTTTTCTGAGGATTTTGCCGATAATTCTGGTGTCATGGACTATTTGCTAGAAAAGAAAGTTCAAAAAGACAAATGGAAACTGAGTTTAAAAGATATTAATGACTCAAATTTGTTAGGAGATGAAGGTGAAATCTTAAAATTGCTACCAGCAGGAAATGTGGATCAAGATTATTTAGAAAAATTGGCTCGTTTAGACTTTCAAAATCTTGTCAATGGTCAACTACAAGGCATTTTAAAACAAATGCTAGAAGAAATAGAAAGGTTAAGCAGACCACTGGATTTTATTCTCATGGATGCAAGAGCAGGTTTTCATGATATTGGTGGTTTAGCTATTACTTATTTTTCCCATGCAGTGGTTATTTTTGGTACGGAATCTCGACAAAGTTGGGCAGGATTAACCCAAGTTATCCAACATTTAGCCCTATCTAACCCTGAGGATCCTTTACCATTAATTTTAGTTCATGCTCTCGCTCCATCTTTAGGAACAGTTGGCCGAGAAAGAGAGTTACGAAATTTTCGACAAAGAGCCTATACAATTTTCCAAGAAAACTATTATACTGAATCTGAAGATGTCCCTAACTCTAATGATACTGATGCACCATTTTTCCCGATAGTTGTCCCCTACGATAATAGTCTGCGGGGAGATATTGCCCTCTTTACTCGTGACTCACGGCACGATACTCCAGAAGAAAAAGAGAGATTAGCAAATCTCGTGAAAGTTATGACCGATTCTCCTTATCAAACTATTGCTGAAAAGCTTTGTCAATTATTTGGACGTGATGTGATTATAAACAATCGGTAAAAATTATGGCTGAATTCGATAAAAAAAAGTTACTGGAATTAATGGGAGCAGTTGCTCCTGGAAAAGCAACTGCTGAACAGGAAAGTGATGATGAAGACGTATTTCTCAAAAATTTCTTACCCGTGGTTGATTATAGAAAAGCTTTGGAGCCAAGCATTTTATTAATTCAAGGTGGTCGGGGTGTGGGTAAAACAGAATTATTTCGTTTACTAGCCATTCCCTCTGGACGAGAAGCTTTAGTTAATAGTTTAAATATTCGAGGTCTTGCTCCTTTAAATCAGACCAGATGGATTGCAGGATTTGGTCGCACTCGCAAAACTGCAAAACGATTTCCGTCACCAGAAATTATAGAAAAAGAAATGCAAAACGCTACTAATCTTGAATGGCGTAGTTTCTGGTTAGGATTGATTTTAGGTGTCATTTTACAGGAACAAGAATCTGATATTGCCAGCATTATAGGTCAAGAATTGGATCCAAATATTACTACTATTCTTAAAAATAGGTTATCGCTTTTATCAGAATGGAGAATTTTAGTTAAAGATAATTTTGAACATCTAAATTATGTTCTTGACAAATTAGACGAACAATTAATTAGTTCTGACCAATGGCTATTTATTACTTATGATGAATTGGATCGGTTATTGACTACTTATAATGCTCTAGCTAATCCGATTAGAGAATTATTAGCTTTTTGGCTCGATCGCTCTCGTCGTTGGGAGAGAATTCGACCAAAAATATTTCTTCGTACCGACCTATTTAGAGAGGAATTTTTGGGATTTCCTGATGCTTCTAAATTACAATCCCATCGGCTAGAATGGCAACGCTCTTGGCTCTATCAACTCTGGATTAAACGGTTAGCTAATTCCGATCAAGAAATGAGAGACTATTTACAGATGATCCCTAATTTAATTTATGAAAGCTCAACCCAACTAGGATGGAATGTTAGTAGTGATGAACGATTATTTGAAGAATTAATCGAAAAAATGATCGGTAAATATATGGGAGCTAGTCCTAAAAAAGGCATTACCTACCGATGGATACCTAATCATCTTCAGGATACTGGGGGTAGAATTGCTCCTCGCTCTTTTCTAAAATTATTCGACCTAGCGGCAGCCAAAAGATTAGAACGTTTTGAACAACTGACCGAGCTATACCTTCTACAACCCCCTGATCTCCAGAGTGCTTTAATGGATACTTCAGAGGATAGAATTAAAGAATTAGCACAGGAAGAATATCCTTGGTTAGAATCTCTAAAAACTAAGTTAGAAGGGTTAAAAACTCCTATGCCGAAAGAAACTTTTTTAGAGGCTGTGCGCTCAACTAAATGGAGTCCTGAAAAAGAAAACAAACCTCCCGTTCAGGAACCTGAAGGGATTGTGCAATATCTAATACAATTGGGTGTGGTGGAAAGTCAGATTGATGATCGAATTAATATACCTGAAATTTATTCATATGGGTTTAAAGTTAAACGTCGCGGTGGGGTTCAACGTCCTCAATAACTTGAGGATATCGACAATAATTTTATGTAGAATAAATAGTAAAATACATGAAACAATAATAACTAACACTAGCAGATTTTAACAGTTGACAACTCTGGTAGTTAATGTGTATTAGTCGGTGATAAACCCTATTATTTTCAGTAACCGATCAACAATGTTTTTTAATTGGATAACTTTACCCTATTTATTAATTAATCCTGTTTTAATTCCCTTGAGTATAGCTCGATCGGAAACTATTCTTGCTCAAGAAGTCAGCGATCCTAATTATCAAAAACTGGTGCAGTACGCTCAAAATCAACAACTCGATCGCTTACCCATGGCTGATATAATCCAGAATATCGCCACTCAATTTTTAGGAGCAAAATATCAAGCAGGATTACTCAATCGCTCGGCAACAGAAAAATTATTTATCTCTTTAAAAGAGTTTGATTGTGTCCTGTTTGTGGAAACAGTTCTCGCTTTGAGTCACAATTTTGCTTTAAAAAATTATCAGTATTCTGCTTTTAGTCAACAGGTTTTAAATCAACGTTATCGCCACGGTATTCTCGACGGTTATTGTAGTCGTCTGCATTACTTCTCCGATTGGATTAATGACAACCAAAAACGAGGTAATCTAGAAAATATTACTGCCAAATTAGGGGGAATTACTCTTGACAAAAAGCTCAACTTTATGAGCAAAAATCGCCCTCTATATCCCCAGTTAAAAACTCAAAGTAATTATGATTGTATTCAACAGGTAGAACAGCAATTAGAAAGCTTATCCATAACCTATATTCCCACCCCTAAGATTAAAGCCATTTATCCACAACTACAAGCAGGCGATATTATCGGTGTCGTGACTAATATTGCTGGTTTAGATACCACCCATACCGGTCTAGTTTATCGCTTTCCCGATGGCAAAATTGGCTTAATTCATGCCTCTCCTGCTGGTCAAGTTACCATTGCTAAAGACCTAGAAAAATATATCACTAAAGTGGACAAAGCCATCGGTATTTTTGTCGTTCGTTCCCTTGATCCAAGAAATAGGTAGGGTTTGCTGAATAAATCTAAAAACCTTGTTGGATAAGACTTTTAGACCTTTTTGAAATCCAAAAGTGCCTGGCATGGGAGTGATCAGGGGGAAATTCAGGTACTTTTTCCCCAGCAGACCCTAGGTAGATAGGGAGCGAGGGCAGCAGAAAAAAAATTCTGGTTCCACCCTATTGTTCATCTCAATTTAGGTGTTCAATGTCGGTAATAATCGGTAAAATCACCGTGATCTTTGTGCCTTTTCCTTCCTCACTTTCCAGGTAAATTTGTCCTTTGTGCGCTTCCACACAGCGTCCGACAATGGCTAATCCTAATCCCGTTCCTTGAATATTATCGACATTGCTACCGCGATAAAAAGGTTTAAATAAATGTTCTTGATCTTTGCTGGGAATACCAATTCCTCGATCGATAATTTTAAAGACTACCTGCTCGGATTCGACAATAATCTTAAATTCTACGGGGTTGCCTTGGGGTGAATATTTGAGAGCATTTCCCAGTAAATTTGTCAAGATATGTTTAATTAAATTTATATCCCAAAGTCCTCTTTCTAAGCTGCCCTCAATTTGGAAAATAATTGCTAATTGCGGCTCCGGCTTAACCGTAAAAGATTCTACCAATTTCTGACAATAATCCAGCAAATCCACCGGATCAAATTGACAGTATAATCTCCCGGAATCGGCCCGGCCAATTAATAACACTTCTGTGAGCAATTGATCCATGTCTTTAATGGCCGATCGAATCATGCGAAAATAGCTAACTTGCTGATCTTTTGTCAACCGATCGCGACTTTCTTCTAATAATCCAGCCGAGAGTAAAATTTTATTTAAAGGATTGCGAAAATCGTGGGATAACATGGAAACAAATTCAGTTTTTAACTGATTTAATTCCTGAGCTTTTTCCAGTTGATTAGTGCGTTCAATCACGCTCATTTTTAAAGCTTCGTTCGATTCTCGTAAAGCTTCCTCCATCTGTTTTCGCTCGATCGCATAACATAGCGATCGAGTTAAAATTTCTAAACTTACTTCTCTTTTAATTAAATAATCCTGCGCTCCCTGACGCAGTGCTTGCAAGGCCAAATTATCATCATTAGTATTAGTTAAAACCACGATCGGCAATTTCGGAGCCGTAATCAAAAGGGGAGCTAAGGATTCCAAACCCTGACTATCTGGTAAAGTTAGATCTAATAAAATTACATCAAAATTTGTTTGTTGTAACAAAGAAATAGCCTCGGATAATCTTGAGACATTAACCAGATGAAATTCTTTTTTTTCATTACCCTTAAGAATTTCCTTTAATAATCGAGCTTCGGCTAAATTATCCTCGATTAAAAGAACTTTTATATCCTGCGAGAGTCCCATTTTTTAATCAAGAGTTAAAGAGATTTGGGAGGTTAGGAAGTGGGGTGTGGGGTGTGGGGTGTGGGGTGTGGGGTGTGGGGT